>Ga0058701_10006248_pt1 | contig 10025 bp, 8 predicted proteins | sample AgamicOrMae_FD_97039 | JGI IMG/M metagenome (GOLD analysis project Ga0058701, IMG submission 97039) | Agave microbial communities from Guanajuato, Mexico - Or.Ma.e | ecosystem: Host-associated > Plants > Phyllosphere > Phylloplane/Leaf | place: Guanajuato, Mexico | collected 2012-06-04 | reverse complement strand
TCAATGTACTTATCGCATTTTAAAATTTCTTCAGGTAAAGCATTATACAAATTTCTATTGAAACATACTGGTGATCTCTCTTTACGAGAGTGATTTACGGCAACCTTAAATTTGTTTTTTCCCCTTGTCCCATAGTTAGAAGGAATTCCGAAAAGAAAAATAGGCCGGCGACTGCAAGAGGTAGATAACAGACAAGACGAAGACAGAAAACAAGTACAAAAGACTACGTCAAGAAGAAGGTGATAACAAAACGGAGACGAAAGACGAAAGATGGGACAAAATTGCGATCAGGAGACGGGGGAGAGAGGCAGACTTTGATATTCCCGGCTATCAAGTCAACTATTTTACAATAGAATGAAATCAAACAATACGGGAACAAAAGTTCTTGAAGGAGATGCACTGTACCACATCGCCTCTCCCAAAAGCTGTTCTGGTAAAATGTACGCCCACACCTCCACTATGGCAAAAAGCTCACTAACTCCTAAAACCGTGCAATGAAATATGTCCCCAACAATTGATTTCCCTCGTAAAGAAACATCGATAAGTCACTGATTGCGGTCGATCAAATGTGTTGCCATCATTGGATTTCGATTTTTTGAACGTTTGGCTGTCTTCACAAGATATAGAAACCTATGGGTCCTGGAATAATTTATAACAAGCCCCATATAGGCTATGTTGAACTTACCCATGGATAGCTTATCATAAATTCTTCGGATATGGCTGTTTTCTCGACACTTCAGAGCTCTCCCTAAACCAAAATTATCCATTGAATAAAACTAACACCTTCATTCAACGTGAAAACTCATTAATTTACTTTTTTTAGAAATTCGAAGTTTTGGGGAATTTTTCTGATAAAAATCTAAAACGCCTCCTTACCTAAATTAGTCAGAACCGCATTCACGGTCCATCTCGGGAAAAAATGAATACGTTATCTGTGTATGGGGGTTGAAAATCAGCTGAACAAGCAGGACGAATTGGTAACATGTGTGTTTACAAAACTGACTATTTTCAATTGCACGCGGAGAAGTGAACTCCGTTCACAAGGCCCCTCAACCACACGCATATTATGAAAACTTCACTAACACATACTTTAGAGTTTAAGAAATAACTAACTGTGAAGCTAAACATGAGTAGTACTCGGTCACGTCTTCAAACTTGATGAGAATGAAGTTAAAATAAGTTGCTGGGGATTGTTTGACGCGGGCCATTGCACTTTGGGACCTTTTCCCTCGTCTCTCCGTTTCGAGTTGTTTTAATCTTTCGAATTACAATATCCAGCTGTTTGTTATGCCAAGTATGAGAAAACGAGTGGTCAGAAACAACGGCAGCAACAGCGCTCGCTTGGAGGATTGATTTCTCATGTCCTCCGCCCGCAAAGTCGGCCGGGTTGTAGCGTATATTTTACAAGTCAACAACCGAATGCAACAAGACGTTCTCCTTAAGAAGGAAAAGAAGCATCGATTGAAGTCGCAGGAATATTTGATCGTAAAGCGGTTCAGTATACCGAGTGTACCCGTATTTAGAATTGTAAATTTTGTGCCAGACAGCTGATATGAGATTTCAAACTATGCTGGTATAATAAATACCATTTCATAGAATTGTAGTGTTTTTTTTTTTTTTGTTTTTTTTTTCAATACTTTTTTTCGTATGGAGGACGCCGATTGTGGAGGGATAATTTTACGTAACATCCTTCATATGTGGAGTAAACGTAAAATCTTACTGATATTAATACCAATGCGCTTCGTATAGCTGTAAAATTGCATATTTAGGACGGTTTTGCCAATTTTCCTCTGGTTTCTGAGTAATTTGTTGTGGATGCCGTTCTGTCGAATGGAGTCGGCGGTTTATTGAGGGAGGGAAGTGGGGAAAGTACTCTGTTGGAGCACTTTGCAGGGCTAAATGGATTTTTTCATGGCGCATTTCCTTCCAATATTCTCTTAATTCCGGATCGGGTATTGGTAGCACCGTTTTCCCGGTGTTAGATAAATAAAACAATTTTAAGCGAGAAATACGAAGCTCCAATGAAGAGTTCCGCTTCGCAGAATGACTTTCCCTTTCAGTTCCATACCTAATTTTGTAATCCTTCATTGATCATATTCAAGCGAAAATGAATTATTGAAAGGCCCAGTCAAGTAAACGTTCAGCGCCTTTCCAGCCTTTAGGTAAAAAAAAAACAGGTTTATCACCTATGAGAAATTCCATGAAAACCCTTCAAGCACGCAAAAGTGCACAGAAAATGACTAAATATTAGGTATTAGCACATAAATTATTTTATATTTTATCCACAAAAAATTCTTGTAGGTCGCGGTAAGAGGTACTGAGGATCATATATTCCGTCAAAGAAATAATTTACTATACTTTTGATTTTCTTTATACCGGCGCAGAGACGAGTGGAGTCACAAAGCACCTAACCTCACCCAGCTCGTCACAGAATAGAGAAGAGAGTTTAACGATTTATTTACTTTTCCCGAATGTTCAAGGTTAGAGTAATCCTGCTTCGGCGATTGCTGGCTCATCGGCTGCCGTCGGAGGCGTTCGTGAGTTCCTTCCGGTGGACCCCTAGCAAGGATGAGAAGCAAGACAGCGAGGAAGTAACAGAGGAGCAAGAAAAGGGGAACACTCACGATCTGGCTGCAGAGAAAAGGTTTTCGGGAATGCCTTTTGTTTTTTGCAGGGACGCCGGACTGACTGCGGTCAAGGAAGCATCTGCTCCACGCTCTCGAAGGGGAAAGAAATTTAGTTTTTGGGGAGAGTGCCGAGTTTAGAGCGGATGGTGCCCGGACTATGAGGTCGCTTGCTGGTCTTACTAGGCCACGCTACGTTTCGAGACGCCCAAGGGTTAGAGTACTGATGGAATTTAAAACATTGACGGCAGTGAATTGTTAAATTTTTCGCTCGAGGCTAACGGACAGATTGGTGGACAGATAGACAAATACATAGACACAGTGTCGTTTTGATACAAACAATTTCTGCTCGATGTTTTTTTTTTTTAGATTCTAGGAAAAGAATTACTACCTCAAAAGGATTTTAAAAATTACATTCAACATGGAAGTTAAGTGGCTCCTGGGTAGTTCCATGATTGGTAAAGAAGATAGGTTACTGCGTACCGGCGAATGGAGAAGAGTGTTTTGATTTTTTTAAAGATATTAATCGAAAATATATACCAGCTATACTATAGAAGTCTCTTACAGGGCTTTAAGACGATAGATTTATAACAATTAATTGTTATACCAAAAAATATAAAAAGTTCCTTTTCCTGAAACAAATTAAAAAGTGATAACTTCATAATATAAACCAAAAAATAAACCAAACCTATTACTCTTACCCAAATTTACTCTTGGCGTAAAATACAAAGTCATATTTACTTGATGCATGGTACAGTCCGCAAATGTGTGTGGGCATCGCTTTTGAAAGTGGTGCGAGCGGGAAAAAACAAACAAAACGATTTACCAAAATGTCCATGTCAGTTCAAGAAAGCGTGCGTTCTAAACAGCTGTCATTCCAAATTCAATATTTCAGCATTTACCTGAAATGGCACAGCTGTCAGTTTTAGGAAACTTATCAAAGACATGTGAAAATATCATTAATCTTTGGAGCAATGTTGTTGTGTTTTCATTGTTCAGTTGTATGACATTTTCTGTTTCGATTCTTTTGTATGAAATTTTGCTCTTCAAAATTTCCGCGCATACTCCAATTAATTAATTGTTTTCCCAGCTATGTTCGTTCTCAACTTCAACATTTTTTTATTGTCTTTTTTATAGCGGCGCTCAGGATAGTCAATGCCATTTTAGATAAAGGGATCTCAAAGTTTGGTTTGGTAATAAGTCTGAACTCAGATAAGAAACTTGTTGGATCGATCGTTTTGAAGCCGTTTCCAAGAATTCATTTCACGTCAAACTTGGAGTATACCCATTAGCTAAAGACAGAGGTTCTCTGAATTTCAGAGGACACAACCACCTGAGCAGTACCTCAAGAGGATAGTTACTTTTAAATCCATAGGAGTTTGTCCCTGACTCAAAACTTAGAGCATTTTTTGTACCCTCGATTCAAAGACTATTTTTGTAAGAGTATTCGCCTTGACCCAAGGAAAAGAATGCTGTAGTCACAAATTTAAGAAGTTCTCCTTTTTTGTGACTTCATATAAATCTTTGTTGGCATAGGCTCAGAATAAGCAAGCGTGAGGCAACAAGGGTTCCCATTGAGAAGTGCCCCCGAGAATTAGGGGTTATTTCAAGAAGGCCTGGTGGGTATGTTAGTCGCAAGGCCACCTGAGAAAATGCGATCCCTCAACTTTATGACATTACACTGAAATGTAGTATATCTAGTTATTCCATTTTCCACATTCCGTGCCTCGCCTCGCCTGCGGTGCTTCGCACCCTCTTCTTCATCCCGTCCGCGTTTCACAGCTCCCATCCGCCCCGCGGAAATATATATAAACAATCCAAAATTTAAGTTTGCTCGTGTCAAGGAGAGGAAATAAAGAATAATGCAATAAATGACGCCTATGAATTACACTGAGTTTTACAGCGATTTTTTTTCCTCCGATAAGTAAACGGCATTACTTATTATCAGCGTCTTACGGATGGTTAGGTGAACCATTCCTCGCTCAGCTGTCATCTCCGTTCAGATTTGCGACAAAGAGTTGAGCACGAATAAGTAAAAAACTGCGATTGCGATCTTTGAAAATGATGGTGCCGGTGCGATACAAGTATTTATTACGATAAATTTACGAAATCGCGAAATCTAGCAAAACCGCGCCTGAGGCGTCACTAAGGCCCTCCGCGGCGCGAGACGGCGTTATGGAGATTTCGGAGAAGAGTCCTTTCCTGCAAATAGTGAGCAGGTTTCCGTGATTCTGCAAAGGACGACCACGGCGCCGGTTCGTCTTATTTCTCTCTCGTTTCATCTACTAACGACGTGAGTCTACAAAGTCACACACACCCCAAAAAAATCACGTTACAATGGTTGGAAACACAGTGAAACGCCCATCTTGTTTTAGAAGTAGTGTCATCCATTCCTCGTAAAGAAAGAGTCTATTCTCAAAGTATGTGCTACAAAGTTCACGTGAGTATTATTGGGAACGGCTTAAAAATTAAGTTCTTGTTTTGAGGGTTGGCGTTCCTTCTTCGCTAGAAAAGGATGGATGCTCCAAAAAGCTATTTTCATTATTTTTCTTTTTTTTTAAAAAAAAAAGAACTTGGAGAAGGCATATAATATATTGAATGATTGCAGGAATAGCACGAACACCCGTTCTTCCCTACGATATGAAGTGAAACACCAGCGGTAGAAGATCAATAATACTAGGTTACTAGTGTATTGAAAGATGTTTTAAACATTATGCAATAACGTTGTTATACCTCCAAAGAACAATTGTCAACTGATCTAGGTGTTGCTCTAAAAATCTTCGACCTGTTCAGTAATTTTCGAGCCCTGTGCCACAGGTACCTAAACGGAGGTATGACCTGAATCGGAAAGTCACAATCCGATTTAAGGGTGGCTTAAAATAAACTGTTTTTGTCATGACAATGGGTCTTCGATCTTCTATGGAGTCCGGAGTTCTGGGACCGATGAAGGTGCCAGCCGATTCACTCGAGCCGAAGTCAGGATTTGGACGCCGTTCAGCGGAAAGGACGAAGTCATGTGACTGCGGGGTCCCAGCCGAGGGGCCACCGATCACCCGGGTCCGAGGTCTCCGGATCTGTCCACGCCGGGTCCAGGGCCCAGGGGTGGTGACAAAAGTTGCTTTCGTTCCCACGGTATCGATCTTAGATTGTGGGCTTATTAACAGCTGGGCCCAGGTTTAAAGGAAAGTCCGGCAAAAGTCCATCGCCGTTCGGAATTACGGACTTGGAGCTTAACTTATTGCTCCCACGGTGCGTCGCTTCCCATGCAACGTGGTGTGTACAGTACCGTAACTTGTTCGAGACTCGTTGCAAGGTTACTTGGTCAGAAAGTACCGACATCGACAGAGGAACATTCCGGAGATATTCCTGCAGGACTTGCGCTCGTGTGGTGGAGGCAAATGTCGCTGCCTCGAGAGGTTTTGGATGTTAGGAATGATTTAGATTACGGGAGGGATAGATGTTGGTTGTACGTTGTCTTCCGTGGATATCAACGGCAGAATGATGTTGGGTTAAAAGTTTATCATGTCTAAGATAAAGTTAGATTAATTTTAAGCGAAAGCCTGAGGTGTCCTTGATAATGCATGCATACGCAAAAGAAGAAGGAATTCGAGTAAAACAATGAGACCACGACCACAACAATATACCCGCAAACCTACAATCAACTCACAAGGCCAGTTTTCTCTGAGGCACACGCCTGGCAAACCCAAACAATAAAGAGGGCGTTTTTTTGGACAGGCGAGCCTTCTAACGACAGAAGCCTTTCATTTATAATATTCATTGTCGTCAAAACTCTCCCCATTGTATAATTAACTAGCCGTATTCATCAAGGTAAAAGGTCAAACGTATGATTATTCCAAAAAAAATAAAAACACCCAAGTGATATTACCTTTGGACGGAGTTTCTGTTTTTATTTTGAGGGTGAAAATGAAACCGGTAAGAAGTATTTTCGATAGTTTTCAGTGTGGACTTACCGAAAGACCATCTTTTTATGTAAGACCATCTCTTTATGTACTATCGCGGACAAAAGAAACGGAACAATCACCAAGTTTCCTCTTTTTCAAACTCTCGTAACTTTTCAACCGGGTGAGGTATTGCCCCGAATTTGTGACTAAATATAGATAAACATAAAAAAAACAAGTGAGGAAAGTTTGTTCAGTTTTACCTCCCTTGATTAAAAGAAAATGTGCCAATTTTAAAATGAGCAAATCCAAGAGGTGTTCCGTTTGTTTTGACCGCGATAGTCCCTTTCTTTACTGAAAACCAACCGAATATCTATCGTGCCTCCTGCGTGAAGCTTCACCAAACAAGCACTTCTTTGTTGTTCACGTTGGCGTAGAGAAATGTTTGTTCTGAACTTTGATTTCTGGCCTGTTTCGCAGCGAAGGATCTGCCTATTCGAGGTACAGTATGCCCACGTGGAATTTTGTCTCCCTGAGAAACATGAGGGAGTCCCTGAGTGCAGGCAGCAGACATGAGATTCGGCGTAGCGCGGGAAAGCCTGAACCCGAATGGATGTTCCGTGTTGCCTAATGTAACATGTAGTTCAACTGGGAGACTTGCTTGACGTGGGGGTACCCTCGCCGACTTACCCAAATGTTCTCGCTCGCTAGGTTAGCCGTGATATAGCAAAGGTCATATATTCACTGGATTTCATTCGTCAAACCCACGCCTCCAAGTAAGAGTCCGAAGCATCAAACAAGGGCCTCCAGTCTTGCGGAGTAAACGGCAGGAGTGGTCGTCACGTTGGCAGCAGTGGACGTAGAAGAGTGGGAGTGATTGGTCCGGTGGAAGAGCATGACAAGCGCTGCCAACCTTCGGCTAGATTGGCGGTGTATCGCATGCGAGCGCAGGCGAAGCGGTCATGTTGGCAGAACTTGGCGAGTTGGAGGGGACCAAAGTGGCTGTTTCTCGGTTCGCCACTAGCTTCAAGGCCGGGGTTGCGTCTGGGTGTTGCGAAAACGTGCCGAATACTACTGCATTCAATTCATTGCAAACAAGGACGAGGAATTTCAGCAATCATTACAGCTTAATATACGGTATCTATAAACTGTCATGTTGTCTCGGTCCCATTTCCAGAAGCCATATGAATGGAAAAAGGTCACCCTGATTACGCGCGATAAATATGGCTTTTGTTTTTTTTTATCTTGAGAACTAAACGAAACACGTTTTTTTTTATTTTACCTTCACTACACAACAATTAAAATAAGACTTCTTTTTTTGTTACTTTTTAAGGATTTTTTTGTCGATATCAGCCAATCCCTGACCGACCTTGGAAACTTCCACTTAGTCCCCATTCGCCCGGCCACAAAAACCGGAGCCGTTCTCATTTTGTGAACTAAGTTTGAATCCATTGGCGATCTTGTAGCCCGATTCAATTGGCACTTAACCTTCTCGACGGTACTGAAGCGTCGGTGGCAAGACGTCAAAACAATCAAAGGCAGTGCCGGCCGAGTCGAACGACTGAAAGGTCTCCGAAAAGACTTTGTATCGATTACTGCATGGCGCACGAGAGCGGGTGTCGGCGGGGCTTGGCAGCCCTCCGCGAGTCCCAGCGGGTCCCAGTGGCCCTTCACGGGCCCTCCACGTCCGCGGCCCTCCAGTACAAAGGGCGTTAATGACCGGACTAAGCCATCACAAGAGCGACAGCTCATTACGCAGTGATCAGAAGGCGCTGTTGCCGCTACCACCACCTCCACCGCTGCCGTCGCTGCCGCTCATCTTCTTATGCTACTTAGTCGGTGTGCTCCATAATCTTGGAGATAATCTACACTTGCAAGTAAGCGCTTTGCTACACAGAGAACCGCCCCGAAATGCATAATTTGGGGACTCGGGCTCCTGCTTCAAGCTACCCTAGGGAAATTCAGGGTTTTCCACAAGAAACGGATATTGGGTGGATTCCATTAATTTCAACGAAACGGTTGAGGTTAAGAGTGAAGGTCGAGCATAGATACGGTAATGCTTCGTCATAGGCTAGACGTTGCTTTATATAAATTTTCAAATCGTATGTCTGAGGGTTATAAGCAGGCGGAGATTGTGTAGGGATAACCTAGGTTACTTTAAGTGCCTTGTACTTCACTTTCCTGTCGATCCATTGTCGCTGTGCCTGAGGACACTAACCTATGGTGGCAGGCTGCTCCCACCGAGAAGTAATCAGCTAGTACATTTATAAATTAGTTACATTTTATTTCGCTTCGATATAGATCCACACGGCTTGGCGAGAAGAAGCAAAAGAGGCAAAAATTCAACCTTTAAATAATCACGTTGCATAATTATGAGAACTGATCATTTCCGGGTCAGCGTGCTGCAGCTTCGGAACTAGCTTTGCTCGGGGACTCGTCATCCCCACAAAAAAGATGAAGCTGGGGACCACCCATAAATATCAAAGAGGGAGAGAGGCTTTCAGGAAGGGCAAATAGGGCTGGCCTTGTTGTGTATAGGGATTATGCCAAGGGGAGACCAAGGGCAGAAGCCTAGAGAGGAAATTGCGATGTATTTTATGGATGACCTACCGGTTGTAATGAAAATCAGAGAAATCAATCCACAGATTATTTTTTACGGGAAATTCCTTGTGGGAGTCTGGGTCAGCGAGGAAACGCAGCTGAACACCTATTGCGTTTTACCTAACCTCGTGACGTATATCGGAGCGAAGCATGGGGCACCCAAGTTATAGTTGCAAAGCCTGTGTCTCCGTTTATATGACATGGTGGCGGTGGAGCCTTCGCGAATAGGTAAGCGGCAGAAAGTTCGGCTGAATTACGAAATTGTTACAATCGTTACTGAAAATCGGTTACATAACTTACGTCTAGGTACGGGTCTTTTGCCTCGCTCCGTTATTGCCAGCCTCCTCTCATAGCCATGAAAAGTCGCGCAAACGAAGTACACAATACGAGCTGTAGAATTGAGCGTTGACCGGAATCCTATCTAGTTTGTTCCGCGTGACCAAGTTTGTCACAGGAATGTCACAGTTTAACCTGCCTTCCAAACTATAACTAGTTTTAGAGAAGGCGTCTTCGTACCGCAGCGAGCAAATCGAGTTGCAACTTACAACTAGACATTGTAAGGATCTATCACTCTCACTACTCTTGTAAAAAAAATTAAAGGGTCCAATGTCATTGCAAAACTAAAAAAAATGTTCTCAATACTGTTTTACTCAAACGTTTTCCAATATTTAAAAAATGTAAATTTAACATACTAAAGGGAAAAAAATAAAAGATTTATTTGGAAAAGAGTACCGGTAGATATCATCCGGCACTGACATTGGCCGGGAGAAGACCTCTAAAAGAAGGTCTTCATGGGAAGGCAGGTGGGATCAGGTGAGGTACCAGTGATGGGTGTTCACATCATACTGGGTTTAGTTAATGTAGAGCAGGTCGGTTTACATCGGAGTAGGTAACGTTATTT
>Ga0058701_10006247_pt1 | contig 10025 bp, 7 predicted proteins | sample AgamicOrMae_FD_97039 | JGI IMG/M metagenome (GOLD analysis project Ga0058701, IMG submission 97039) | Agave microbial communities from Guanajuato, Mexico - Or.Ma.e | ecosystem: Host-associated > Plants > Phyllosphere > Phylloplane/Leaf | place: Guanajuato, Mexico | collected 2012-06-04 | reverse complement strand
ACCGTCACCACACCGGTGCGATGCGTGATGCCTATACACATGTTGTCTGGGGCTTCCAGCGTTACACGCAGCTCCACATAAAATTCTCGATAATCCTTTAATTCTCGTGATAATCATTCTCCCCGTCTCTTCCACTCTCATAGGCTATCAGGCCTGCGCGCTCTCTTCCGCCTTATCTGAGTGACTAACGACATCTGACTGTTTTCCTTTTTTTTCCCGCGCTCCGATACAAAAGCCGCTAAGCGTCACTGCACCCGCGGATCCATTATCCCGAGGCGCGCTGTCACTGATGGCATATTTCAAAGGATGAGAAGATCCGTGCTTGACTTTTTTCTCCATTTCATGTCAAACTGCCCGATTCTTTTCCAATCGGGAAACATCTGCTTCATAATATCCGTGATAAATACGTTGACGTAATAAAGGTGTCAACACACACCTGACAATACTCTAAATTTGTAAGGTTACATTTTCAACCAATGGTTCAACCCCTACGACGTCAATCCGAGCGGAGCGAGGCACAAGCCACATAACCTAACCTAACTTAACCTAGGGTTACCTAATTATAAGGTTGCCAAGCCTGATGCCGCTTACTTCTCGGCGGCCCTAAATCGGCCGCCGAGAAGTAAGCGGCATCAGGCTTGGCGACAGCCGAGCGGAGCGATAGCGAAGCGAGGCACAAGTGACTAACTAATCTTGGTAAAAAGCAAGGGGCTTTGTTATAATAGGTTAAGTTAGGTTAGATCATTCTTGCTTCGCTCAGCTGTCGCTCCGCTCGATTTGACGACGGAAGGTTGAACCAAAAGGTTAAAATTGCTACCTTAAAAAATTAGAGTGAAAGAACAGTAAAACAATCGATAGTTTCGACACGTTAGCGAGTAGCGCAGCGAAGGTCAACGCTAGATTGTTTCGCGAAGAAAGGGCCTCTTAAAAGAATAAGACACAAAATTCACACGAAACGACTATTCAAACGCTGCCCCATTTAAAATGTATGAGGTTGGTTTCGGTGCGTTCAAGTCATCTCCCTTTTAAAATGCATTAGGTTGGTTTCCGTGCGTTCAAAGCTCCCTTGTATTAACATAGGCGTGCGAATAGAACTGACCAAATTCAAATATTTGCCAGGCTTGTTTCTTAGGTGCCAGAAACATTGCATGCTTGCACTCACGTATTCCATGTTATATAACCTTACCCATACTTCTCTGACCTTTAAAAAACCTTACGCAACCCATAATTACCTCATCTAGCATTCACTAAATCCAACCTAAATAAAAATTTACTGTGTGTATAATAAAGAAACCTTTCATATAAACTAGCGTATATCCACTATCATAAGATCCGCCCTATATTGAGCGCTAAAACATAACTAAACCCAAATAAATCCACCTAAACAAAATCTTAAGCAAAATTTGCTGCGACGTAACAAGCGTCCAACATAATCTCACGTACCCTAAACAAATCTAACCTCATATTTTTTAGTGTTCACTTATTGTTTGAAGGTTTGCGATTCTTGTCAGCGTAGACTCTACGTTGACAAGAATCACCGTAGGGGAGGAGTAGAGAAATGATCTTATTCTCATGAACTTTCTAAAGGTTTAAAATCTTGTTTATTTCAAGGGCGTTTTGGTAGTTCAAATTGAGGTCAACTGAGTTCACAAACGCTACGAGAGTTATGACCCCCCGCAGAGAAACAGCGTTGTCGGATGGTCAATTTTTGTAACTCTAAACTACTGTAGTCTGCCACTAATTCTATTCGCAAGTCACGTAACACGATGCAAGTCCGTTCACAGAAGAAGTTTTGTGTAGTACCTCTGAAGAGCTACAGTTTCAACTTGTGGAGATGATGCGGGATACAAATATCCTCACTTCCCCTTCCCCTGTTTCTCCCGGGGGAGAGACAGAGAAAGTGCGAGTGATATCCCACAGGGATATTGGACACAAAGAGAGAAAGAGGATCTCACAAGGTGTATACGACAACACGGCCGCTTTGCATTTGTCGGTCACCTGAGGAAAATAACACGTCAATTCAAAGGTCAGCACTACCCGTCTTATAAATAATAGAAGAGTAGCGTTTTGCATTGAAGGGGAACATATTTTTCACGCTTATAATTTTCTTGTGTACGCCAGGTCAGCAGTAGTGGTATCACTTTTCTACTAATTTTTCACCGGGGTGGCTGCGTTATAGCCAAATGGAAATCTACCTGAATTTTCAGGTAAAGAAATAGAAAGGACATCTTAGAAGCCATAGCCTGTTAACCTTACCAGCAAAAATGGCTTATGCTAAAGTGACATCAGCTCACGTCGAATTCATTCTCAGCTGAGTTCTGATTTTCAACACGCATTTAGCTTTAGTAAATTAAGATTCGTTCGCTATTTATGCTGGTCACTTTTCCGAATGTTAGATTGGAATGTGTCTTGACGATGCACCGAAGAATTCAAGCGAGGAGCCTACTGTTTGTTTAGATCCTAGCTGTACTAAAACGTCGTATTTTTTCCCGCTGCCTATCAGTCTGAAACTACTCGCCTCTCGTAAAAAATAATAATAAATAAAAAAACAAGATGGCAACTGCTGCGGGCTTCCCTCGCGCCGGATGAAAAGATCTCTTCATTTTCTACCAACATAAAAAAATGAGTAAAAATGCCCTGGGACGATTCCGCATTGCTCAGATATTTTTGTTTGGCAAGTCGGCGACCTTTTTGTGGTGTTTACCGCGGTGACTGACCCCCCCCTTCCCCTACCTTCCCCTCCCCCTCCCCTTTACTTCCTCCTTGACTTCCCTTCTCTCTACACCCTCCCCACATTTGCAACTTCTGTCGAACAACAAACACGACGACTTAGTCCAGACTGATTTAACCTGGGTTTACGTGGAGTAAAATTAGTGTTGCATAACTTTACGGTGTAAGGACGCGTGCTTCAAGGAGAATATGAAAAATAGCATAAGACAAAAATTCCGCACTGTCAACAAATGCAAATTATCCAATCTAAGTTGCTTCGAGCTAAATTTTGTCTGGGAACTTCCGAGTCTAAGAGCTTCTGTGTCAGAGAGATCCCGAATTTCGAACTTTCGTCAGCTGGTATTCCGAGGGCACACAAGCATTGTTACAACAGCCAAGTTTGTAATGAGTCAAGTTATTTGTGTTTCATACGGCCCATTAAGATTCAATGGGTGTTAACTAGGAATGAACGTTTAAGCAACTATTGTGCTGATAAGGCGGTAATATCAGACCGCTGATAAGCATTGTTCTTATCGATTGTGTTTGCGGCCAATTAACTCGTGCTTTGCTGCTGGCCGTCATTCAAAACCGACTTTACGTTTGCTCAGACTGAAAACGATACCTCCATGCAGGAAGGTCACAACTAAGCAACTCAGTGCTGTAAGATCATAACCTCACGCCTGAAAATTTTAGCGCTTGAAGAATTTTGATTTCTACACTCACGGATAAATTTTCCCGAATTTTTTCTACCAAGTGCAAAATTTACATATCGAAGTAAGCTTCCAACATGAAATATACACCGAAATTGGTCCGTAGGCGGAGAAATTGAAATTCTAAAAGCACTAAAATTTTCGGCCTGAAATTTACAACCTTACAGAACTGGCTTTCTCAGTTATGACCTTACAGTACTGGGTTTCTAAGTTATGATCTTAGCATTGGATTTTTCAGTTATGACCTTTCTGCATGGAGATATCGAAATGATTATCCACATAGCCCGAATCAACTTCCTACACTTTTATTTCGCCTACTGAATATCTCCTTCCGTTAAATCAAAATGACATGTTTTTTTGTTGTTGTTTTTTTCGCCTACAGAATTTCTCCTAACGTCGCCGTCAGCTCAAGATGACATCATTTTTTCGTATTGCTAATTAAAGATGACACAAAACTGTCAACTAAAAACTGGCAATACGCCCCTTGAACCGATGGCCAAGCAGATATTTTGGCGCTGTTAACAAGAGTAAAAGGCCCTTTAACCTTGATCCCAGTTTACGGAAAGAAAAAGCAGCAGAAAGGGATGTAGGTGCGTTGGCGTTGTCGCACTCGACTTAGTTGGGTTGTTACAATGGGCGAGGTCATGCGGAACCCGACCAATGAAAGGCGGAAAGCCTGAATACCTTTTCCGCCACAAGAGGGCGCTACAAGGGGAAATAGACGCCATGATTGGTTCGCTGTAAGGAGGCCGCGAAACGTGGACTTTATATTATGCAATAAAGGCGACGGACTCTTGTATCAATTTGCAGTTGAGTCTATGGTTTCCGTGACGCTGCGAAATAAGCTGATAAAAACAATGATTTGCAAGGGACCGCGTATTCTTAGGGGCTGAGTTTTCGTCTCGAATGTTTTTTGGAAGATGGACATTCTGAAAGGTGCCGTTCTTTCTATACTGATATCTATACTTTCGGAATCGAAGCTTCCGAGATAATCCGCTATAGCACACTGATAAGAATAGTGAAAATGTTTCTCAAAATTAGAGGAAGTTCCTGTTGCAAGGCAAGTTACTACTTCAGAACTCTTAAAACGAAGAGATTTCAAAAAGTAAAACCTCCTTCCTTTTTTTTGAGATTTCAAAAATAAATATTTTTTTATTTTTTTACAATTTTGGGAATGGTGGTTTAGGAGATATTCTAAAGAAAGAACTATTTCCGAAGAAGTAACGAAAAGAACAGTTGTTTCATGATAATATAGTTCTCAAAACGTTGTACCTGGAACACAGTCTTTAAAATAATTCCCAGAAACGTCTCGTCGAGATTTCCAAATTAATATAGGTATTGATAGGGTATTTCCAATAATTTACCAAATGACTCTCTTCCCCTGTTTTACTTTCATACCTAAAACAACCAAAAAAGTGGTTCAACTTTAAAATTCCCAGTGAAGTTGGAGGGAGCGAGTTTGCTTTGGGTGAGTGCAGCATTTTAGGCGCTGCGGAGATTTTATGAAAAGGAGCATATTTTATGGGCGCGGCGCAACCCGGACACGTCACAGTAACACTAGCGGGATGCTGGGCGCCTGATGGACCAGTAATTAAACGAGTAACGAGGGCCCTCTGTGGGCCGGCGGAGGTGACGCCGGAACGGCATCACGGTGTTTATGGGGCAAGTTGGCACACGTGGCGCCTGGCGCCTAGCGCCCAACAGAATCAGCTGTCACGACGCGCTGCACTGCGCTGTGATGCACCCTTGAGGCCTGCCAACTCACAACCCCCACTCCCCTCCACCGCCGCCTCCAACACGCTAATTAAGAACTTGTTTACATCTCCACGAAATATGCGTTCCAACGACGACCCGGGCTCATCACACACTAAATTTTTAAACGCTTGCATTTCGGAACTTTTTAGTTGACGCGAGGATGAACGACAGGTAACGGCGTAAGTTGGGTTAGGTTAATCTTGCACTCTAAATTTGAATCAGTGCGAGTCTCTGAGAAAATTTACTGAATTTCAATCGATATAACACCGCCGATTTTTCTCAGAGGTGCTATATTGACTGAAATTCAGTGAATTTTCTCTGAATCTCAGAAACACTCGCTGAGTCAAATTTAGAGTGTAGGCTATTCATGGTACGGTTAATCTTAGGTTATCTATGTATTAGGTTGATTTTGTGGTCTATGGTTAGGTCAACTCAGATGATTCTCAGGTTGGTTTCGATACGATATCGGTCCCGTCTGATGTAGTCAAGATATATACTTTAAGATTACAGGAACACAGTAAAAACTAAACACCTATTTGAGGGAGCTCTTTCTTGTTTTGTGTGTAAAATAAAATGGGGGTAGTACGTAAGTTGATGATTTTTCAAGATAGACCTACGTTCAGCCTCATCAGTGGAAAGCTCTTGCCGAGATCTTTTGCATGATATGGCTGAACACAGGTCTATCTCGAAAAATAATCAAAATACGCACTACTCTTATTTTTTAAGATAGACCTATGTTCAGTCACATGAATGGAAAGCTCTGTCCGAGACCTATTGAATGATATGGCTGAACAAAGGTCCACCTCGAAAGATAACGTACTACCCCCGTTTTATTACCCAAAACAGGTACGAACTCTTTAAAATAAACGTTTCATGTTCTCTGTGATCCCAAATAAGAGGAAACACCGCTCTTACTCATAGCAGCCATTCATTCACCGGCAAATTTTCGCCTTCTGTTTTGATACTTTCGTCACAAAGCCCGGATGCTACCTACTTCTCAGCAACATCAGGCTTCATAACAGGGGACCGAGGCACAGGGCACCCAAGCGCACCACACCCTGATTGCAATGCGGTCGGTTTTCATTGGAGTGCAGTAGAAACCGAGAGATGGAGCATGAAACCTTTAAGGGTACACCTTGATCCTGTGGCTTTGATTGCAGGAGCTAAATAGTCATTATTCAGATACCATGATTGCCTCAAGTTTCAACCGAAATCCCTTTGAACGTTTGCCGCGACTCGAATCGGCGAATTCTCAATATATTGAAGGAAGCAGCCTTCCCGCGAGATACTCAATACTGAGACACAGCGCTTCTTTAGTGGCAAACACAACAGGAAAAAAACGTAACACCTGTTCTAAGGAGTTCTCACCTGTTGTGTGTGAATAAAGAACGGGGTAGGACGTATTTTGGTATTTTTCCATCTCTTTACCTTAAATTGAAAGAGAAAAGTTTCGATGAAAAAGTAGAGAGGAAATTCGAAGAAAATCGCGAGTGGGCGTGTAATTGCGTCTAAAGAGTCTTCTCCGACACGCGCTCTTCTCAAAACAAGGAAATTTTGGCGACACGCGAGAGACGAGGTCAGTCAAAGGCAGCTATCTCTCTCTCGTTACTCGGCGTAATAATGTACCGCGGTTATTTGAGCCTGTAATACACTAAGTGCATAAAAAAGCGCGAGAGAAAATGCTTAAAAAGTTTAAAGCAACTTGGAAGCGCTGAGAAGGCACATTAAGTGAAACGTGTCTAAGAAGGGGGAGAAAGGGGACGCAATAATTTCCAAGCGAGATACATTCTTTTTCATCTCCTTCCGTTTTCCGTTTTATCTTCCCATTTTGATATCCATTTTTTTCTTTCTTTCGGCAATTGCTATTTCCTTGCTCTATTTTTCTTTTATCCAAAAACATAGTCAGATAGTCAGTCGCGACATCTCGTGGAGGAGACCTCAAGATGAAGGAGACTTTTATGGAATTTTTTTGCTGGTTGAAAGAGAATGAAACCGGCTCGTCATAGATTTTATACGTGCACACATAAATGAAAATTTTGATGGCCTGAATATTACCGTCTTCCCGGCCAATAACAGCGAAATTTTTAAGAATTATTAAAATAAGATTTTGGTACAAAACAAGAACTATTAGTTAGGAATTAACATATACATTGATCGATCAGATTTATAATTATTAGAAGAAAAGTCGCCAAGAATCAATCGCTTTCTACAGCATACTTGAGTGCAGCATATGCTGGGTGATCTTCCTGTTTTAGTTCTCATATTCAAACGGAATACTATGGCGTACGGAAAAAAAACATTGACGCCAACCCTTCTTTTTATCTTTTTTTCTGTTTTCTTCTCTGGTTTCCTTTTTTTCTGGTACAAAGCAGGATTTTAGTTGGTAGCTTTGAATGTTTTCGTTAGAGGATATTTCGCGATCTGACCTTAACTTGACCAACCACGGCTTTTCAGCCTCCCTGCTCCCCTCAAACACAAATCCAGAGCTGCCAACCAAAATTCTGCCTCGCTGAAAAAAAGGTGCCAGTTCTTTTGCACGTGATAGTACCGTACTCTCTATGGGAGTCGTAAGAAGCTTCGGAATCAAATTTCGTGGATTGGTAACACTCCCCCAGACCTTCGGATCCAGTGGAACCCTTTGGGACCCGTCGGTACACCTCAAACGCAGTCAGTTTCATACCGGAATATTCGGAAACAGAAATCTTACCTTGACAATGTTATCCATCTGCAGTTTCCCCCGAGCTCATTCCTGAAACAAATATAAAGCATAAGAGGAAACGACAAAATATGCAATTTATGTCATAGGTTGAAAAGCTGCAATTACTTTCTATCTAATATCAGTTGTACATTCGTTAAAAAACCTTTATCATTTAATATTATGACGATTGATAAAACAACCATGCATGATTAAGTATGTTGAATCAACATATATTATTGAGTACTTTGTGACTCAAATCGCTGTCGTTTCGCTTTCGCTACGTTTAATAACACGCAAAAAAAATGACTTTGTCACAGTGACAAATATTTGTGACACTGACAATCGCGCTATGTTCCTATAAAGACTACAACCGTATCAAATTAAATAACAATCTTTTTTTTTCGCCTGTACTATTTTCTTGTCACACCGCCTGCAATTATTTTAGAAACAGTAACCAAATAACGTCTGAAAAATGTAATTTTGACGAAGTCATTTTTTTATTTTTTTTTGCGTGCTCTCATTGAAAGAGTCTGCCACCGGAGAATACGAGTTACGTCGACCGTTCGATTAATTTGAGTTAGGTTCAGTACCCTGTGCCTCACTCTGCTATCGCTCCGATCCACTTGGTGACCAAAGGTAAAACACAAAGGGCAGAAAATGCAATCTTGAAAATTGAGTGTGTACCAGCAGCGGGAAGCTGGTTGTCGATGATATGCTTTCAGCAGTGCGCCCTCCCCTTTCTTCCCTACCGCTCCACCCCTCCCTCCCCACCTCATCCCTCCTTTTCTAATCTCTCCCATCCCCGCCTTCCCTCCCCTCCCACTTCCTTCCTCATTCCCCTCTCCCTCCACCTTCCCCCTCTCCTCCCCTTCCTCCCATACCCCCCTCTTCCGCCGACGGCACCGCAACCGCGTCAAGTCGCAGGACAGTAGTGTTTACGCGCGCCTGTCACGAATATTTCGGTAAGAAGACTGCGGCTTTGGTAACTGTAGCGGTTATGATAAGTCTCGACGTAACTTTCCGCGACCGCGGCGATGCGCCACTTGGTGCGACTTAGGCGAAAACGAGGGGCGCTCCGCTAAATGACGCCAGGCTTTACTTCAAGTAGACTGTTCAACAAACCGTAATTACAGAATAAACTTCATTTTGTTTACTCAAAATGCTTCGTCGGCCAGAGCTTGAAATTTGAGAATTCAGAGGTAATATTTTACAGATGAATTACTGGTAATAATAACCCTTTTATCAATAAGAAGATTTGATTTTATTTGGTTTTCTTAATGTTTTAGTACGATTAAATTAAAATTCCACAATGAAATAACATTTAGACATTACAGTGGTCTACATCAAGCGCTACAAATGATGAGTAAAAATAATCAAAATTGCGAAAATATACACCGGAAAATCAACATGTCCTCTTATGTAAGCTCTTTCCAGAGGAGTAAATAGTTGCTGTGACATTATTTGTTGTCTAATTCGCTTTTTTAGAGTTTGTATGAACTCATACGTCGAAGTAATCAATACTTCAAAAAATTCGACACTATTTAGCTGATATTTCATTCCAGGAGATGGCAGGGGTAATTGTTCACCTACTGCACTGACCGTTAAGGGACCAAGCTATCTTTTCAATTCAAAATTTTTACATATTTTTTTTCAGTGATTAAATTAATCATCTTTATAATAAAAAAATATGGGTAATTATTTTGATACCTCGTTCGAAACTTCAAAAACTGTACCAGAGGCAATCATGAACAGGACTGAGGATTTCTTTCCAAATTGACAAGCTTCCCTTTTCGAAAGCTTCCAAACGTTTACGAATAACGGACGTTTAATTCGTTTTGGCAGGTTGGTAGCAATTGATGTGCCCCCTCCCAGACGCTCGGCTTACCAATCACAGCGAACCTCCCCTCTAACACACCGATTGCTGCCAACCTGACGGCTAACTCGCCGCCGTAAATAGTTCCGAAAGGTTCATCTCAGAAGTCTTAGCAGGCCCTTCGGTTGGTCGTATTGCATTTCGAAATATGAGAACATATGCTACAAAATCTTCAAGGGTTACTAAACTTTCAGCTGGTTTTAAATAGAAGCCTAAGCGATACAGTTTAGCAGGGCCTTCTCATTCGAGTTCGCTGTTCCAGCGTAACAGACGGCTGGTT
>Ga0058701_10006246_pt1 | contig 10027 bp, 3 predicted proteins | sample AgamicOrMae_FD_97039 | JGI IMG/M metagenome (GOLD analysis project Ga0058701, IMG submission 97039) | Agave microbial communities from Guanajuato, Mexico - Or.Ma.e | ecosystem: Host-associated > Plants > Phyllosphere > Phylloplane/Leaf | place: Guanajuato, Mexico | collected 2012-06-04 | reverse complement strand
TTTTCCACTAAAATACGCAGTTTTAAGCTTTGGAAAATGCCTAAATTATTAAATTTTAGGTTTCCAGAGGGGCGATATTTTTTATGTTGTCATAATCCTGAACTGAAAAGATTCTCTAAAATAAAACTCTCTGTTGCCGAACGGCATGGGTCGGCGGTCGGCGGTGGTGGGTTAAAAGAGCAAAATAAATAGTTGAAAATGTTGGGATTTGGCAATCTGACCTGATTAGATCGAGGAGGGTGTCGATCGTGGTGACGTTCCTACTGGTTCCCTCGCGGACGATGGACGACGAGTCCCCCCGGCCCGGGTGGATGATGATGACCAGGATGATGCCCTCGATGACGGCCAGGACCGTGGTGGTGAGGTAGTAGACGATGGCGCGGGCGCCGATCTTGTAGGAGAGGCTGAGGTCCAGCGAGCCAATGGCCGAGATGATGGAGGCCATGAGCAGCGGGATGATGAGCGCCTTCAGCATCCGGAGGAACAGGTCCCCGACGAACTGCACGTACATGATTTCGCGCTCCCGCCATCGCTCCGCCTTGGCGGCGCGCAGCACGAACCCCAGGCCCACGCCCCCCAGGACCCCCATGATGGTGAGCGTCGTCAGGAGGTTGTGGCCGACGCATTTGGCCATGCGCTCCCGTGCGGTCCGCGGCGGCATCCTGGCGGTGGCTATCAGCTGCGCACCCGTGCTCACCTTGCCCGACTGCAGAGGAGCCCTGCCACAAACCCAAAACGCACTTCCTTAATCTCCTCTCGTATCAAGTGATCTTGAGTTCAATTACCCCCTAAAAATGACGATGCCCAAACCTAACTTACCCGATTTGTGCCCAGAGGAAGTTCGAAAAAATTAACTTACGGGAATAATCAAAACGTTTTGCGTCAAAATTTTGCAAAACAGTGTTTTTAAAAGGATCAATTTTTTTATTTGCGCTAACTTAGAGTTACCTTTTTACTTATAAAAAGGGATTTTTGGGGGAATTTTGCATAAAAGTTGATATTTTTGATGGGTCGATAACAGCCCGCAGTGGGCAAAAATCGGTTGAGTAAAATGGATAAAGATCGATCAATCAATAAATCAAGTCTTTGGCATGGGATTCCATGCCTCTATCAACCCTTGGTTCAACCCTTCACTCAAAGTTTCTGACTAAGACGATTGGTGAGATACAACTGCAAGTTAACCCATAACAGCCCAATGTATATGGAGTGAAATTCAGCTTAAGAGAAATTGGAAGGATTTTTTCCACTAAAATAGGCAATTTTAAACTTTGGAAAATGCCTAAAAATGTTTAAATATCAGGTTTCCAGAGGGGTGATATTTTTTAAAATGTGACAATACTGAACTGAAAAGATCCTCTGAAATATTTTTTTTTCTGTTTGCGAACGGCATCGCTGGGCGGTAGTGGATTAAGTAAAACTAGGTTGGGAGGATATACCATAAACTATTTTGGGGAAAAAAAGGAGTTCCAACTTTCACCCAAAATTAAATTTCGAAAACTTGACCTGTGAAACTTCTATATCATCCAAACGAGAAGGATACAGTTTTTTTTTCAGTATAATACAGGGAGGGATAGATACAGTAGTTTACAGTCTAACAGAATTTCGCGGAAATACAGTTATACTGTATACATTTATACTGTATTTCCGCGAAATACAGTTTGATACAAAGACTGTATTTTAAGTTCCCTAAGCAGAGAGCGGTACTTTATTAGGCAAAAAGGCCGGCGTTATTCGGCTCGGTGATTCTTCCGCCAACACGCGGAGAATGACGCGGCAAGTTTGTCGGCAGCTGACACTAAATCCAATCTGGTGGCATTGTCTTCATCCTCTGCTCAACAAAAACGATGTCATTTTTATCCGGCGATAATGTTTTTTACTTTGTTTTATGATGTCGCGCGCCGCAGTGATACATCCATAAAAACATTGTTCCGAGCTGCGCGAGTCACCCGTTATACACGCCTGTCGCGGGCGCATGCGCAGTACCAGCGACCAATGAACAGCCCGTTCAAAACGGGCCATAACTCTTCCCACGTAAAAAGGCAATGCATGTAATATCGCTCCTGATTTGAAAGCTGCTCGTGGACCGAGCCGAGATCTAAACAAACAAAGCTTTTCATTTACGTATACTGTACACGTACTTTACGTGCGTAAAAAAAGTGCTGAAATGAAAGACGTCGACTTCCTGCAAGCGACGGACTCGAAGTAAACAAGCCTGCTGACGGAATCTGACTTCACTCATCCTTAGCAAATTTGATTTTTCACCTGTTTCACTTTTCGTTGCCACGCTAGCAGAAGCGAGGCATATGGCACCTAACTCAGCGGTCGTTAACCCTGATGGTGATTACAAATGAATTACTTCTGAGTGACGTTCTGATGTAACGAGAAACATGTTTCTCGTAGATAATATTGCAATAAGTGTTCGACTTCCCCAGGAGCACGTGATAGTGCCTCAATTACACGTAAAAGGTGGAAAGTCCTGGAGATCGTAACTGTATGAAGCACCCTTCCGTTGCTTCTCGCATTGCAACTTTTTAACGATTCTGTTGGACGTGCCTTTCGTAAAAAGTGAGTCCGCAAAAACTCTCCAATCTCCCCTCGACGTCTCGCTGCATGACTATCCTACTGACAAAGTCATTCCACTGTCACAGGTAGGCGATCATTTTTCTCTCCTTCATCCTTCCTTCCGCTAAAATCGCCACGATTTATTCACCAACAAGAAGGATGCTCCCTTCTGCCAGTAATGGAATTGATTTGGCAGACAGGATAACGATTTTTTGGATCGCGGTACCCATGAATACTTCAGTTTCTTCCGCGGTAAACTTTACACGTCTATAGCGTGGCTTTGTTATAGGTTCTTGTAACAAGGAAATCAACTTTATGAGCTTAAGGGTCTATGCTCAGAACATAATGAGCAATTAGGCTGCACAAGTAGAACGACATACTTTTGCATAACGTCGATTTGCGAACTGCTGCCGAGAAGAAAACGGTATTTCGCTTGCCAACCATGATTAGCCCATAACAGTCCAAAGTATTTCTAGTGATATTTAGCTCAGAAATTCGAAGAATTTTTCCCATTAAAATACAAAATTTAAACTTTGGAAATGCCTAAAATATTAAATTTTAGGTTTCCAGAGGGGTGATATTTTTTTTCTTATATTGTGACAATACTGAACTGAAATGTTCGTCTAAATAAATTTTTGTTCCCGAACGGCATCGCTGGGCGGTAGTGAGTTAGTTAACGTTAGGTTAATCTAAGTTAGGTTAAGTTAGGTCCCTTGTGCCTTATTCTTGTCGGATTTTCGACCGGTATGGCAGGCCAATATCGGCGAATCCATCAAATTATGAAGTCGCCGCAAAACAACCCTCGCAACTCCGGCTGAAAACGTCTCGCACTAATGATAAGTGACTTAAAGGACTTAAGCATCAAGGATCTTAACTACTCTGTGGGCTGCAGCGCACGCAGTATTTCAGGTAATGCTCTCTCCCTTTCCTTCGATCGGCTCTCTGCTCTTCCGAAGAGCTCTCTTCAGCTTGTCCCGCAGAGAGCATTCATTCCCCTCCCCCAACCGTGCCTCAGATCGCTGTCGCTTCTCCACCTTTTAATTCCTTACGCACAGGCCAGACAATATGCCAAAATAAAAGCGGTGGCGGTGTTGCCAGATCAACATTTTGTCAAATCTAAGCGGGACTGCCATTCAACAGGTTATGGACTAATCCTTTACGTTTAGCTATTTTTAATTGTTATACGTGAAAATAGGTAGTTTAATAGTAATTTATATGCTACGATTCCATCTAAAACATTCAATTTGGGGAAATTCAAGGCATAAAAATTTTGATTAATCTTTTAAAGGCAGCACTGAAAATAGTTGCGAACTCTATATTAAAAACTTTAAAAGAAACATATTGAGAAAATTCTATGAAACCTACGAGATCTCCATTCTTAAAACAATACGATTCGCGATATTTTTTATGAGAGAATTTCAGATTTAGGAGAACTTTAAAACCAAAGCACATGAAGTTTAACGAAGAAACTTCATATATGTGTGATAGAGTGTATTATATATTACTCTGACAGTGATTTAGGATCATTACATCAATCATCATTACATCAAGATCAAAAATCAATCAAAGTACTTCGCAAGTTTTCGCGGGGGGAACAAAAATTCGTTTAAGCTTATCCGGTCACAATCTTGCTAATCTGAATTCACGAAACAAAAGCCGCGCTGAAAATCAGAGTTCGCGCAAAAAAGTAAAGGAATTTGTGGTAAGTCTTGCTCTATAAGAGTACACCGCACAGTGCTGACTTTGACTGTATCAAAGTGACAGTTCGATTCAGTTAGTCTAAGCCAGCTAGAATTGAAACCATCTCGTCTGAAGCACTAGCAGTAGAGCAGTGGTTCAAGGTCCATTCCATCTAGAGTCAATGCCCTCTGGGCTGGTCCAAGTGCTGCGGCGGTTGCCTGAGCAGGCTGGCCAACTGGCCCAAGCAGGCTGGCCAACTGGCCCAACGGCTGGCTTGCTGCACATTGGGAGCTCCTAGTTGACACTAGAGGGCCCCACGCATTTCGCACTCGTTGTCTTCCATAGCCACAATGGAAATGTCATTTGCCTTGCGCCGAAAAATATATCAACCTTGACTGGGAACTTTCTTATACTTACACGTCTTATGCTAAGAGAAAAAGTGTTGACTTTTTTTTAAAGTTACATTTCTGAAAGCAGAAGTGCTCTGATACATAGGTAAATTACTCGTGAAATTTAAGGGTTGCAATTTTTAACTCTTTCGTTGCGGCGTCGAGCGTAGCGAAGCGAGTGCAAGGGTGCGTCACGTTAAGTTAACCTATCTTCGCTTATCATTTCCTGATATGTTATACTTTTTTTTAATTATTGTCATATAAAATCTTTTTCTCGAAAAAAATGTTTAAAAAAATACATGACATTTACCTTTTTAAATATGAATTTTAAAACTAGTTATCTGCATGTTTGCAAGATTCAAAATATGGAGTAAGCAAACAGAGATCCGAATAATTTCAAAAATCATTTTGTGTTGTGGGGCATAAGACGCTGTCTTTAGGGCCTATAAACGACAAGGACAATCCTTTTGTCGCAATACAACCTGTTTTTCCCGAACCTTTTTTTCTTCCAAACGTTTTTGTGCTGTGCGCCTCTTGAGTCAATTTCTAGTGCTTCAGCTCCAAACATCCCGAATCATGGAATGACTCAAGCACACGCTGTAAACTTGACCTTCCGATCTAAAAATGGACCAAGGCAGCCCCCCCCCCTACCCCCCTCTCCCTCAATCAAGTCTGCTCCTCAGCGGTGATCGTTGCTCGCACAGATAAATTTCGTTGACAACCACTGATACTAAGCCAAAATAATTTCAGCGCAGAACCTTGACGCTTGAAATATCCAAACACGTGTCTGAAATCGATTGCTCCTCTCAGAAATGATATGCGAGGGACGTTTGGGGAAATCAAGAATGTTAATTTTCGATACCTCCCGCTATGGACAACAGACAGAAAATGAAGCTGTGACCGGAAATAGGTAGGTTTTAGTTTACATCGAGTACGAGTCGAGACTGCAAGATAACCGGAAGTACCCGTAAGTAACCTCACCCCTTTGAGATGACTCGTTAGTGACTGAGGAAAACCTAGTCCATAATTTAGTTTAACGATTTTATTATGTTACTCGAAGGTTAAATTAGCCTTGTTTAAGAAAAGTTGGCTAAGCTAAGATATTGAAGGTTAGATTAAGTGGCTTATACAACCCACTTATTCCTTGTTACGTCACCATTTCTGATGCAGTACACGCAGTGAGTCGATAAGCACCACTGATTTCTTTTAGTGGTGCTTTATTAACTGAAATTCATTGAATTTTAACTGAATCTCGGAGACTCTTACAGATTCAAATTCAGAGTGTACCTGCCAGCGAGAAGTTAGCAACAGCAAGCATGATGACAAGAGGTTCGGTTTACCAGTGAGATATTGTATTAAGATGACTTCAATTACGGTAACAACTTCTTTTCAATCTCTTTTCCAGGAAGATAGCTTTTAATCACTTTCCTCAAGCTTATCGCTGTCCGCAAAAACCAACACTGGAGAACCATTTCTCATCCTAAAAGTACGATTTTCTTTGAGTACAACTTTGACATGCTCGAGGCAATCAGTCCGCAAATAGAGGCATGCAGTCGTCCTTCCCTCAATCCACATCAGGCTATTCAACTTGCAAATCAATATCAATATTGGCGGATCCTCAATCGGCGATAAATTGGCAGCAAAACTTTGATAATTAGTCACGAGTACGCAGGGCACACGTCCAAGTATCTCAAGCAACATCAGTTAATCCCGACTGTCGCAATGCACCCTCAGTTAAGGTTGGATTTCTTATATCGGTGATCAACCTTGGTTTAACCTTTCATTATAAAACGAGGATTAAAAATACACAACCACTTAAGGATTGTTCTTTTGTGATTGTATTAAGTCGTTCGAATTTACCTTAAGCTTCACTTCAATACCAATTCGCTCTACCAAACGAGAGTGAAACGAACTTCACCATCTGGCATTAGTGCAGGTATGAGTGGTATCAGTGTGACATTTAGGTTCGGTTAGGTTAAGTTAGGTTAGGTTAAGCTAGGTTAAGTTAGGTTAGGTTAAGATAGATTAGGTTATAACCTAACTTTACATAACTTTGGCTAAGTTTGGTTAAGTTAGGTGAACTTCCGTGCCTTGCGCCTCGCGCCGCTATTGCTCCGCTCAGCTCCGCCGGCGACAAAAGGTGGTAAAGAAAGTAAAACTTTCAACCTTTCAATGAGCAGTGCAGCAGTACTCGTCTCGTCCAACTATTTTTTCATTAAGTGGAAACCCTCCTTTGTCCATTCAAAGTCCAATCCATTAACGTAAGGACAGTGGCGTTCCGCGCTCTTCACAAAGTAGGGGAGCCCACCCTCCGCCTTCTCGTAGTCTGCCCGGCCCGTCTGTTTACAATCTGCGCTTCTTTTCCTTATTTACGCTCCCACAGATTTCTCGACTCGAAAACAGACATATTTAAGACGAAATCCTTTACTTTTTTTAATTTGAGTTAGCCTACGCAAGTAAATTATTTCATTACGTTAGGTTAAGTTAGCTCAATGAATAAAGGTGAGTCCAAGTGAGGTTAGGTTTAAGTATCTTTTAAGGTAACGTAGATGGAGTGGATGAAATTAAGTACATTTTTAGGTTAGGTGGCCTACATGAGTAAATTATTTCATTACGTTAGGTTAAGTTAGCTCAGTGAATAAAGGTGAGTCCAAGTGAGGTTAGGTTCAAGTATCTTTTAAAGTAGATGAAGTGGACGAAATTAAGTACATTTTTAGGCTAGGTTGGGTCATGTAGGTCACACAGTTAGAAAAACCAAGTCACGCATCAGGGCTGAGGAATAAGGGCCGGATGCGAATAGATTCCGTTGGAGGGGTCGTTGAGAGCAAGAAACGCAAGGGACCTTTAAAGGGGAGGCTTTTAGCGTTTAACTCCATCGCTTGCAAAACGCGACACGGTTCCCTAATGAAATTTGACGCTCAAATTGCTCACCGGTTCGGCTGCTGGCAATCGCCTCGTTTAGGGGGGGGGGGGCTTTAATGCCGCCTTTTTTCCACGTCAACGCAGACGCATACAAGGGTTTCCATTTAAATGTTGAATTAATTCCATTGTCGGAATGATTTCGTCAGCCCCATGAAATCCTTTGTTCACCGTCCAATTAAATCATCAAATACTAGAAAATCACATTTTACTTTAAAACTGTCCACGCGCTGATTTTTATTTAGGTATGGCATTCGTTGTATAAATTTTGATGATTTTTGCTGAAGGTATGATGTAAAATCCTGCGATATTAGAATAAAGCCTTTTTTTCCTCGCGCGTTATTAAAAAATAAAAATAAAAGATTTTGATGCGTCCCTATTTCCTGGGTTCTACCATGACTACTCTCATGGTTCTACGTTCAACAGAATGCTACCTATGATAATACCCATAATGGTTTCTTTTTAGTCTCAAAAGGAAAAATTAATAAAAAAGAAAACGGAGAGCCTAAACATAACACGTAATCCAGTATGCCTTTCACTGTCTTTTTTCCTGTTTAGTCGATTAGAACAGATTTTATATAGATATCTTCTCTAGTAATTTACTTCATATGAAAAATTTAAGGTCAAGGTTCTTTGAGCAGTATTTTGAAGAAAAGCAGGTGGAACAATTTAAACGTACAATAATTTCCCGCAAATTGGCAACAAACTTTCCCAAAATTTCAAAAACATGCAATTTTTTTTTATTTTTTTAATGGGTGTTAAAACGTTTTACGGGCAAATGAGTAACACAATTTAATGAAATTCGTAGTCTATCCATGCGTATGAATTCACTTCATTCAAAAATATTTTTTGTACGATTCAATAGAAGGAGGGAAAACCTCGATGAAAAGTCATATCTTATTTTTATGAACCTTTCAATGAATACTGAATGATACTGAAATGACATTGTATCTCGATTTTACCCATATTCTGTATTAAGCTTTCTAAAAAGAAAAGAAAGTGTCGAATTCAAAGTAATATTCGTGGGACAAAGCCGCTTCAAACAAAGAATCACTGAAGTGTGCAGCTTCAAACTGACACTGGCGATATTTATCAGCGAAGTCCGTGTCAGGCTGGTTGCCTACTTTCCGGTGAAATGTGAACCATCAGGTACCACATGCCAACAAACACGATGTCAACAAATCATGGACAAATATTAATGGATCGAGGCTCGCACGACACAAGCAGCCAAAATGGTCTCATCCTGACATCGCAGAACGTCGTAGTTCAGATCGGCGCACTGTAATTGTTATAAAAGATTCCGCATGTTCATTCGTGTTCTACTCTTTTGTCGTCAAGCCGAGTGGAGCGGGGCAATGGGCACAGCCGCAAATGTACACTAAAGCTACCAAGTCGAGAGCGAGGGACTGATAACGTAGAGCGAAAACGCACAAGAACTAAATAAAGGGCTAGGCCGAGTTAGGCTAGGTCAAGTTAGGTTAAGTTAGGTTAAGTCAAGTTAGGTTAGGTCAAGTTAGGTTAAGTTAGGTTTGGTCAAGTTAGGTTAAGTTAGGTTAGGTCCAGTTAAGTTAAGTTAGGTCAAGTTAGGTTCCCCTGTCTTGCTAGTCTATCGCTCGGCTTGTAGATGAAACGAAAGGTAGGGAACATTCAGTCGATCTCTCGGGCATATCGAAAAAAGAAGTGTATTGAATATTTGAATTTCCCGCGCTCCGGATTTGAATTTTGCCGCCAGATCGATTCGCACATCGACACCCACGTAACTGGTGTGTGCCTTAAAAGGGTGGACATCGTGGCGAAGCGAACGGACGACAGGAAACGCCGGGACGGGAGACGATACTCAATGGAGAAGTTCCGGTGCTCCCTCCCCCATCCCCTCGATCTTCCCCCACTCCTCCCCCCTCCACCTAGTTGATTTGGCGGTCGCACAGACGCTGTGTTCGGATATGCCAACAGCGCAGCCACACATATCAACAGGCTATCTATGGACGATGGTATACAAAACTAACAACCCAGTCATACATGTCCACACATCTTCGACCGGTGTTCTCAGGCATTTCCTTTCCGGCCTTTCCTTCCGAGCAGAGCGGAGTCGGGAACTGGGCACCTAACCCTACTTAACCCATACAGCCCACAGTTTTTGAAGTGAAATTCAGCTTAAAGAGAAATTGAAAGGATTTTTTTCCACTAAAATACGCAATTTTAAGCCTTGGGAAATGTCTAAATAATTAAATTTCAGGTTTCCAGAGGAGTGATATTTTTTGAATTGTGACAATACTGAACTGAAAGGATCCTCCAAAATATTTTTTTCTGTTTCCGAACGGCAACGCTGGGCGGTAGTGGATTAACCCACCGCTCACTTCTCGGCGACAACTTGCTACCGTCAGATTTCACACAATCTAAATTACAAATCTCAGACATTTTGGGGCAAAATTTATATTATGTGAATGGAATTATTCGTTTTCATGGACCTACTTTCT
>Ga0058701_10006245_pt1 | contig 10028 bp, 7 predicted proteins | sample AgamicOrMae_FD_97039 | JGI IMG/M metagenome (GOLD analysis project Ga0058701, IMG submission 97039) | Agave microbial communities from Guanajuato, Mexico - Or.Ma.e | ecosystem: Host-associated > Plants > Phyllosphere > Phylloplane/Leaf | place: Guanajuato, Mexico | collected 2012-06-04 | reverse complement strand
GTTTTTTTTTTTTGTGTGGGGTTCTTTAATTTTTGGCTTTTCCATCTTTTTTTTGGCCCTGCCCGGGTGGGTTTTTGGGGTTGCCCCGGGCCAGGGGTTTTCTAAAAATTGGAACGGGGGGGGGGGGGGGGGGTCACCTTTCGTTGAAGCAGTCTTCCTCACTGACTAAATCAGGTCCATATTCCAGCCTCCGTATCTTGGAACAATCACAACCCTTCTCGGCCTAAACAGTTGACTTGGGAATCGCTTACGCCCGCCCACGCCTTCACCTCCGCATTCCTACACGGAGGTGAAGGGACTTCCCTTGGGAGGACCCGCTCTGAATCAACCCCTTCTCCCACCTCCCCTCTCCCAAGCGAAATTTACTCAGATGACATTCCTCTTTGGGTAAAATCATCGCAAGTTTTGCTCCCTGCGCCGACCCGTATAGCAAGTAGTTACCTGGAATTCGATTGTTGTGGGAAAGCGTGAACTGAGTTCTCTGTGGATAAGGTCTGTGGAAAAAAAAGAAAAAGGAACTCCAGTTTCATCTAGGGTAATCTAGCGACGCCATCTTGAAATTTCAGTTTTTGGCGCATTACCCTCTTCAAGGTCGCGCTGTCAAGAATCGGCCGACGTCGATTGGTAAACCTAATCACTAGCTGAATATCAAAAATGACCTACATAACTATCATTTAACGACCGGGAAATTTTAAACTGATTGAAATATGAGGGAAAAAAAAAACAAAAAAAAACAAGAAAAACGAGCGTTTTGAATTTCCTGGTCGTGAGGTGATAGTTATGTAGGTCTATGATATTCAGATAGCTAATGATTATGTTTACAAATCAACGTCGGCCGATTCTTGAAATCGCAGCCTTGAAGTGAGTATAATGCGCCAAAAACTGAATTTTCAAGATGGCGTCACTAGATACCTCTTAAGCGTACCCATTAGTTTAGCCTTGACTGGAGATACTCTCTAAAACCTCTCGGCAAAAAAGTACAGTAAAAAAAGTTCTAAGTTTCATATCGTCTTGAGGTCGCCTTTTTCCTTAGAAACGCCCGAAACCAGTTCAAGTTAATGGACAAGGAATGTCTGATAACCATTTCATTCGCGTCCATGGGCCCTAAAGAGGAACGTTTTGAGGAGCGATTCGGGGAAGGTGCTGCTCGAGTAAGCTTAGAGCCGTGACATTTTCGTTAGCGTTGACCTATCTTCATCAAAAATGCGATTGCCGAAGTTGGAAGAGGATAGGGCTGTTGGAGAGCTGCAATGTCACTGAGGGCAGCTTTGCCGCTAACTTAGTGGCCTTTCCTTCCCTCGAATGACCTCAACTCATCACCACTGACGGCCTGACCTATGGGATGTAGCGTAACCCCGCTGCTGATGGCTTGCCACCCTCACCGCCCTACCTCGCCCCGCCCTGTGCCCCGCCATGCACACGCTACCCCTCTAACGTTCTCTGCAGGTTTTGAAACATCTAATATCACTCGTGAATCATTGGTGGGCTGCACAGTGCACGCGTGTTGTGGCTGCCGTGCGTTCCACCCTCGCTTTTTGACACTCATCCCTCGGAAGCGACATGCAAGATGGGACTCAAATGCGGTGTCAATAAAGCGGTGTTTACTCTTGTTTTGGGGGATTCTACTCGCGTTTCCAGGAACTGTTTTCTGGGAAGTTTACGAGTGTCCACGGGGAGTTTGTGGATGTTCTTATCAGAGAGCTTTCGAGAGTTCTCGGGATTTTACAAAAGAGTTCCTGGGGACTTTATAGTTTTATTTGGGAGTGTGATAGCAGTTGCACGGCTGAGGGCGAGTTGGGTTGGGGGGGGGGGCTCCTCCTCCACAAGTAAAGACCCTCTAGGAAATCGCTCAGAAAAAAAAATAAAAAAAAAAAACAGGAGGGTCTTCCTGACTTGCACGTAAGACACGTCAAAAATTTCGATTTCAGAAGTACCAGAAATGTATTTTATATATACGTATTGTCGACACATCTGCGTCCACACTAAAAAAATACCCCTGTTTCAGGTATTGGGTATGGAGTTAAAACGGGGGAAGAGCGTTTTATTTTTTTTATTGTTATTTTAATATATACGTATCGATAAACTTATCAATAGACAGCTCTCGACGATATCTTTTCATTGATATGGTAGTTAGGTTTATATTAACAAATAAATAATACGCGCTCCTCCTGTGTCACCTTCATACCCAAAACAGGTGTGGGACCACCTATAACGGAGGTAAATTTTTACTATGTTCTTTCCTTCTTTTTTGTTTTGTTTGGGAGTAAAAATGCTCACTTTTTTATCCGCGTATATTTGGAGTGACTTGCGAAATCTGCCTCACAGTCGCAGTTAAGTGAGTTGGTCTAAACAAAACGGACATCCGAGTTTTACTTCGAATCGCCGAAGCTACCCAAACACCCGTAGACAGGAAATATTATGCCGTTAACTTCTCTTCGGCAGTTACCGCCGTAGACTTAAGGCTCAGAGGCAGTAGGTTAGAGTAGGTACCCGCAGAGATTCGCTCTGCTATAGCCCTGCTCAGCTCGGCGACGAAACCAGAATCCAAGAGACAAAAGTAGTTAACGAATATTAACCTTGCAAGAGCAATCGTGCCAGCCTGATGTCTAACCCCAATTAATTTTGTTTGCCTCTAGTTTACGATCGAGTTGGAGAGCGTGTGCAGCGAATAATATTTTTGTCGCTAGATGGCGCGGTGGTGAGGTGCGGCGAGGGGCGCTGCTCTCCTGGGACTCCTTTCCGAGTTAATCTTTGATTGGGTATCATTTTCGGCAGAGAGCGTCACTGCCGTTAAATCGATCGAGTTGGGAGCAGCGAACCAACGTCACGTCACGTCACGCAATATCATCCATTTCGACTTAAATTATGTATTTGTGATGCACGTTGTTAGTTTGGACGCCCCGAGCTCCGCTCTGCGCCACTAGAAGCAGTCTCACGGAAGTCCACCTCCATTGCGTGATTATTGTCTTCCAGCCTTGTTTATATGCTTTGGGAAGCTCTGATTGATGCATTCTTAAGAAGACACAAGCACTTCCGCTTGAAATTTTTGCCTGCTTCCGAATACCCAGGGGAGGGCCATCCTGAATATTCATTCTCGTTTACCTACAATGAGAAAAAAAATTGTTTTCACTGTACACACGCAAAAAAATAAAAAAAATATGACTTGGTCAAAATTACGATTTTCAGACAAATAAAAAAATGTAATAGTAACAAGAAAATTGTAAGGGCTACAAAAAAATATTATTTCCACAGATACGGTTGTAGTCTGTATACGAACAAAGCGCCATTGTCAGTCTCACTGTTACTTGTCACTGTGACGAAGTCTTTTTTTTTTCGTGTGGTAGGCTATATAGAACAAGATATTTTTGAGTGATTGCATTTTCTACTGTTTTGTCTCATCGTTTGCCACCCAATCCCAAAAGGAATGCAATATCAAAATGACGGCGTGGTTCTTCAGAAGTAAAATAATACATGCGATTGGAAACCCGATATTCGACTGCTAAACGGAGTTTCTTTTGAAGATGGACCTATAAATAGCTTCAACCAATGCGCATGGCGATAGAGCTGCTCATTGCTATGGCTATTAACAGATCGATATCTAGAAGTACGGTACCTAAAATAATACTTCATATTTCTTCAAACGTGGAAGTAACTATTTACTATTTCATTTGTCATTTCATACTACCCAACACATCCATGGACTATGAACGGCTATTCTGTAGGCCTTGTTTTCTTCTTAAAAGCGGATTTAAGACACAGCACTTTTTTTTCAATGTTGCGTTTTCCCATTTTTCTCGTTCTTTCCCTCTCCCTACCTACTTTCCATTTTAGAGGTAGGAAGAACGAGTTTAGCGCTTAACGCGGATGACGTCCGTTAGCCAACAGGTATCACAGCCGAAACCGTGAGATACACAGAGAAAAGTCCAAGTCAAGAAATGAAGCTCCTGATGCGGAGGTGTGAATAGGAAAGTTACGTCACAATACAATGCTGGGTGTAATTGCTCTTCTGCGGTTTTGCCTTCATACTCAAAACAGGTATGGGACTAAATAAAACAGGAATTATTTTTTTCAGTACCTAGGCAAGGTAAGGGCACTTTACATGTGCTCCGCGCCCCGCTCCCACCTCGGCGATAAGGTCGAACCTAAAGTAACCTTTCAAACCTTGGTAGAAACATTAAAATTGAGAGTGCGTCGTGATTTTGCAAAGGACCCACGCAATTTTTTATCTTCCGAGAAAGAGCGTAAATGTCCAGTCAAGTAAAAGTATTTAGCCGGCCATAAATCCATTTTTTTTTCTGTCTCACCGACACGCACTTTGCGATGGGACGCACTGATAACTCGGGACCGTCCCAAAAGCTAGCGCTTATCCAAAATGCCGGAATATAAAAAGTCCCTCTTTTTGAAAAAAAAATTAGAAATCGGTGCGATTTGCCGCATTGCACCAACCATTTTAAGTCCCTTGCATTGCCGCGGTGCACTGCTTTGGATTGCGGCTGCAACGGAATGCACATCTTCACGCACAACTTGCATTTATGCAAATCGCCTCAAAAATGCTTGAATGGACTTTCTTGTAACGAGTGTAACGCCGAGGAATTCATTCTCTCTGCAGGAAGAAGGCTTTCTTAAGAAAATGAATGCTATTACAGGGCTGTTGTAGAGGGCGGAAGATCGTCTTTGTCGAGGGAGATCGTGTTCCCCTTTAAGTGTTACTTTTGCTTTCCTGTGATGCGCGGTTTTTGATATACCACGTGGAGTCCACGTGAATGAATGGACGATTTCGGAAATTTCTAGGAAATTTAAAACGGATTGAATATGAAAAAAAACAAAAAACAAAACAAAAAACGAGCGTTTTATATTTTGTGGGCGTGAGGTGATATTTATGTTAGTCATTTTTTGATATTTGATTGGTAATGATTATGTTTACAAATGGACGACGGCCGATTTTTGAAATCTCAGCGCTAAAGTGAGTAATGCGCCAAAAACGGAATTTTTTAGATAGTGTCGCTAGATTCCCCTTAACTAATCTGCAGAGGCTAGTCTTGCACAGAGCATATCCTTGCGGTTTAGAGAATCCTCTAGTAGCTCAATTTAGCAATATTATACACGATTCTTAACACCCTTTTTCTAGACCCTTATTCATTACACCCTTGATTGCATAATCCTTAAAATTACTGTAATGTCCTTCCTAAGTTTGAAAAGAAAAAGTTTAGGCTACAAATTTGTTCTTAGGTGACGCAGTTAGCTTCGCTGGTTTGTGGGCCGAGTGAGTGGCCAGCATATCTATGTCTCAACATTAGATTCAATTTTATCGCAACAAAGTGGCCGTAAACTGGGAAATAGCAAACCACAAAAGAGGACATTCCCCTTAGGAGAGCTACAACACCGTTTCGTCTGATGGTTTGCAATTGGCAAAGGCCAGACGTGACCAACCTCCTTCGGGTCCACTCGGGTCCGCTCGGGTCGAGACGAGATGAAGACACCGGGTCCCCGGATATCAAACTGGGTCACTAGAATACCCGATCCGTGACCATATCACGACCACAGAAGATACACTCGACAAATGCAGGTGAAAACACTTGTTTTGCTGATTTCCACGATCTCTGTTTCTACTCTGTACCAAATAGTGGAATTTTCCTCCACTTGTGCTGCATCTTTCGTAACCAAGCCGAGCGGATCTACAACGGAGCGAGTTATAAGGTAATCGGCTCAACGGTCACCAAGTGTGGTTTTGCGAAAGACCAAGCTTTTCAGCCACAGCAGCTAACACCCGAGTAGTAAATTGTTTCAAGCTTAACGACAGCCTAGCGGAGTGAAAGTGAAGTGAGACCAAGCACTTGACATGTAGCTTATCCTAAAAATGGTCGTGTGTCGTTAATCCTTTATATTTTGAATTTTGAACCGGGGTAGGACGCAAAAGACCACTGAAATATCACCTTTATCGGACATCAATGAGGGTGGGGTATACTGCATTACTTTTGACATACCTCATTTTTTGTGTATATATTTTAAAAGATATGATAAAACTAACATAAGGGTAACTTAGATACATATTTTGGAAGTTAAAATCACTTTGAGTTATTTCTGTATCGCTGTTAGTATTTGCTTTACAAGAACTCTTTCGAACCCTTACCACAGGTCCAATTTGCCCCGTACGCAAAGTAAGGTGCATCACTTTGAAATTCGCTAGAAATTGGGTAGTAACTCAAACTTCTAATGTGAAACAGATGTGAACAATATTTTATACGTCTGAAAGGACTTCGTGTTCGGAATAGCATTAAATCTATGAGCTAAAATCAAGCTTATAATAATGTCATAGGTATCCGAAACGGTACAGGTCTCGTTGTCCCCTTCTAAAGTTTGACTTCGATCTAAACTGCCTCCTTGGCTTGGATGTCATAAGATTTCTTCTTCATTCAATTCTGAAAACCTGTATGATTTATGAATTGTTGCGCACGCGTCCAGATATATAGACTGGTTCTAGAGGCGATATCTTGAAACTTCTCAAGTTTGGGCAGATGTGTTTAAGATTAAACCTAATAGGTATAATTAGGAACATCATACCGTCATTTTCAGTCTGTTCGGTCATTTTCGAGATTCTGTTGTATTTGGAAATAGAGCAATATAATTTGTGTTGAATTTAATTAAATCAACGTAGTATAAATACACAAATTTAAACAAACAAGAAGGGAACAACGAATTGTCAGGCATTCGTCAACACATTGGTTTTTCCTAGCGTTTTGCTTTAAACCATGGTAGAATTCATTCAGACTGATTAATGAAGCTTTTAAAATGATTTACGTGAAAGATTTTAGGGTTCGATTTGCCAAATATCCTCAATTCTCAGTAGCGAATAGCTGTGGGGCAAGTTGCACCAGATGATGCAACTTGCCCCAAAATTCTGTCAATGTCTAATCTAGTTTCTGAAGTTAGGGATCCAGAGATCTCAAAAGTGAATATTGTCAAAGGAACATATACTCTTATATAGATTGTATAAATATAGACATGACAATAAACTAGCTTGATGCAGCTAAAACAGAGCAACTGACGTAAAATTTGGGAATTTTACTCGACGATCCCCCAAAAACACGTTTTCTTGATGCCCATTTGACAGCGATGACGCACAGACCCACGCTACTTACTGGTAGTGGAGAAACTCCCAAAACACCTTTTTGACAAGGCGGCGGTCGAAAATCTCTTTGAGGCGGTTTTTACAGCAACTGAACTTACCCTTGATGCAAATCACACCACCCTCCCTTATATTGTAAGCAAAAACTTCTCGCTTGTCTCAGAAACGCAGAGGACTCAAGTATCAATAAATCATATAAAATTGATTAATTACCAAGACCAATTGCCTTAGGCATAATCCGATTCTTTTTGGTAGGTGTTTAGTGTGCGGGTTTCCTAAGTCACCGGTACTGGTTTCATTACGTGAGTTTGTTGACCCCTATGAATAAGTTCTTTTTGTAATACCACTTTTATTATTTATTCCGATCGATGTGTTTGTTCTTCGGTTTCTCAACAAGAAAGTTGCCCCTTTTCTAGTCTGCCGAAGCTTTCTTCCTCTCGAAGAACAAACATTGCAAAGACCATAGAAGATGGACATTTTCTATGCAGTAATTGGTTTACACAGAAACCTAGGATAAATATCAGTTACTGCAATACGCGACCTCGAAAGATGCTCTTTTGCACAGTACTTTTTACTGCAAGCATTCCTGAAATCCCTGGACGCTGGTTCTACCCGTATTATGCGAGTTAAATGGGGTTCTTGACTATTTTTCATGAAGTACATTTTCACAAAGATCATTTAAAATGAAAAACAATGGTGAAAACCGCACTTCCATGCGATCTCGCTATCGCTCAAAAATTAACATCAAATTGCTCTATCTTGTTGGTTTCCATTTCAAAACACTACGCCATGTTGTGATGTCGTAACCGTGCCAAAACATTAACCTAGCAGACGCCGCGGGCTGCGCTAGTCATGGTGGGTTGCTAACGTGGTCTACAACTGCTTTCTGTGATGTTCACAGTGACATGTGGTAACAAAGTTCAACTATCATAACTTATTTGAAATATTTGAAGCTCATAGTATGAAGATAAAGATAAAGAAGCAGTGATGAATCAAGAGTGATACTAAAATAATAGCATCAAAACAATGGCTCTTCCTGATACTAAACTTAATCGTGGGCAAATAAGGTTCAAGCTAACGAATAGTTACTAAGTAAGAAACATCATTTCCGTCGAAAAACCGGTCTACTCATTTTTCATGTTTGTAAGTTACGTACCGCACGCCAATCGGTGTGTGAAAATGCAGGCTAGGATGCATTTTTGATTATTGGCTCAATGTCTAAATTAAACAGGTAAATCAAAAAATCGTCGGTTTAAATACTGATTGTTTGTGTTTGGTTGTTACGTATACCGGCTAAACTCATGATGAGAGTCCTTTATCACCTATTTATTTATTTGTCGCTGATCTCACCTTGTTTTCTACAGTCCACCGCATTACCAAATATGAGCTGTCGAATGCGCTCATCCTTTTCTCACACTGGTTGAAAACAAATTCTAAACGTATTTTCAGAATAAGAACGTTTAAACCCCGACTTCAATTTGTTGCGGTCAGAAACGAAAACAAAACAGAGCACACTCCGCATACAGACACCACACAGAAAGAGAGAGACAAGCAAGACCGTCGTGACGTCATGGGCGTTCGATAGACTTCGGGTCTCTCTTAAACAAATTTTGATTGTCGATTTAAATTCATCGAATGCACTTACAGTCTTAAAAATGGCGCATAGAGCCTTCATTTCAACTATAATTTCATGTTGCATCAGTTTTTTTTTTTTTTTTTTTGAATTCGGGGACACTGTCAATGAAGAACCCCATTATATTAGAGGTGAATCTTACCGGAGAGATTACTGTCCGACACTGAAGACAAACATACAACTCGTGATATCTTTCACTTAAATCACGAATTCGGCGTGCCGAGGAACAAAAACGCAACTTAATAAATGTCCACGACTACCTTTCATGCTGTCCCTGGCGATTTTTATAAAGTTTGTTTCTCTTACGTTTTCAACAATGGCTTGCAAGCCAACTTTAATTGTAGCCCGCGTCTAGCAACATTCATAACGTAAATGGAACCAAACATGAAAAATTGGTCAACCTCAACGCAAGGCGTGAGAGACACTGTTTGAGGTGTTTCCCAGCACGCTGCGGGTTGGATAGTGGGACAGACACATAGTTACTAATTTGTGCTTTGTAACGGACTTCATAGCACCGAAAGGTGGAACAGAACTAGCTAATCCAACCTTATAGAAACCCGGAAAAAGTGAATTTGTTGCCTAAAGGAAACGTTTTGTTAATGTAGCCTCTGCAAACCAGAGTTGCTGTGGAGACAATATCAGTTGTTCCCATAACAGTATGAGCTAATTGTTAAAACAATCACAGTATTGTCTTAGTAACAAGTGACATTGTCACCATAACAATTCTGGTTGCTTCAGCTTTAGTAACAAACCGTTTATTGAGGCAGCAGTCATTTCCTCTGCGAGAAGGTGGAGTTTTGCTATCTAACCAGTGAAAATTGATATTAGGGTTGCTTAGTTTGGTTTAAGAGACATATTTAATGAGGTATTTGCCCGAAAAGAAGAAAAAAAGGAAATGGGCTAGTTTGAACACAACAGGCCGCGTCGTCTGCATCATCTGTAGACCTTAATTATGAGGAGTGTTTGAAATTTACGCATCAAACTAAGATTGACATGTAAGAACATGCTTTGACACTATTCTTTTACCTTTCTAAGGCCATATATAATGTAGCAACTCTGAAGAAGCCTTAAAAAGAAGACAAAAACGCGAGGTGGAAAATACTAGTTCCATATTCTGCCGCCAGAGTGTAGCGAATAACGGCTTTCGAGTTTAAGCCGCGTTTTTACTGTTTTTTGATTGTTACAAGCATGCATTTCACTGAAAAAAAACATGTCAAAGCTTGTTTCTATACGTCAATGTTAGTTTTGATGTATATATTTGAAATCCTC
>Ga0058701_10006244_pt1 | contig 10030 bp, 7 predicted proteins | sample AgamicOrMae_FD_97039 | JGI IMG/M metagenome (GOLD analysis project Ga0058701, IMG submission 97039) | Agave microbial communities from Guanajuato, Mexico - Or.Ma.e | ecosystem: Host-associated > Plants > Phyllosphere > Phylloplane/Leaf | place: Guanajuato, Mexico | collected 2012-06-04 | reverse complement strand
TACATGCATATGTGTGTGTGCGACAGAGAGAGAGAGCGAGAATGAGAGAACGGGATCATGAATAGTGTGTGGAATCGGTTATGTGGAAAGAAAATGCTAATACGCCAAATTGCAGAATAGAAAATATGTCCTAGGCTCTTAATTTTTTCCTTTATTGTTAATTATTATTAGGTTGGCTGCACTTGGATTTCCTTAGACCGTTAGACATTACTTTGGCAGAATTTGCAGTGGGTGTTATTGATGGTTGTAGCTGTTTGCGTGAGTAAATGCGTGTTGGGAGAGGAGTGCATTGCTTAGTTAGTTAATGGCTAATTGTTATTGGTCCCTACTACTTGAGTGTGCCTTGCGGTCCTAAGTGCGAACCCTCTCCTGTAAAATCTCCTTTCTCAAGCTTGTTCTAAATGAGCTTTCTGGATTCAGGGATCTGTTTGCAAATCTCTGATAGACTGACACCTTCATGAGAGGTTAGAAGAATTTGAAAAAAATAAAATATTTTTGGCCGTAATATCGAAAAAAATGAAAGTATATACAGGATATGTAATGTTTCCTTTGAAGATGTAGTCATGTAGATGATAATGGGATGGGCTTCTTGTCAGGGGTGGGCTTCTTATCCTTCCTCCATCTTGCTGTTTACTTATGTAAAGCAGTGGGCATGATTCTTTTCATTTCCTGACAAAGGCTGTTTTGCAATACAGGGAGGTGATTGATAGCATGGCAAGGATGAGTGAGGCAAATGCACGCTTGAAACAACTTGAGGTAGCCCTCACAACTGCGGAGCTTGATAAGAAAAATGCTGAAACAGAAGTTGCATTGCTTAAGGAGAAGGAAGAATCCTTAAAGTCAGAAGTCAAAAGACTTGAATCAAGAGTAGGCCTTACTATAATTTATTCTCTTCTTCCTTCTGCCTATTGAATTTTCCTTCTCTGGAAGGAGAAGATGCTGATTTTTCTAGATTCATATGTTACTCTCTTTATTTTTGTGGAATATGTCAATTATTATTGTTTGTGATATTGCTTAATCTAGGAATCTGCAGGGCATCTTGTGTTGCCTCGTGAAAAGGAATGTACTGCTCCTGTAATCGAAGGAATTCATCCCCTTGTTGTCTATATGTTGTTTTAGAGGTTATGTAGTGATGCTTAGGGTAGTCGGGGGTCTATTAAAGAGGAATACGTTGTGGATATCTAGCAGATTGTTGGGTGATCTATTAGCTACATTTTCTGCTGCCTAGTTGCTTCTCCCCTTTTTGTGCCCTCCCCTCCTTTCCCTTTAAGAAATTCTCTTCTTAATTGCAGAAGATGCGTGCATCAAGAAGAAAATGAAAAAGAGGGCCTTGGAAAGGTGGTTCTTTGCCGAGAATCATAAGTTACAAATGAAGGAATTCCTTTTTGGAGTGACACGAGACTAGTCCCATCCGCCCTCTCATCTTTCTGAACATTACACTATTGAGAACCTAATCAGACATATTCTGCTTCAGTCCTATACTGCTTCGTCATCTGTTTATTTGTGACTTAGCCTTCGAAACTAGAATGGCTGAACGTTCAGTTATAGTGTTGCCCACTTTCATTTGTGGAGTTACATGTCTAATGTGATGTCTGATTGTGGATTTGGGGATGGACGTGCTAAGTTTCCCCATAAGCTAGCTGATCGTTTTATCATCTTTTGGCCTTGCCCTTTTTAACACAGCGGACTTGATTTCTCTTGTAGAAGTTATGCTGTGAATTGTTTGGTCTGTGAGGGTAAGGAAGGCCTCCTGAAAAGTTGGATTTGAGCTTTTAATGTGTAGTTATACCCAAGGATTCAAAATGCGGTTTCGGTCGTGATATGGAAAAATCGCTGTAATGCGGAAAGCGTTCCACAACAGTGCAAAAAAGCGGTTCGGCCAATTCAAAAAGCCTTCCAATGCGGCCGTCTCTTCGCGGCCTCATTTTGAATCCATGGTTGTACCTATTTGAGGTGAGTCCATAGTACATCCCAGATTCCCTTGTCTAGACTCTACTTGGACATCTACGAATAATGTTATAATTTGTAGAATTAGAACAACGGAAATCTGTGAGAGTAGCAAGGTCTAGTCCTCCGATCTGGCAAAAATTCTGTTTCTGGTCGTGGTTGGTTCTGGAAATTGGGATAAAGCATCTCAGTGACTTAGTTCAAACTATGTCTATTCATGTGTTGGATGACGATATCCAACTTGGTTTGCTTGATTTTCTGCATTTTTTTGCTAGTGGATTTTCAAAATTTTTGTGTTCTAGGTGTCTTCAAATGAGCACAGCTCTAGTTGAGGGGGTAAGGAAAGGTTAACTATGTTTGAAACTCATAAGCATGGATCCAAACAAGGCCGTTCCAAAAAGAATTAGCTGCATCGGAGAAGTCTTGAGGTAAGCGAATGCTGCTAACATAGGGGCCACACTGGTTGGAGGTGGGGGTATCTTAATTTTCATGTTCTAAATTGTTTATTTTTCCTGGTGATATACTATTGATATAAATGATAGCCGATGTTTCATCTGTCCGGGTTTGGACAATAGGGATAGGAATAATGCTATGGCCAGATTTGATTTTCGACGAATTTTGTTGCCAACCGCCTGATTTTTTCTGGGTTGGGCAAAATTTTGCAAACACTAGATGCAAATGATGGGCCTAACGTAGTCATAGTTATTCATGCAACTGGAAATTTTTTCCAAATTTCTGAACTCAGACGGACTCAGACCCAAATATAGTTTGGATGCTGAAGTTAGTCCAGGCTTGAGATTTTGATGACAGAATGAAGGTCATACGTGGTTTTCTAGGCCGATAGGTTTCAATCATAGATTTGGTTGGTGTTTTACTATTGCGATCCACTACTGTTTCCTGTCCTCTTCCTTGGCTCTGAGCTATGCATGTTCTTATTTTTGAGTATGAGCTACTTGTCCTTGAATGCACAAAAATATTGGCAATGAATCACATAGTTATTTCTTATAGCTGGAAATGGCCTGTTTTCCTTATAGCTTATGACTATATGAAGTTCAAAATTAATTGATTCATTATTAGTTTCCCGATTATGATTATTTTGTTTTTGGGTGGGACCAGTTCCCTTATTTGTGGCTTAAGCCTAGTTACCATTTCCTCATTGTCATTGTCAAAATTACAGCTGTCATCAGTTATTGAAGAAAGAGATCAGTTAAGAACTGCTGTTGACAATTTGAAGCTGCAGAAAAGTGTAGAACCTGGTAGTGAGGCTGTGACTAGCACTATGATTCAGGTTGTTTTGGTTCCTTCACCGTTCGTTTTCCATTGCATGGTCGCATGGGCTTCTAATGATTGGATATGTTAATTTGGAAGCACAGGAGTTTGAATCATCTCTTGCTCAGAAAGACGGTTACATTAAAGAATTAGAGAATGTTCTTTGTCAGCAGAAGGCTGCAAATGATCGCCACTATAATGAAATTAGGATGCTGAACGAGAAGCTAAATAGTGAAGAAAGGAGAATAAAGTCCCTGGAGAGAGAGGAGGATCGCCTTCATGCCGAGATTGCTTTACTGGAATCCAAGGTAGTTTGCTAGTGGATGATTTTGTCAGATTTTCTGGATTTTGTGTTTTTTCAATACTATAGTACTCCCTTAGTCCCATTTTAATCTTCCCAGTCTACCATTTTGTCCTCCCAAAATGATTATCCTAATGTTTGTTAGATGCATTTCCAGACAATAGCTCTGCATTTGCTTTGCTGAAAGTGAATAACTATTGGCTAACATTCAGCTTTCTTCAGAAGTGTACTTTTTGCGTTCAGGAAAATAAAAGTTGGGCAGAGGAAGTAATAAGTACTGTTCTGGACTTTTTTGAGGTCAACTGAGGTCATCTTAGATTTATTTGTAGGGAAGATCAGGGTGATAATGGTGGCATGATCTCTGATAATTCAAGTTAAGTTTTTGAGATAAGCATGGATTTTTCTTTTTTTTTTCTCCCCTTCAGGTTGTACATCAAAAGAAGGAAAGAAAGAAAGAAACAGAAAGCCTTCATATAGAAAATATGTAATGTGGGTGATTAGGCCTCCAAAGCGCTATTCCTTCCATCCAATTATGGTTTGTCTAGTTGACTTCTGCAAACACAGTGGGCCCCCCTCCATGCTCCAAACTTGCGAATGATATTTTACCATTCAATTTACATCAGCACTTCAAATCTTACAGAATGTCTGGCAATGGCAGAGGCTGGACAACTTGATTTGCGTGATTTTCTTTGAGCGTACACTCTATTGAGCACAGCTAGCTGGTGCTGATGGAAGCATCTCTGACTAATGTGAATCAAATGTACGACGTGAATGGTTATTGCCTAGGATAACTAAAAGGATGGCTGGGTCTTTTCTCCTCTCTTCTTTCTCTCACTCTCTCTTTCCCAGGGGGGTCTGAATCTCAAGGAACCATTGGAAAACATTATTATTATTCTTCACCAAGTTGGGTCCATTAAAAATTAGGACACAAAACTGATACATGGGTGCCGGGGTTCTGTTTCTGTAATGCAGCAATTGCTTTAGGCCTTTGCCTCATCTTAACTAAATATGATATTATGTTGGATGAACTGTACACGGAGTGATTGTCTCTATGTATAGATATTGTCTCTATGTATAGATACATTATTTTATTTTATAATGAGGGCAGGGTGTTGAGGCTTTTGTGTTGTACTTTGCTAGTAATATCTTAAGTGACCTCTATGTTTTCTTTCTGTTGCTTTCTGGAACATTTTCATTTACTGCTGAGTTGCAGTAGGTCCTGGAATTAATTTGGAAATCTGCTCTAGCATGGTATGTGCTTTACCAATAATTGTGCTGCAAATGAGCATCTTGAGTACTTGTGAACCCCCGCATCTTGAGTACTAGTGAATCCCTCTTCTTCTGAGGTAACATGCTTTTAATAAGGCTGCATTCCTAAGGGGTCAACTTATTGATGTGGGCTGAGGAGGAATGGTTCCTGCTCCTAATTACCTCTGTTAGAATTTTAATCGACATTTCCTTATGGGCTAAGGTCAGTTGAATTCTACTTAATCTTCTGTATGATGTTTTGGATTGCTTGCTGGCAGGTCCTTTAGAATGAACTGCAATTCATGTGGGTCCTGTTCTTTCGACCTTTTTCTTGTGCTTTTGTTTTTATTGCTTTCTAGCACCTTCTAGTTCCTTGGCGCACCTTCCATGTTCTTCTAGGACCTTTCCATCCTTCCAGTGCACCCAATTTCTTCCAGTTTGGTCTGGCTTTTTAAAACTAAAGTAATTAAATAACATCGTTGAAATTTACCTCAACTTTTTAAACATGGATGCTAAGTGAACTCATAATTCTGTAATTAAAATAGATTATTGAAGTTGCTTGACTGAATCGTTGAAAGTATCTACTTATAGTTTTCTAATTAGAATATGTTATTGAAATTCTGGAGTTACATTTTCGCATTAGTGAAACTTTAATTAGGGCCTGTACTTTTCGTTGGTAAATAGGAATTGATAAATGGGTGAAGTAGGTTGAAATTGATAAAAATGGATTGAAGTTGGTAAAGTTGGTATTTTTTTATACTGATGGGTAGAAGTTGGTTAAAGTTGGTTGAAATGGGTTAAAGTGGGTACAACTAGGTTGAAGGTATTTAAAGTATAAAAAAATGAATATAATTTTGAAGGAGATTGGTAGAAGTGAGTTGAAGTTGGTTGAAGTAGGACATGATTGGAATTTTTTATTATTGTTGGTTGAGATTGGTTAGAGTGTGTTGAGATGGGTTGAAGTAGATTAAAGTTGGTATAATAGGATTTACCAATGAAAAGAACAAGTTACGGTTAATATGAGTATGATTATTGCTATTTAACTTACAACTTTTAAAATATTAATTTTAGCTTATTACTCCTAATTAATCATTAATGTGTACGTAAATACCTCTATGAGATTGATATTAAAAAATGTACCTCATGTTTAAATTAGATTTCGAAGAAATGGGTATTTCTTTGTACTATTTGCGTCCGTACAACAACAAAGATAACATCATATTTTAAATATAAGTCTTAGAGTGTTCCTTGTTTGTTTTCTTCCCCTTTAATCAACGTACCAACTACCAAACCACCAATAACAAATGTCGAGGTTTTTTTTGGGGGGGGGGGGAAGCAGTACATATACGTGTAAATTACTACTGAAAAAGCAAAAGTGGAATGTAAGTTGTAAATTTCATATCCATGAAACAACTAATATGGACAAGTCTAGCGCGGAAATTCTAATGAGCAATGGCCCGATTATGCCATTCACAATAAATTATACATAAAAATTATTTGTTTTTTTGATGGTACACGTTTCAACAACTTAATACAGAATATTGATTTTTGTATAATTCTCGTTTCTCTGAGCATCTTTCAGTTTCTAGTTTCTCTGAGCATCCAATAGCATTGTTCTAGTCGAAGGAAATAGGACTTTGATAATGAAGAATCTATGTGGATACTTTTGTGTTGAATATCATGGTGTTTGATTACAAGCTGTATGCTTGTTGGCATATTTCTGCCCCCTTAACTTAAATGTCGGCTCCTTTCCTTTCTCCTTTCTTTTCTTCTGATTTTGATATCATATTGTTGATTTGCTTGGGTGTTTGCTGGTTGCTTGATACCTGCTGATTGTCTTAGTGCACTGACTTGGTTCAGTGAAAGGATTCAAAATACAGTTTCAGTGGCAGTACGGCAAAGTTGTATAATGTGGTATTGCGTTACATATTACGGTTGTCACCCTGTGAAAGCTCGGTTGTCTCACCATAAAAACCTTTCCTACTAGGCCATTTTGTTGCAACACGGCCACATTTTGAGTCCATGGTTTGGAGTTTCTGTTAGTAACTCTGGTGAGCTTCTTTGGTTACTTGACATGGCTGCTGTTATCATCATAAATATTCTGAACTGTAAGGATGTCATTTAGTTTGAATGGGTTTGTGGAAGCTAGTCAAGTTCACCTGTTCTAATTGTTTGCCAAATGAGACGAGTGAAGGCACACAGACCCCATAATCCAATACCTAGGCTCTTCCCTATAATTCATTGTTCCTTTATAACTGATGTTCTTAAGTCATTATTTTGTTTTTGTTATATGCAGTTAGGCCATGGTGATTTCTCAGCTGCTAATACGAAAGTTCTACGCATGGTGAATGCTCTTGGGGTTGATAATGAGGCTAGGCAAACTATAGAAGCCTTGCAAAGCGAACTTCAGAAGGCTGATGAGAAACTTAAGGTTGTCGAAGAGTTAAAGAAACAATCAGGTAAGCTCAGATTGGTCATTGCTAACGGCTAGTCCTTTCTTTACTCCACTACTCGCCCATGAAGCCATGCCTTTTTTTTCCTCTCTTTTTCCTTGGACTTTGTTGGCCTACCATGGCTTTTACCACCTTCATCTGTTAGAAGGGGTGGTCTAGATTTGCAATCAAAGAATAGTGGCTCAATTTGAAGCAATTTTTTAGGGTCAATGTGAGGATTTCATCCATTTGGACTGTGAAATATCTAACTACAATCAAATCCAAAATTGTTTGGTAGGTTATAAAGCAAGGATTTGATACGCTGTTTCGGCGCAATTGCATTGTGGGTGTAATGTTGCTGCATTTTTTTAAATGCAGAATTGCATGGCAGTTGTCATGGAGTGAAACCCAGTTTGCTTAACTGTAGAACCTTTCCGATGTGGCCTATTCGTCACGGACCTCACTTTGAATCCATGAGTTAGAGCTTTGAACATAGGGGGAAAAATTCAGAGTACTAGGTGGCTATAATTATAGCATACTAAAGTGCCAATTGTTCTATTAATCACCCGCTACCAATTTAAAAATAAGGACTTTTTGATTCCTCTGGTCAGATGTGAAAAAAATTTCAGGACACTCTTTTGCCTTAATGCTAGGACGTGGGGATGGATTTTTAAAGATCCAATTTCTTTATGTATTCAAGATGGCTTAACGTGTTTTTTCCCGCTTCTTTTTTTTAAAAAAATAGCATAGTCAGGGTGCAAGTGCTTACAAAGAACAATTTTATGCACAGTTAGATGGCATACTTAAAAGATGCAATAATCTAAGCGTTGTTGTGGGGCAGTCAATGGACGCCAACGCCAATTCTAATGGACAGAAGAGGGAAGCATTCTTAGTTTGATGGCTTTACTTGGCTATATGAATGTTTTACTTCAATTAATGATTCGGTAGTTTGATTCCATTATCTAAAGAGATTTGCTTTAGTTTCGAGTTTCCATAGTAGAATACTCAAAACTTTTCTGCCTAGGGTATTTGGAACTTCAAAGCTCAGGTACAATGTTCTTGCTTGGGTTGCCACCAATTGAAATATTCCTAGGAAGATGTGTGTGAAGGAAGTGATACTAACTTATAAGAAGGTATGGTAGGTACTTGGGAAGGAAAATTAGCGACCACTTGTTTATTCATTCATGGGTTCCTTCACACTTTGCACTCGGCTTTTTCCTTTTTGGGGGCTAGGTAGTTTTGACTGAATATTCTCATGGCATGGAGAAGGATACAAAAGAGATGAGCTTGTGGAGTGTAAAAGTTGATTTAGGCGAGTATTTTGTAAGTATGTGAAGGAAAGGAGGTCATAGGAAGAATGAACCGCTGTTGTTCATTCCTCTTGGTTTTCTTCACTTTTTTACTTTGCTTTTTGTTCAACTGGATATTCTCGTGGCATGGAGAAGAATACAAAAGAGTTGGGCTTGTGTAGTTTGAAACCTGATTTAAGTGGCTATTTGATGGCATAGGTACGAGGAAAGGTCAAATTTAGCCTATTATATTTGAGAATTTGGTGTGGTCTGAGACAGGTACACCACCGTAAGCAACATTTCACTTGTAGTCTCTGGACAAAATTGCGCTTGATATCATGAGCAAGGATTCAAATTGTGGTTTCAGTCAAAATTCCAAAAATGGGTGCGATCTTGCAAACCATGCTAATATGTAAAAAGTAATTGCCCTTGATTCTGCATGAAAGTTCAAAAAGATTCACCAAATAATTTCTGATACTTGAAAAGATTGACTTTATAATCCTGAAGATAATAATTCTAAAACTGAACATATAACTGTTGTTATCTTTTTATGAACATTTGTTGCAGTTTATATCATGACCACTCCTACTGCCATAACAATTTCCATTAACTTTCCAATCTGAAATGGGTCAAACAACCAAAATATGGCAAAGGGTGAGTTTCTCAATTCCAAAGCCCTTTTCGATGGGGCAATTTTGTTGCAGAACAGGCTCATTTTGTATCTGAGCTCTTAAGGATATGTCACTGTTTGGTTCTTGCTCCATTTCTATGATTCTATGTGGAGGATTTGCTGAAAAGAAGGGATTTCAATCTAACAATTGTTACATGTGCCTTCAAGATGAAGAATCTGCATATCCCATCCTCCATTATTCTTGGTCCTCATCTCTTTGGCACTTTCTTTTTTATAATTTTTTTTTTAACAATGGTAAGCAAGCCCACTTAAGGGTCCATATCTCATGGGAACACCTTGGTAAGGGAAGGCGCGGAAGAGGTAAGGGGGAACAAAGGTAAGGAAATTCCCCTATGCCTCTAGTGGAACGGACCCATACCTCCTTGTTGGAAGGTGTGCCATCTCGCACTAGACCACCCAGTTGGTACTTCCTCTCTTTTTTTTTGTTGGGGAGTGGGGGGAGGGGTTTTTGGTTCCAACTTCCAACCAATTAAGCAATGTCAAAGATGTTGGCAAATCATGCAAGGATGAAGAAAAGCTAGGGTGTTTGTCGTTTGGAAGAATGTTTTGATTGCTATCTAGTGGAGTGCTTCGAAGGAAAAGAATTGCAGGTTTATGAGGGAAAAATTATACTTTATTAGGATTAAGACTATTTTTTTCAAAATTTTTTTATGGCTGGAGTTCTGCTGAATAGTTGACCTTTTCGGATTTTGAAGATATGACTATTCATGAGGGCGTGAGGGCACGATCTTTTATTTATTTATTTATTGTATTGGCCCCTTTTGTATGCACGTGACCCCTTGGTGTCTTACTATATTTTGATTTCTCATTGATAAGAAATAAAATCCATCCAACTGGGTCATAACACTGTCCT
>Ga0058701_10006243_pt1 | contig 10030 bp, 4 predicted proteins | sample AgamicOrMae_FD_97039 | JGI IMG/M metagenome (GOLD analysis project Ga0058701, IMG submission 97039) | Agave microbial communities from Guanajuato, Mexico - Or.Ma.e | ecosystem: Host-associated > Plants > Phyllosphere > Phylloplane/Leaf | place: Guanajuato, Mexico | collected 2012-06-04 | reverse complement strand
TAGTTCTATTCGCACGCCCATGTTAATACAAGGGAGACTAAACGCGCACGGAAATCAACCTAATGTACTTTGAATGGGGGGTGTGACTTGAACGCACGGAAACCAGATGAATACATTTAAAATGAGGCAGCGTGTGAATAGTCACTTCCAAATTCCTTTATGAATGAGCATCTGCCTCTAATTAGTGAAAAGTTAGCCGTTAAGGTGCTCATAGTGGCTCACTTTTCACTATGGGAGTGAATTTTCATTCTTAAAATTATCTTCACCGATAAATTTTTAGCGAGTAAGCGGGAAGCTTTCCATATTCCCCTAGTTTCTGGTGAAACGGTTTGCGAGAGAATAGTTTCAAGTAGTGATCGTTCAACAAATGAATATTGTTACCTCCTACCAGCCTACAACGGTCTTGATGTCGTGTACGGTATGTCATCTCATGCTACAAAAAACTGTAGCGAGAGTTCCCAGGGTGTCTCGAGGCAATGGAAATAATGGCCTAACAGATTGGCATACAGAAAATCAGCAAATCGACGCTAAACTTGTCAAGGCAACAGCAGAAAACCACTTCAAGTCATAAACTTGCACACAAATATCTATTGAAGGTGACGTACTGTACATGTTGAAGCGTAAGATTAATGATAAGGGAAAGTTGCCGACATCGAATAACGTGCAACACTTACTTCATTCCCATATAATGCGACAGTTCCTTATACTTACAAAATGAACATGCTAAAAAATCACTCGAAAAGTTGGTAAAATGCTTAAGAAACATTCGCGACTTTGCAAGGCATTCAAAATCATTAATAGCTATATGTAATCAGGTATCCAGTTACTTGAAGGACTAATAGGGCAATCGAACCTTTGTGTTTTCTCAAGACGCCTCAATACATCCTAAAAATTATAAAAGTAATAGAAATTATATGTAAAAAAATAGCAGTGCTTTTTCATTTAATTGCCTGAAATCGCGAGCAAAGTAAAAGACCTATGGGGGCTTCTAAGAGATTCATTTGAGGTTTGAAGGTGTCCTATTCAGGTGACATTCTGAGCTTGGCAAGGATAGGGTAATTTTTTGGAATGCCCTACAGGCAAACACGAGTTAATAGGGATAGGCTGTGCGAACTTCCAACCTTATAAAAGGAAACAGGGCGTCCTCGTTAGTTCAGAGTTCCGCTATCTAACAGATGTTTCCGCTAGAGTGTACACTGTACACCTTCCCCGATATCCCTTTACTTCGACGATGTACTTGCCCTTCCTTGGTCAAACTTTACTCCATGGTCACCCAAACTGTGGGAAAGCCCCGGTTTACCCGCAAATTGTTTCTCAACTGCGCGACACGGTACGCGCAACGGCGGCCCCCATCCAAAAACAAGCTTTCGGCACATTCCGAATTCTGAGTTTCAGGAAACAAATGGTTTAAAAGCTTTGGGACAGCATTCAGCTGCTGAACTGGCGTCCGAAATCGATGTGAGATGGAATTTCGAAAGTGCGTTCATTTTGGGTGGTCACGAAGTAAGGCCCCAATTCGCTTGCTACAAGATTCGTCTTACTTTTTGTCAGCAATATATTTTACTTGACTCATGTTTACTCCATCCCGCTCACTCCAGATACGGAGTTCAGCCAATGACGCGGCTGCTGGCGTTCGGCTCTTTCCGGAACTCGTCCGCGTCTGTGATTGGTTGCCACAGATCCTCAATTCGGTGACTCGTTGAACACGAATACCTTCGTCTGAACTATTTATTTAGCTGACGCGACGCGAGCATAGATACGTGAAGTGGGGATTACTGAGAATGTTTCCATACTAAATCGCATGAGAGTTGCGTGCCAACCGGGCGTCCGTTGTGGTGGTAGTTTTTGAAACAATTTTAACAGCAAAAAAGACGGACTCGCCACATTATATTGCAGACTTACATTCTCAGCTCCCCAAAACTTGAGAAGTTTTGGAAGCCATCAAGAAACCTCATATCTTAAGTTGGAAGGAACGTTATGAGAACCTCGGGGGAGCTATTTTTGTTGTGTGAGTTCTTTAGTTCTTTGCGGGAAATGGCGCAGTGTCAACGATTTGCCCAATGCCTTGTTTCGCCGGATGGTCTGGCAACGTCGCGGGACATACAATTTAACGTGAAACCATAACTCGACGGAGAGACGAACTCGGTCATGAAATATAAACAAACCGCTTTCTGTACTGCCTTAGAATAACAAGACACAAGAATGCTCAAGCATTCAGATGACCATGTGTTAAATCTTCAAGATAGGCCCTACACCTTACAACCACCCGAATCATTGATCCTAAAAAATTTTAAGTCGAGATGTTTCAACTTCATACCACAGCTTACACCACAGGAGACTGTTAAAGCCTCCTGCTGCCTATAAACAGCCAACATGACTTCCAAAACCTATAGTGCGTCCAGGCTTTCATATCTGACCCGATAACACTGCGAATTGTTTGAAACACTTCGGGGGTGCAACTTGAGTCGAAAATAGCAGGAACAATGCCGCCCTTGAAATTACAGAGTGCTAGTCCAGTAACATGCTTGTAAAAAAAAAGGTCCACGACTGATGGGAACACACGAACTGATAAAGCAAGCTTAGCTGACGAATGGGAACAATCATTACACTGCCAAGAAGGGTTGACTAACCCTTCCCTTGCAACTGCGTCACATATCGTGGTCAAGTTGCCCCAGGCGAAACAAAAGGGTCTGTTTTAAATGAAATGCATTAAACATGAATAGTATATCTAACTCTGCTTCGTCCACGCGCTTGGCCGAACCATGCTCTTGAAAGAAGTATATCACAATCAGCGGCGCTTGGAATATTACCGTTAGACAAGGCCATGACCTAAATTACAAGAAGTACTTTTAAGAGCTTATCCTAAAGAGGAGTCTAGGATCAGAAGTAGAAAAAGCGAATTGTTCCATCGGACTATGCTGCTGATTGACCTTCAAAACTTTATTCCAAAACCAAAAATTTTTCTACTTGATTTTCTGTATGATCAACTTTTTTTCAGGTTGATCGCACCAATTCCCCGTGCGAAAATGTCTGATCAGGCACTGATCAGATGTCCGCTAAACTGATCAGTCTCTGATCAGTTGTTTGTACATTTGATCAGTGATCAGTGCCTCATCAAAATCTGACCAGACTCTGATCAGGCTGATAAGGCCTTTTTGCATGGGTTAGCGTCATTGGTGAAAAAGAAAAAAAAGCTTTCTCAACTGTTTAAAATATTGTTTTGAAAAAAAAAGACTTGGATGGAAAAAATTCCTACGCAAATGTATTATCGAAAGATTTTGCGACTGACGTAAGAACATGAACTATTCGACTCCGACGACCCAAAATCAGCCATTTGTCGGGTAAGAATTTTTTGTTCAGAAGCAAAATGGACTTTTTAGTCACACGAGCGGTTTCCATAAGGCTCAAATTCGGCTGATCAATGAGAAATCGTGCAGTTTTTTGTGTAACGAGGGGATGTTGTTTAAATATGTCGGTTCGTTGCGGTTATCTGACACGTTCTGTTGAATCGGCCCCGGAAAATCCGACAGCGCTTTAATACATTTACATGGCGGAGGGCTCCGTGCATTCCGTTCCATGCTGACCCATCCATCACAAAGTAAAGCAAAGACAAGCTCTGGCCTCGGCAAGCAGGCTCTACAACAATGGGTCCGGCCGCGTCAATCGTTCTGCACGCCTGCCTGACTGCCTGCCACATGAGAAGAGAGCACCTCCTTTTATTTGGCGTTTTTATTCAGATTGCGAAGGGCTGCGTCCTCGGCATACAACACTGATAAAATTTCGGTAGCCCCGAATCGAATGGTCTGGAAAATCTGATTGCGATTCAAGCGGTGGGGGTATTTTGCTGATTAATATTCAAGCAACGAAGGTATTTTGCTGATTGAGATTCAGACAATGAGGGTATTTTGCTGATTGAGATTCAAGCAACGAAGGTATTTTGCTAAATGAGATTCAGGCAATGGGGGTATTTTGCTGATTGAGATTCAAGGAAGGGGATATTTTCTTGATTGTGATTCAAGCACTGAGGATAATGTGGTGAATGTGATTCAAGCAGAAAGGGATTTTTGCTGATTGCGATTCACGCGATGAGGGAATTTTGAGGATTGAGATTCAAGGAAGGAGAAAAATTTGTTGATTGTGATTCAAGAAGTAAGGGTATTTTGATGACTGTGGTTCAAGCAGTAGGGGAATTTCGCTTTTTGCGATTCAAGCAATGAGGGTATTTTGCTGATTGAGGAAGGGGGATATTTTGTTGATTGTGATTCAAGCAATGAGGGTATTTTGATGATAACGATTCACGCAACTAGTTTTTTGCTGATTGTGATTCAAGCAAGGGGAAAATCTGCCGACTGCGATTCAAGAAATAATGGTATTTTGCCGATTATTATTCACGCAAGTAGATTATTTTGCTGATTGCAGCTTTTGGAAGAACAGATTGCAAGTCGAGTGTTGAGAATATTTTAACGCAGGAGGGCTGATTCAGGTATGTAAGTGCGTTTCGCAGGGGGAAAGCTGATTGTCATTCAAGCTAGAAGGTTTTTTTTTTGCTGATTGCTGTTCACCCAACAGGATGCTGTTGTAGGAAAACTGATTGCAAGTTTTAATAATATGGAAAGTCAGTTACGGTTATGAGAATATTTTACCATGTGGAAAAGCTGATCAAGATCCTAACACTCGAATATTTTTACGGTATCTGAGGCAATCATAGAAAATAGCAATTTTAATCATCTAAAAGGGTGGAAGAATTCTTGTACTTTATGAACGTGGATAAACGAGCCTAATTAAGAGTTAGATCTATCAGCCAAATTAGCATCAATTCTATTTTCTACAACCACCATTTCCGCAGACTTACTGAATCCCACTGATACTTAGTTTACTTAGTTATAGTTTACTTCATGTCTTCAAATTATGACAATTCTGATATGTTTTCATGGTATGACTAAAATGAGGTTGTTACAAAGATTTTTCGTAACAAACATACTTAACATGTAGGGGGAAAAAAAACCTTTACTAACACAAAAATTCTTTACTACGACGACTGTCATTCCATCGTGGCCAAAATTACAGCGCACTTCCAAAGAACGCAAAACAATGTTAACATTAGTGCTTTGTTCTGAAGACAAAGTTTCGGGGGTAAAAAAACGAAACGTTGTTTCACTAGATTCCCCGTTCCGCAGTTCTCAAATACAAATTAAACTTTTAAAACGACACACAAACGCCGACACTGTCAACCCAACACAGAATGGGAGTTGAAATAGCTCTCTTAATCAAACGAATTAGGTAAGCCCCTAATCTGACTAGTTCTCACCAAATGTTTATCAAAGCAGTGGAAAAGTTTAAGTTCTAATCAATTTCAAGAATTATGGGCACTAGCCACGTAGTTCAAAGTTCTTTACTCGTGTTTGACGAGCCATCTAGTTGAGCGACAGCCAATCACAAGCCGCGGCTACGACTTCGGCTGTTTCCGGAACACATCCCCGTCACTGATTGGTTGCGACGGACGCTCAAGTCGGTTGCTCGACGAGCACGAGTGAAGATCTTTGGTTGATTGTGAACTTACTTCCAGAGAGAAAATCAGAGCTCCACTTCGACCAGCACTAACAGAAAGTAAAACTAGCGAGAATTTCTTGCTAACGGCAATGCAAATGAGTGGCTTCCCCATTTAAGGCAGCACCCCATCAAGGCACACGTTGGCACGCGTTGCTACATGGGGCGAATGGCGTGCGGATAGCGGGAGGATGGCGGGTGGATAGGGTGAGCAACTTGCAAGCAGATCACCAGTCTCCGCCATTTTTCTCATGATATCGTCATATCCCCCGTGGAAAATTAACCGTTATCAGATATTAGCCTTGTTTTAGGTCAGCTACTGTTATCAGCCTGAGGTTGTGTTTCAGTTGGATTTGCAACTACTGTGTTCCTTACTAGCCCATTTCATTACGAGAAAATATACGACTGTCAAACGCGCAGTCTAGAGTACCCAAGGTTTTCTACCTTGTGAACGACACGGGAAACTATTGACGGGATCTTTCCATTGGTTATTGATAGCTGTATATCTTCTAAAAAAAGAACATTACAACCCTTTTTTACCTTCATACCCAAAATAGGTAGAATATGAGGGAAGGTTGCTTATTTCACTGTGATGAAGCAGACCTTTCGGACATCGCGAATTTTAGTTTCGTTCATTGATTGCTCATAATTAAGGGAATAATCGACAGCGTAGTTTTACCAAGTTCAATGACGTCCTCTATTATGTTTGATTTCCCTCTTTAATTTATACGCGGCAGACAAAGGCTCTTTGCTGAGCCCCGAAGCCACGTTGGACGGGATGAACGCGATCCATCCGATGGGAATTGGCCAATGACCATAATCGCACGAGAATCGTAATTAGCTACCAGGATTTTCAATCCAGGGGCCCCTGACACTCAGCTTACATTTAGTTTCCGTCTGGTCTGGCGAGAAATTCGGAGCATGAAAGGCATACTATGAAATTTCATAAATGTACGTCGCGAAATTCTTTTTTTTTCTTTAATTCCAGGTGAAACCCAAAAAACGTCATTTTTGTAATTACGGACATCGTGCTTAGGCAGGCAACCCTCTAAAATCATCGCTCTCTCCATCCCACTTTTGACAGATTAAACAGGGCATACACGGAAAAAAATGTTTTTGTTATGGCAACAAAATTAGAGACGACAAATGAATTTTTCGTTGCTTCAACCAAAAATTTTGCTGCAGCAACCAAACGTTTTCTTGATAAAACTAAACATTTTGTTGCTGTAACAAAATATTTTTACCGGTATTATCCCTATTTTAACCAATGACTTTGTTGGTATAACAAAGCCTTTTTTTCCGTGTATGTTTGTCGTGTTTGAAGCGCACATATAATGGAATATTGTGATGATGACTACGAAGGCTTTTTGCTACACAAGCAGAAAAGTGTATAAAAGGTTGATTAAAAGTTTGAACGAAATGTATCAACCTTCCGTTTTATCTGATTGGAAGCTGTAGGCAATTTCAATTACCGGGCTTACTTCATCCGAAATCCATTTATCAATGACGTAACTCGTTGCAGCTTTAATGCCCAATTTGGATAGAAAGAAAAGCGAAACTTTTTTTCTTTTCCTTTTTTTGCCAGAGCAAAACCTCCGCCATCTTTAAAAGTTCAATGCTTTACCTCTCGACTTTCAGTCACTATAAAACAGCTCTACCTGCTTTTTTCACAGGAAATCTCGACAGCAAACATTTGCCTCAGCTCGGAAAATCTTGTTTATGCAGTTTGTAGCGAAATCAACGCGCATTTTTCTGGGAAACTTAAGTGCGTATGACCCTAAAGACAGCAGACTATCCAAGATGGCGGAGGTTTGTTGTGACCTAAATAGGCATTATTCGCTGTCTCTTTTTTCGACCTCGATACCTCATTTTCACAGCGTTGTTATCAACGCCAATTCCCTGTGTGGATTTGAGAATATTTTGAGACAAGAAATGAATAGAGATAAGATCCTCGTGACAATTTTTGAGGTCTGGAAGCGTGAGAGAAGACGCATCCATTTGTCTCGCTCCCTCCTCAAGTCGGCTAAATATGGTACATCACGTACACTGAAGAAGCTCCTTATCCAAAGCATTTCAAGGCAGTATGTTTAAGGGTTAGCTAGAGAACGTCAGCAGAAGCCCTGGTTCTTCCTTCAGCTAAAATATGCGGCTCGAGTAAAACAATTTGCCTAAGTTGAACCTCCCTACACAGATCTCAAACGGCTGATCGGCATATCGGATGAGTCGCCCAAGCCACTAGATTTTAAAGTAGGCGACCACAGGAAAGATGGGGGGGGGGATCTTGAAGCCCAGGTTCCCACAGGCATGCACGGGCCAACTTTGAACATTTTTTAGCTTATATTCATCATTATTATTTTAATTAATTTGAGGCTAAAACAGATTTGTGTGATGCGTGTTACATTAGAAATAAGCCGTATGACCTACCGTAAGTCACCGGAAATATTTCGCGACTTATCGGGCCTGTGGCTACACAGGCTCATTACGACGAGTCCTTACCCTTAATAGAAGAAAGTTTCTGTCTACTCAAGATGTAAAATTAAAATCATCGCGATTCTGAGGAATCTAATAAATTTTACAAGTTTGAATCAGATCCTGAAAAGTTCAGTTAAATGTATCAGAATTTGATTCAGTTTCTAATAGAAACTTCTCCACCCTGCAGAAACGCCTGTGGAGACATTCCGATCGGAAAAGGCGTCACGCCTGCAGAAGTAAGGATAGGCAACCTCACCACGCGGAGGTGTAGCGGTTGCCTGCTTTAACGTCTCGTGAGTTGGGACATCCGCTAGCTACAGTTTTGACGACAGTGGAGTGCTGTAGGTCGGGACACAGTAAGCCCTCGTGCATTTCGCGTAAAACACGAGTAAAACTGAGGGTGACGAATATACCATCGCGCCGTTTACCATTCCATTTTTAAATTGCTGGCTTTTGTGCTCTCCCGACACTCTTCATATCAAAGGATAGATATTCTACCTTTGTGATGCACAGTATAAAAGGTTTTGTTACACCAACAAAATCATTTGTTATAATAGGGATAACAGAAATATTTTTTACAACAACAAAATGTTTAGTACCATCAACAAAACGTTTCGTTGCTGCAGCAAAATTTTAGGTTGCAGGAACAAAAAATTTATTTGTTGGCCCTAATTTTGTTGCCGTAACAAAACCATTTTTTTCCGTGTACACTCAAGTTCAGCTTTTCTTCACATCTAGAGTAAAGATACACTCCATCAGCGGTTAAGTTAACTTAGGTTGGGTACCTTGTGCCTTGCTCCGATGTCGCTCCGGTTGGCGTGGCAACAAGAATCAGAAAGCAAGAGGCGGTGGCGGTAATTCCACCTCTCGAATTTACATTATGAGACCCACTCAAAAGATTGCACTTACCGTTTTCCTGAGTACGAAGTTGGAGGCAGCCGCAAAAGGAGAAAAGCACCTTCCGATGATTCAACTAAAAAAAAAAGACCAAAAATAAAGTGAATAAATAAAATAAAAAACGATAAAACAAATGAAAAAACAAAAAATAATTAAAGAGAGAACGAAGAATTGGCATTACTCAGCTATCAGTAAATTTTGTTTCTGTTACGAAAACTGAGGTTCCTTTCATTGGCAAAAAAAAATCAATTTGTTCTACGCTCATGGAAGTAAAAATAGAACCTTTTGCACGTCGTCCCCTTTGAATAAGGGCTTTTTGCATAGGTTCAGGGTTGAAAATAAACACGGTAGAAAAGGTTTTGTTAAACCAACAAAACCATTTGTTAAAATAGGGATAACAAAAATATTTTGTTACAACAACAAAATTTTTAGTTCTGTCAACAAAACGTTTGGTTGCTGCAGCCAAATTTTTGGTTGCAGCAACAAAATATGTATTTGTTGTCCGTAATTTTGTTGCCGTAACAAAATCATTTTTTTTTTTCCGTGAAGCAAAATCGTTAGGAATTAGAAGAAGCCTCCAAACCAGTGGGAAGTTATTTGCACGAGACTCCTCTAAGCGAACCACCGACCCGCCTTGGTGTATCGCCCATTCCTACAGCATCCCAGTGCAAACATTACATATAGCTAAGTCCTCAAATCCCTCACTAAAACAAACAGCGATATACAACGCCCCCGTGAACCTAACCAGCCTAAACTGCGCTTAAATGCAGAAAATGTTAGCCAAACGGCAAGAATTTTGTTTTACAAAGTAACTCTTTGAAAGTCCAGAACAGACCACTATAATCAAAAAGCACTCGGCAGGGCCGAGCCTCTCTCTACCAATTATTTATTCCCGGGTTAATCCCCTAGTACTTTCTCCTCATGGGATTATTCTCAGTTGCAACTACAGCAGACCGCTGTTGATGGTCTTTCACTTCGAGACAAGAGCTTTTCGGTCTGCCATGCTCATTTATAGTCTGCTTTTTCCAGGCTCAAGTGTTTGATTTGGCAAATGGAACTCGGATTGTTGTTTGTGGACGTCCGCAAACAACTTTGAGAGTTTCTCGCCTCAGTA
>Ga0058701_10006242_pt1 | contig 10032 bp, 6 predicted proteins | sample AgamicOrMae_FD_97039 | JGI IMG/M metagenome (GOLD analysis project Ga0058701, IMG submission 97039) | Agave microbial communities from Guanajuato, Mexico - Or.Ma.e | ecosystem: Host-associated > Plants > Phyllosphere > Phylloplane/Leaf | place: Guanajuato, Mexico | collected 2012-06-04 | reverse complement strand
TTGTAACGATTACTTTTTGTCGTTACTTTCTGAAAAAAGTAACGCGTTACTCGTTACGTTACTTGAAAATTGTAACGATTACTAGTAACGCGTTACTTCTAACGCGTTACTTAACATCCCTGACGTGTACTGCGCGGTCAACATCAAAAACCACGAAGGATCTCTTTTCTGACGTGGAATATGACAAATAAGACTAGGGAGATGATTTTCCACAGAAAAAGTGGAGGTTCGGTTTGGTTAAGGTGAGCGTTTATAAGTAAGGCTCAATTTTCTTACACCATTTTTTGTGTCATACTTGACGCATCTCCTTCGTTGTCTTCCAAACAAGCTTTTTGATCGACATAGACTTTTGACCTCAACTGTACACGAAAGCTTGCAGGAACGCACACATTATGCTGAATGTTAACTTACCTTTGATTTTTAGCATTCCGAGAGTGACTTGAAATAAAACTATTGATCCCTCCGAGAAAAATAGATCCCATATTCTGAGCAAAATTTTCATATGGACCACCGAAGCAAACAGCGTTAGGAACCAGTGAAGTGTGATGAGGGATAACTCGATGTCGTGTTCTTTTAGCACGGCATCAACGTCAGGAAGGAAACTGCAGATCAAGGTTCTCAAAACACGTTGATCCGCTTGAACCCCTACATAACAGAAAAAAAGTAAAAACCCATTCTTTCAAAATGATTTCTGGATAACTTTGACTTAGCTTAGTCAACGACAATGCTTATATCCCGCGTTTTTAATAGTCTCTGACCCTCGATGAAAGAACTCAGCTGCAGGTTCCAGAGGCAGAGACTGCTCTTCATGACTCTCCGCAAAACCTTAGTTCCGCAGTTTTAAGTCTTCAAACGATGGGCAAAACGATTATTCTTTAGTTTTTCACTGACTGCGAATTCGAATCCAAATGGATACTTAAGGCTAACATTGTAAGTTTCATAAGGTTCAGTTTTGTAACTTAGGATTGTAGTGCACATCGTCTTTATTTTGTCAGTCGCTGTTTCAAAACGTGCACTCTGTTATTCATACTACAGTGTCTCTGAGGGAGAGAGGCGCAAACTCGTCACGTGACCACTGGGTCCCATCCGATCCAATCAGGAGCGACCTCCCGGAGAATCCAGTTAAGAACGTTGCTCCTGATTGGTTCGAATGGTTAAGTTAGATTAAGTTACGTGCTCCGTGACTCATTTTGCTGTCAAAGGTAAAACATAAGAGGTGGAATTTCCATCGTTAAAATTCACAGTGTATAGCGCGCTGATTTTTATCTTTCCACGAGACAAGTTTGCGCGTCTCTCCGCTCTCCGATTCGCAGACGATATAGGCAGATTCGTTTACCAATCAAGGTGGATGAATAGTAAGATGCCGGTAGGAGTTCCTCGACGATGGTACACATCATCCAGAACGCATCTTCCTCTTCCATCAACAGGAGTAAAGAGGCCACCATCATACCCGTTCCTTGACAATACCTAAAAAAAATACAGCCAACCATAAAATAATTGTCCTCAGAAATCCTCCAAACCAATGCAACAAAGCGTCTTTACGCTCGATAACACCTCTTGATGGGACTCCCGAACTCAATTCTAGAGGCAGAGACTAGATGGAAATGTTTTCGTACGCGGTCTTACCCAATTTCGTGATAGAGCCATGCTAATCCGCGCAACACTCGGCGCAGGCGCGGGATTCCAGTGCTGTTCAAATGACTGAAACAAGCGTTGCCAGGCATTGTCCTTAACAGATCTTTTTCGATCTGTTTGGATGTCATCAAAGCATCGCTACTCGACGCCTTGACGATATCTTTGTAGCTTAGCTCACAAGTAAGCTTTTTCTGCAGCGCGCCTGCAATCAGAAGTTCACTTTAATTGATTTGTGCATCGGGAGAGCTTGTAAACGCAGACAACTTCAGAGGACGAAAACAAAGGGGAGGGGTTTAGGGGGTCAAGTCGATTAACATTTTTAATGATAGCTATGATACCAACCGAGCTTTCAGGTATTTCAGGTAATAGTTGGAAAAAAAAATCCAGAATTAATCACCTGGCTTCTTAGAGTTTGGCACACCGTGACCGAAAAACTTATTTAATGTCTGAGCCTCAAACGGTGCACTCTACGGTACGGTACGGTCTGGGGTGCGTTCGAAAACACCATCCGAAGAGTATTCTGTCTTTGTCTCTTATGCGAGCTCCATGTGTAAGACAGCGATAGAACATCCTCGGGTGCCGTTTTCGAACGCGTCCCTGTGTGAGTCGATCGGAGTATCAGAAACAAATTTAGCGGGTTAGGTTGAATTCACCTAACAATGGATCAGCCGTTAAACCTCAAATCATATTTTTTTTAAAAAAACCTATAACATTTTAAAAGCTTTTAAAAAATGTCACATTTCACAATAACTAATTGCTTTGTTCAAAGAATCACTATAATTCGAACTACGACTTCACAAGATCTCAATGATAGTTTTGAGCTCATTGAAAAGAGGTTCAACGGTCTTATGTTCAGCGAGTGCGTTCCGTGAACCTTGTTGAGTAACTATCTGGAGAGGATCAAATATGGTCCGTTGGGACGTAGAGGCTAAAACTGTCAGTTTTGTTATCAGAGTGCCCACCTTTGTGGTCTCTCAAAGAATCATTTTATGTGAGCCAAACTGCAAAATTTGATTGGCCGTTTGTTAACAAGAACAAGGGATGAAACCTTGATGGCGAAATAATTTTCATAGTCAAACTTAAAGCACTGCATGCTCTGCAGGTGACGTAGCCTTATTACACTGTTTTCCTACGTTCGCAGAGATAAGGTATGTACACAACAGGGAAACATTTGTTATCTTGGTTTCGATATCGTCCGAAGCAACGCTGATGCCTAGGAATCCACGACTTTTACACTCCGTGCGAAATTGAATGAAATTTCAGCCGTGTGCCAAATTGAAAACTGTCAATCTACTTGCTGACAAAAGTTTTAGACTGAATCATGAAATGGCTGGAAGTTTACCTATGAATAAAGACACTTCGGTAAAGGTTGGGTCTACTGAAATTTCAATCAAAAGATCAAAGAAGTTAACAAATTTGAGTTTTTTTTTTTTGGGGGGGGGCAGCTCTATTTGTACGCCCATGTTAATACAAGGGAAACTCGAAAGCACGGAAACCAACCCATGCTTTTCAAATGGGAGGTGACTTCAACGCACGAAAACCAATGTAATAATTTTAAATGGGGCAGCGTGTAAATAGTCCCTTTTTAAAAGTATTAGGAATGCCTGATATCATCTTAATTGCAGGTTTTTTTATACCCACAGAATTATTACTAAGATTGCCCGAAGAAATTCAAGAGAAGGGGTTAAAACTTCCGACATGACACCGCTTTTCGAGACCGTATACCAACCTGAGAGTCGCATCCATAACTGCGGTCTAAGGGAATGTGGTATGCCCGCTCGAACCATGGTTCGTAGCTTTTCTGTTCGGGGCAATCTCTCCTCCATGTTTTCCCACGATAGGTCACATCCATCCTTATTGTGCGTAAACTCTAAGTGTGCTACCCACTGAAGCCTGAAATACAACAAATTTTTAAACATTCAACAAAAAAATTACGCTTCCATTGACCTGTGAGACTCAAGATGCGGTTTATAAGGAATTATGTAATTCAAAATTAGCATGTGGATTGCCCTAGATTAGGTGTACAGTCGACATGAAAATAGATGCCGCCTTGTTAATAGGATTTTATGTGTGTGACGAGCTCGATATTCGAGAACAGACTTTTTTATTTAGCGTGTAAGCACATGTTCACTGTCACTGAATGGATCATGCGAACGGCGGAAGGAGTTAAGAGGATTAGCGCTTCCTCTTTCTTTCTGCGATGAACCGTTCCGACTTCAACGTTCACCCTGCTCTAACTTGTACACTCACAAAAAAAAAGGAAGAAGAGAGCGTAATCAGGGACCGTCCATTAATTATGTAAAATACGTCGCTTTTAAATAACCTCCTTCCGCTTTGGTTACACTTTTTTCCGCACTAGTTACACTTCAGGCAACCTCTCCTTCAAGGCCGTACACATCAAAACAAGGTCAAGACGTGACGTAATTGATAGACGGTCCCTAAGTGAGAGAAAAAAAATTAAGTATACAAGTAAAACAAGACCATTTAATACAGATTTAATTAAAACTCTAAAGCTTTTGAGGCTTCTCTTTGTTTCCTATTTAGTTTTTAAGACACTACAATCAAACTCGTTCATAATGAACCCGCGTACATCAAAATCCTGCCGAAAACGATTTTTTTTTTGTTGTTTTATTTGGGTTTTGTTGAAGCTTGATAAAAACTGATTTCTCTAATCAGGTGGGAGCTAACCTGTGTTGTGGATCCTCCACAAAAGGAATACCAAGGAGTTTGTTTGAGCTCTGTTCTGGGCCATCTTCCTCCTCAACGCGAAATCCGAATTCGTCGAATCTATAAAAGTAATTGCCAGAGTGATTAATGTTGTAGTGAAAATACTGATCAGTTGAGAGGTGAGCAACTTTTGGTCAATATTTTGATTAATAAAAAAAATAATGTTTGATTTGATGAGATGGAAGTCATACCTATATTCTGGCTGAGAATTTGGATCATCGGATTGCTGATTTAATTTACTTAAAATGTCTTGAGGCCACATGGAGGGAGTAAGAGCAGAGAATGGCCCTCCTGGTGATGGTGCAGGCCCATCAGCAGACAGTGAGTTGCCTTCAAAGTGGTCAACATAACTGTTCTCTCCATTGTCCTCATCATCAGAGACTGCTGTCTCAACTTTTTCCTGCCAATGGAATGGAAAATTAGTCAAAATGCCATTGATCTTGTGTGAGGCTAAGCAAAGCAACACCTCATGAACAAGTGGAGGGGAGAAAGGGCATGACATTATGTGATTTTGAAAAGAAAAAGGCTTATGTAATTGCCACAAATAGGACAATCAAATCAAACGGTACAAAACAATAGATGGCATATGTTCTACTTAAAGGACAAAGGGAAATGAAAATAATGAGGTGAATCAGGTACAACTGTTAAGACAGCAAAAACTTGAAGCCATGAATGTAAGATTACAGTTCTTTGTTTCTAGCCCTCACAAGGCAATACACCGCGACAACTTACATGATCTGTGTATGAACATTAGGTTAGGATTCAACCATCTCCACACAAATATCACATTTTACTCACGTTATAATCATTTTTGCCTCCGTATCCTTCGTGCGGTCTGTTTCCGAATAGAGACTTGGCAATGTCCATCGTTCAGATTCAAAATAATTCGGTGTTGGTAAAGCGAGTTACAAGTAGTGGTTACCACGTCCTCTGAGAGTAAAATCATACTTTATCAAACCGCATGGTAATATTTGTTTGAAACAGCGTTCTAGCTGTCAACTAAAAATTAGTTTAAATACATTAATCACTGCATGACAATCTTTTCATTCAAATAAATGAAATCATTCTGACAGTTAAACGTTAAAATATTAACACAAACACCCACACATCTTCTGCTGTAACAAAGAACAACAAAATTTCGAGGAAACACTACGTTCATTGAAGCAAGGCGATGATCTTACGCGCCAGATTCAAAATTCCAAAGTGCTAGCAGAGCTTCCTCCGCGGCTTTCCTCTTACTATACCGCTTTTCCCGTTGTGACCATCTTCTTAATTAGGTCCGTCTTCGTCCTCCATTATATATTAAAAATAAATATTTTTCGATCAATTAAACTGTAGGCCATGTTCGTTCGAACATGGAAGATGGACACCTGTGTCATACTCTAAGGTTATACATAGAAAAGGCGCTACTCTTTGTTTTTGTTTATAGTTCAGGTTTTTAAAAATGGCTGGTTCTGAACACTTCCCAGCCAAGGCATCTGGACGAAAACAGTGGAATTCTCTCGACGGTATGACTGTGATTAATAAGTGTGATACTTTTTCTTAGTTGTATGATCATAAATAATCTTCCTGAAGCATTTGTAGAACGACTGACTCCGAGTCAGTTGCTGTCAATCTATTAATGCATCCTAACCTCAACCCGTACGATTTCCTTATTTTACTCTACATTTCCTTAGTTTCCACTGTGTTTCAGTGACAGTAAGGTTTAGTTCACAATCCAGATACTTTAAACTTATGTGCGATTTATTTATACTTACGGCTGATAAGCTTCAAAGATCGGAAGGATCATTAACTTATCCTTACATGCATCTTTAGCAATCGTTATTGGATTAATAAAACTTAGCTTTAAATGTTTTTTCATCGCAGGAAATATTAGTTCCAATGCATTCTGGTTTCATGCACACCAAATTTTGGCCTTACACGCAACTGTCAAAATTGTCGAGCGCCCCCCCGATTATCGACTAAAACATCAATATTGCGACTGCGGTGGTATTCGTCCATATCATGTTAACAATCCGTCATGACTAACTTCTAGAGATTCTAGCTCTACAGAATACTCTTCAGGAGCATAAATTGAGTTTCTAGGTAGACTTTGCTCTTACTTGTAATGCCCCTCACCTGTCTGAGAATTCGCTCAGCTCGCCAAAGCAGATGCAAGTAATGTTTGTTGAGCGTGTCCCGGCAAGATAATCCAAAATATCCGGTGAAAATTTAGCGGATCCCCAAAAATTTTACCGCAAAAGCTCAATCAGGGGTAAATTTTGCGTCCGCTTCGTCTCGTTACAGGCGGATTCTCATCAAGGCATTCTTATTTATTTTTAAAAAAGCCCAAACTGTTTATAAGATCTTTCTTTTCAAACACTTTTTATCTGAGTATGTGGCATTTTATCTATTGATTTATTTGCTTAAAAGTAAATCTTTCAAGGGCTAATAATATTTGTTTATTTTTATTTCCAGACAGTTTAAGAGGATGTTTGCTTAGATCAGGCATTCAGCGAGCTGAAAACGGATGCCTGGAATCTCAGGTTCTTCTAGCAAAGGAGTTGCTGAATCATCCATGGGACAAAGGTAATTTCTCAATCAATTTCCTCTGTGAAAACTCAAGGTAGAAGCTGTTTTACCTTGTAAGTGTAAAGACTTGATTTAGTGTCATTTGGAATTGAAGGAAATCCAACAAGATTGCAAATTTTAAAAATACAAATCTTAGATGAACCACTGACAACCTTTAGCTGACTTCAAAAATAATTGCAGTAAGCATCTTTTTCATGCTATTCAGACCATCAGTCTATGTATTAACATTTTTTTAAGGGTACAACCGACAAATATCTTTCAAGTTAATTAGTGCAAAATAATAACTTTTCTTGTATTTTCAGAGGGAAATGCCTGGTCTAATAAGGATGCACGGCAAGCCGTGTATTGGTTAATCAAAGCATCAGAACAAGGAAGCAAGGAAGCTACTGAAATATTGCAGAAGTGTTTAGTGTCCGGCCAAGGTAAGATTTTGCCTGGCACTCAGATGACAGTATCTTTTTAAAACTTAAAAAAATATTTTTTATTATGAATATTTTTTTAACCACAGGTATTACTGAGGTGAATATTCTTGACGTTAAGAGATGCCTCAACATGACGGAGCATGAAAAAGCGGCCCGACGTTCAGCCCAAAAAATATTTAGCGAGTAAGTGGCATATTCGAATACAACAAACTCGGTGAAAAATAGATGAACACATTTAAGAATAGCAGAAATTTGTTCATTGAACAAGAAGCTCTTCTTATTCGTCCAGATATTGTTATTATTAAATGATGATTTGTTGTAATCAAGCCGAGCCAAAATTACAGAGTCATAGAAAAACTTTCTTGAAACCACTTTTTCGGACCCCTGGGACCTAAAAACGTGAAGATTTGTCAAACTGTCAATATCGTTTTTTTTTTTCACGAAGTCAATACTTTCCCTATCGGGAAAGTAAAAATACGCTTGGTTAAAAAGGCTTAGAAGGTTAAAGGTTAAAAATGTAATGTTCACGAAAAAAAAGTCCCCGACCTCCGCTCTTCCAAAGATGATGGACTTTTACTGTAGACTGTACTTTTAAACTCCATAGAAGCATGGAATATCGGATATCGATTGCGGCTCATGGGAAGAATTTCAGACTTGTAAAGATATGTTTATTCACAGGCTATCTGCTGGAGATGACTTCATCACAACGGAACAGCTTCGCCGAGCGATGCTCAGTAGTTTGGATTATGAAGATGTCTCAGGTAATTTTACTTGTATTCACAATTGTTAACCTAAGTATGTGGAAGTGCCGAGACTATGTATGGGTATTCTATTTCAGATTCAGAATCCATTTCAGAAGAGCACGCCATTGGCGAGAAATTAACCGAGGATCATTTGGTGACCGCCGCGGTGGAGTATTCCCGCGGAGAGCTGCCGTTTGTCCATAGACTACTTAATGTTGTCCCGGTCATTCCCAACGGACCTCCACAAGTCCTCAAACGGGGCTACGATACCCTCATTGATATTCTTGGTCGCAGGAGATCATCGTTCATACCAGCTTCACAGATGGCTACTTCTGTGCAAGTGAGTCTGCACGCTCTAATTTTTTAATCTTTCATCATCAAATCGTTTGGAGCTAAAAGCCGTATCGCATCAAAGTATGAGTCCTACCCTCAGGTCGATGGGGACGAAGGAAATAATCGCTAATTAAATTGTTTTTTTTTACAGATTTTTGCGATTCTTGCTCTTTATTCTATATGGGAAACAGTGGACGTGTACGCTCTGCTCCCGCCAGTATTATACTACTGTTCTCTCGCAGCTATGGTCATATTTAGTTGTCAGGTGAGTGCCACGGAACCCAAATCAGGATGGGCAGCTCAATCCGTGGCTAATTTTATTTGGTTTTCAGATGCTGCAATCGCGTCGGGACTTCCGGCACTTCAGCTGTTGGTCCGGCCTCTTCTGGAAAAACGATTACTACCTGAGAAATATCGAGGAGGCTGAACATCAGTTTTATCGGAACAACATTCATCCGTACGGCAATTTTTTCGTCGCGCTCGTTATCAACTTGATGGTCGGTCGAATGGGTTTGGAAGTCGAGGTTAAGACTATCTAGGTTAGAGGATTTAATCTTTTGCTAACTTCTTGTTTCAGACGTATCCTCTAGTCGCGGAGAAATGGGTGCCTCACAATGAACTCGCCATTTTGGCTTTTAGTTTTACTTTTTTGACTTTGTCCGCGTTTCTGAGCGTAAACCAAAGAAACGAATTCATGATGACGTCCTCCAGCTCATCAACAACGCTTCACTTATTTTCCTTTGCCATTAATGTTCTCGCGATGACCATGGACGCGGCCGTCGCTCAGGCATTCCGCTATTTCGATTGGCGGGTAAGCATCTGACAATTCTGTGTTTCCACGATCTCCCTTCTCTCTCCCCCAAACTCTGTTTTTCCGCTCGTTCAGGTCCGCCATTTGTAATCCGGAGCGTTCTCATTGGATGGGGATGCCCCCGATTACAAATGGTGGACCTGAGCGAGCGGGAAAACAGACTTTGGGGGAGAGAGAGAGGGGAGATCGTGCAAACAGAATTACGACACAAATCTTCTGAAAGAAACTAATTTATACTTCCTCCTTTTAATAACGTAGAAACTGTTATAACCGAATAAGTATTTCTGAAATACCAAGCGCATTGAAAATAATGCCTGAGGCTGTAACCAGCCATTTTCGAGCTTTTAACATATCGCCAACTCCATAAGTCTCTATTTCCTAGGCACGCATTCGAAAACGGCCCCCGAGGATGTTCAATCTCTGTCTTACACACGGAGCTTTCTTAAGAGAGAAAGACAGAATACCCTTCGTGTGGTGTTTCAGAACGCAGCCCAGTCAATGGAATACCTCACCGGTACCGCATACTGTATCGAAACTTTTTATTTCCAGCTTCCTACGTTCCCACCGTATACGGTCGGCAATGGGGTCGAGTTATGCCTCAGCTTTCGGGCCGTTTTCCATCTGATGATGCCAGTTTTGTTTTTGAGGATGGCTCATTACGATGGCTGGCGAGGAACGTACCAAATCATGATCCCACATTGCATCACACTGGCTTGGTGGCAGATCGCCATTTTGGCTGCAAGAAATAGCTGCTGGTTTGTATCTGTAAATTTCTGTAAGACAGATTCAG
>Ga0058701_10006241_pt1 | contig 10032 bp, 5 predicted proteins | sample AgamicOrMae_FD_97039 | JGI IMG/M metagenome (GOLD analysis project Ga0058701, IMG submission 97039) | Agave microbial communities from Guanajuato, Mexico - Or.Ma.e | ecosystem: Host-associated > Plants > Phyllosphere > Phylloplane/Leaf | place: Guanajuato, Mexico | collected 2012-06-04 | reverse complement strand
TCCAAGTCAAGGCATTCTTATGGCCCAAGAATCTATGCTTAATCTTATAGCATACTCTGACAAGAATTAGGCATATTGTATTCTTAGTAAGAACTCTACCTTAGGTATTGTCTTCTGCTTCGTTCATCACCTATTTCTTGGAGAACCAAAAAGCAATATTTGGTGGCTAGATCCTTAGCTGAAGCTGAGTACAGAGCTGTCGCTTTCATATTGTTGAAGTCATGTGGTTACTATCTTTATTAAAAGACCTTGGTTTTTCTTGTTCAAAGCCAATCAATATGCACTATGACAACAGAGCTACTTTACACAGTACTCATAATCCTATTTTTCATGAGCAAACTAAGCATATTGAAGTAGATTGTCATTTCATTTGTGAAATGATTATGGCATGTATTATGAAGCCATCTTATGTCCCAATCAATTTTAATTAGCTGATGTGTTCACTAAAGTCTTGCCTGTTTTTTAGCAAGCTACGCTTCTTGGCAAGTTAGAAGTTCTTGACATATTTCAACCCAAATTTAAGGGGGAGTGTAAGAAGGTAAGGAAGCTTTGTAAGCAAGCTTCGTTATCGCTAAGGCTTTTGGGGACTATTGATTCTAAGGTGGACCCTTGTAACAAGGAAGTTTGTTACAGATATTTGGGGCTTTGTTTGGCTGTAATATATTAAAAGGCAAAGATATATAAGCCAGAACTATTATATTGCGCGGTAGATAGAGAAAATATGTAATAACAATTTCCTATCTCTTTTTCTCTCAGTATTTGTTTCCTCTTATCTTCATCCAGGGTTGACTTAATAGAAAATGCCCTTGCATTTGATGCATTAGAGTAATAAATAATTTTTTTTTAGTGTTTCAAAAATTGACAACTTTGGTGGGGCAAAGCGAGTATCTAGAGTATGTTGCATATGCATCTATGGTGTAACTACTAAAAATATGTGAATTTTTAATTCAGGTGCCAGCTTATATGGCTTGCCAAATTACGGGATCAACACTAGCGAGCGGCACTCTTCGATTGATATTCAATGGTCACCAATCCCATTTTTTCGGAACATCTCCATCTGGATCAGAACTACAATCCTTTGTTATCGAATTCATAATCACGTTCTATCTCATGTTTGTCATTTCTGGAGTGGCAACTGATAATCGAGCGGTTAGTTTAATATAACTCAACCTAATTTCATGCCTTTATTTCAAGTCTTTTGTCTTAGCTTTTGAAAAAGAGTCACATTGAATAAACTTTTTTATGGAGAAAGTCTAATAAACTTCTTCAAGCCTACATTGTTAACCTTAACTCGAGTTATATATACTAACTAAAGAACTTGATTTAATTAATTATTACATATTTTTTAATTAATATCAAGTAGCTAGATTGGTAAAATCACTAAAAAGTATTTCTAAATATCTAAATTTAAATTCTACTAAAATTGACCAATGGTGAACATTTTTGCCCAAGAAAATAGGACGCTTTATGCTTTTTCAATATTTTAGTGTTATCGTTTTTATAGTTTTAACTAGCGTTTCCTTTAATAGTTGTATTCCATAATTTTGAAAGAACTTTGTAAAGAAAAGAAGCAAAAATTGGAAAAGTTGTTTGGATTCATTATTTCTAGTAACTAAATATTTTTGAAGTTGATCTCTATTTATAAACGAAAAAGTCGGACATGTCAATGCATAGATTATTATTGCAAAATAATATAATATGCAAACAATTCTATTACTATATATGAAAATTTAGGTGCAATATAGTGATTGTCATTATACGACAGACCTTAAAAGTAGAAAAATCATAATCATACGCACTCTCATACATATCTCCAACGCAATTTTTCCCCCTTATAGAAAACACTTATGAATTTGAAGACAACTAACAAATTATACATCATTGCTTGATATTAATTCATCAATTCTTTTTCATTTCAAAAAACAAATGAAAAATAGAAAAAGAGCTAAAAATTTTTATGAATGTAATTGTGAGGCTCTAGCCCCAAGTGGGGAGCCCAGTGCTCGATATATAATCTCAAGGTAAATTTTAAAAAAATACGCTCCCTTAATCTATTCTGGGAATCATACGGATAGATTGGTCCTGAAAAGCTTAAATGATTTAGTAGACAACCTCATAGTAAAAATATCACGTAACTACAACTTCGTAAAAATATATCTAACAAGAAGATCACCATGAGGAACACACTAGAAAACGAAGTGATAATTTGCTTCGATCATGTTGAACTAGATTAACGGTCATGTAGGAAGCACTGATGTTGTCACAATAGACCTAAGTTAGAGTAGAGAATTGAAAGTCAAGATCTCATAGAAGCTTCCTAATCCAAATAGTCTCAGTAATAGTATAAGCCACGACTTGATATTCAACTTTAGTAAATGACTTAGAAATAATATGTTACTTGTTCGAACTCTAGAAGATAAGATTAAGGCCAAAGAACGTCACATAATTGTAGTGGGGTAATAGGAGTCCTTGCAACTAGTTCAATAGGCATCAGAATAGGCCACAATTAGGGAAGGAGATTTTGCAGGTTAAGGCTGGAGACCATGTGACACAGCATCGTGCAAATATGTGAAAATATTCTTAACAGCATGCAACTAAGTAGTGCATGGAACATGCATAACTGGCATGTGCAAATATGAATAACAAAAGCAATATTAAGTGTCGTCATAGTAAAATATTGCAATATATCTATCGTACTTAATATTAACTGTTGTCATAGTCAAATATTGCAATACATCTATCGTACTTCTTTATTAAGGATCACTAAGTAAATGTCTATTTGTAAGAGTCAAAGAGACTCTAGAAAGAAATAAAGAATGAGTAAGTTCAGTTGTTTGCATATGAAATTTACGAATAAGGTCATAAACATCTTTTTGTTGGGTCGGAATTATGCTAGTAGCATTTCATACCACTGAACACCTAAAAAATAATCCAGATCGTCTAAGTCCTTCATAACAAATTGATGAGAGAGCAAAGAAAGGAAATTATAAAGGACAGAGATAGAACTACTAGTATGGATAATGTCATCCACAAAGAGAAGCAACATCACAGTAGTAATTCCCCAGCTATAAACAACTATGGAGTTGTCGACTTGGCTACAAATAAAGCCACAAAATAGAAGAAAACTACTAAACTTATGGATACAAGCATGAGGGCCCTAATTAAGTCTAAAAATTATCTTTTTAAGTTTGTAAACATGATTTGAAAAATCAAGATAAACAACCAAGAAAGTTATTTAGTGTAAACTTCCTTAGTGAGATTACCATGGATAAAAGCATTCTTAACATCAGTCGTTGAATAGCCCAATTAGAAGTAAGGGCAAGAGATAACTCAAGGAAAATTAGTGGGTGCGTTTTCATAAGAAGGTTGAATGTCTCATGGTAATTAATGTTAGCTTGTTGGTGGTTGCCAAAAGTAAATAACCGAGCCTTATATCTTTGGACCAACCCCTGAGAATTAAACTTTACACTATAGGCATATTTACAACCCATTGAATTATGTCTAAGTTGAGATGGTACCAAATCCCAAGTTGCATTGGTAACTAAAGCATTAAGTTCCTTAGATGTGACCGCTTTTAACTTAGGATCCTTTTGATGCTTCAGTAAAAGAAGTAGGCTCATGACCCACAATGTTAGTGTCAAAAGACAAAGTCACTTTCGGTTTTTGAGCGTTAGCCTTAGCTTGTGTTTGCATAAGATGAAATTATCGGTCATAGGGTATGTGGAAAGAGAGGTGGAACTCGGGAATGGGCTTGACCATGCAATAAAAGGTAGACTACGGGTTGTAGGATTACAAGAGAAAGAAGGGACAGATGAGACTAGGCCTAAGAAGGAGAGTGGGATAGATGTGGGTAAGGAAAGCATAAGAATGTCTAATTGGATCGGAGAATTAGACATAGGTAGAGAGGGATAGGCATTATAAGAGTTGGCTAAAGGAGGAACAAAAACATGCTCAAGCTTGGTCAATATCTCAGTAATAGAGGGGGACGAATTGGGCAGGGATGCAGGCCAACTAGTAAAATCAACAAGTTCAGCCTGAAATGTAAAGGAGGAAGAGGATAGACTAGCCTATAGGGGTAAGGACTCAGTTGATCCATGAGACGTACTCGCGAAGGGAATTAAGATGATAGTGGGAGTAGAAAGACTCACCACAGATTTGGGGTCTATGAACTAGAAATAAGATCAAGATATAGAAAAATATTTTTATCAAAAACAACATGCCGACATACATAGCGGCATCCTATAATGGGATCAAAATACTCATTAAAAACTGTAACATAAGAGAAATAGAAAGAACAAGCTATGTTGCTAATTTATTTCCAAGTGTAGCAAAAAAATTAGGAAAACATGCAAAACCAACAGTTTTCAAAATATTATAGGCATGCAGTCCATGACATCACTTTTGAAAAGGACAAAACCCATGCAAATTAGGTATAGGTGAAAAATTAATGGTAAAAATGGCAACATAAACAGACTTCAACCCAAAAATTACTAGACATCTTGGCTTCAAGAAGAGTGCAACGAACAATTTCCGTGAGGTAGCGATGCTTACATTTAGCGACACCATTTTGGGCTTAAGTATCAGTGCTTGATTTTATAAAATAAATCCAATGTTTAAGAAAGTGAGCACTAAGAGCAGTATTGTCAAATTCACGACCTCATTACTTTGGAACTTCTTAACTTGGGTATTAAAGAGGTTTTCTACTAAATTTTATAAGTTATAGAAAGTAGTAAAAGACTTGTATTTTTTCTTTAATGGATATATCCGAGTAAAAGAATCATAAAAAATAAGAAAACAATTATTATCCCAACATAATTAATGAATAAAGATCAAATTGTTCTTTAAAGAAGGCACATGAAACACATTAATAAGTGAAAGAGGCCACGTACTAGTGAAAAGAGTCAAACAGCCAATTCTCTTAATCAAAAGAAGAGTACCATTTTGAACCCAAATGTAATTAGTACCATTGACAGAGGATGTAGAGATTAAGTTACTTTCATTAGGTATCATGCTAGAAGCTGCTGTAGACTCAGAATGCCAAACTAACTCGGACAACATTGAAAGTAGTATAAGCCTGAACATGGTTAGAGGATTGTTGTAGGAGATAGTGATTTGGACAACTAGCAATTGTGTGACATAGTGTGAAACAAATTTGACAGATAACACTTAGGTGTGAACGTAAAACTCATTCAAACGAATTGTTACATGCGAAAGAAATGTGACTAATAAAAAAGGCTAATGATTGAATATTGGAACATGAAAAGTCTGTACTACCAAAATTATTCCTACCGGCACACTCGTGTTTGAATGCTATGGTTGAGTGTCGTTAGCATTATTAAAACGAGATGTTCCCCTTTTTTTTGTCTGCCTCGAAGGTTGTTGTAGCAATTTTTGCCTCGATTTCCCCTGTTACTATTGCTATGACCCTTGTTAATAAAGTTAGGCATGGGAGAGGTTGTCGTGGCCACATAAGCCAAACTAGTAGGAATGACAAGAGCATGTTGAAATTGTATTGTACCCTTATACTCAAAAAATGTGAGAAAATGTTTGTAGTGAACCAATTTAGCTTGTAAGTCATCAAAGGTGAGCAGATTAGTGCCATAAGATAATGTAGCAGCAAGAATGTGATAGTCCTCATCAGCTCCATTAAGAGACAATTGAACATGATCCATGTCAAATATGTAAGACCAATGAAAGATTACTTAATACCTCGAAAGATGGTAGAACCATGTCAAATACGGTGTAACTCACTGATAGTTACACATCTACACCTTCATTCAGCTTAAAAAAATATATTATATAGGTCACTCATATATGTTATAACTAAACTATCACCGCTCACGGAAACATTATACAATAATTCTTTGAAAAAGACATAATATAGGTCAATAAAGCTTTTCAAATATATCAAACCAAACCTCTTTAAAATAGATGAACTTACTGAAAAATTAAATGCAATCCTTATAAAGCAAAAGTAAAAAATGATGAAACTTAGTTGGATAGTATAAATTACAGAAAATCTAAGTACATGATGTTTAAATACAAAAATTAATTGACTAGCTTTAATATTTTTTTTGGGAAAGGGCCTTTGAGGCTAAAAGAAATAAAAATTAGAAGCATAGGTTCAACTTTCTCAAGAATTGAACCCCAAACCCTCTGCACAAAGGTACAATATCCAACCACTGTTGCACTAGAGAATTTCTCCTAATTTAGTCCCACTAATAATACACAAATCATGGAATGGGCATACTATGCTTGTGTATAATCAATTACATGATATAATTTCTGCCTAAGGAGCATATGACCAATTTATGAGTAATGATAAAACCATTGAGCCATATGTTTTGTCTTGTAGCTTTATTGTAGTTAAATAGAAATTTGAACAATAAGGAGTTCAAAACCTAGATTGCTCTTGGCTAAATCTAACTCTGGCAAGGGCATCTTGGCTAAACTCAACGACAAACTGTGAAGGGTTATACGTGTTGGATCATTCCACTAGATTGTTGAGATTGTTAGTCTAAGCGATGAGTTGACAAAGCTTGCGAGAGCATAGAAGCGGGCAAATTGGATATTGATTGTGGAGGTATTTACAATGGTTTATAGCATCCCGCAACCATCTATGCTGAGGTGGACAATGCAATTTCAAACATTGCCATTGTTGAGATTTTACCCAAAAAGGGTTCAGGGTTTAGATAGAAGGAAGATGACATAGTGAGAGAGATACATAGATATAAAGGAGAGAGACAAAGAAAGCAAGAGAGTGCAAAAGATGATGCGCTCACCGAACAACAGATGGGATGTTAATCGCCAAAACAGAGGTAGCATATGAGCACTAAAGGAAATTAAAATATCATGGATTAACCATATAAGATTACCTTATTCCATAGCAAAAGACAATTGAACCTAGCTTCGAATTAATATGTGGGGAAGGAGCTCACCAACCAAAGAGCCTCCACTATCTCACAACCCAATAAGAGCTTTATGCAGAAATTCTTGATATCCACTGTTGTACCTCTACCTCTTAGATTGTGTTGTTATTTATAATAAGATGACAAGTCATAGTTTCGTGGATTTAGGTGGAAATTACAATTATGCCTTATGATCTTTTAGCATTTAATTTGATCAAATTAGCACCCCTTTTGGGTGGATTACATGCTTAAAATCATGCATCTCCCACTCACACATAAAGGAATGCTTATTTTCCACCAAAAGAAAACTTATTGTATTTATTGTTTTTGGACGTTGACCAAATACATCATGCAATTAGCTTATTTGTTAAAGTTTATGCCATATATATGCTCATAGTATCTAGCATCTCCTTAAGAGCTACACCAGAGCAGTTAGAAGTATGCAAGTACGTTAGGTCATTTTGATCTCATTAAGATGTCTCATTTTCATCTCATTAAATCATCATATTTCATATTTATAATTATGAACTACAGGTCATAACTAGTGCACCGATGAATGGAAGCTAACAAGATATCATGAACGATCTTCCAGTTTTCACACAACTCTCGACTAAATCCAACTCGTATTTTTAGACATGTCTCACCAATTCGAATCACTCATGGTCCTTTGGTAACATACTAAGATAACGAACATTAAAAGAAGCATCAAGCCATTGACTGGAGCTGTGAGGGTACAAATATAAAGTCATAACCTAATTAGGGTCTTACACAAATATAAACTTAAATCTAACTTATATTAACCCAATTGGTCGTGTCTTGCACATACGATATGAAAACATGTGCTGCAACATTCTCTTCTTTCCTGCAGAGCACATGTTTTTTAGTTCTTTAACCAAAATATTGTACAGATAATATTCGATACCTTATTGTCCAAACTAACTTCTCAAATCTACTCATGAACTTGAACTTACATCTAGCCTCTTCAAGGTAACTAGATAAAATGTTACAATGACCTTCTGCCATTATTAAGGCCGCATTCATGATTTTAATCTAGCACATTTTCATAATTATTCTTCTTATAATTTTACTTAAAATCTATCTCATCTCCCATTAATACTCAAATCAATGGGGGTGGGTACCCGCATGAAGATGGCTAACCTCAATTCTTCCAAACATACTTTTCACATCAAGAACACATAATAGGCATTCATGAATAAGAATGTTAAATCAAATGTTTCGGCAACAAGTATAAGCTACACAATTCATTTAAATTCGTTATATTAGATAATCACTTGTGAACATTGCGAATTAGTGGTGAACAGCATGCCATAGCATCTTAACCATTATCTACGAATACTCTTGAGCCCTTATGTGGTAAACAAACACATCCTCTTACTAGAGGTCAATCAACGGATCTATAACCATATCCTTTGAAGGAAAATACTTCATGTTCTTTGCATGTTATTATGTCATTCACAAAGTTGAATTTAATGTCTAAGTTGTTTCATCTTACAACAATGCTTAAGGTTGTTGGTACACATGATCACAACTTCTCATAGTAAACCATTACTGAATAGTACTGTTTGGTCCATCAATCAAATAATCCAAGTACTTTTTTAACCAAATAAACTCTTGCATTTTGAATTAGGATAAAGCACACAATAAGGGGGAAAACTCTTTGTAGTTGATCCTATCATATTGTGTGTACCTTTTTACGACAGTCCAATCTAATATGAACTGTGCCATTAGCTTACTACTTAAGAACCCACTTCTTCCTAAATAATTTTTTGTCCTTCTTGAAGTTCAACTAGTTCGAACCCTTTGTTAACATTTATTAACTCCACCTTATTTCCATTGTCTTGACCCACTTAGCCTTAGAAGGATTTGGAATATCATCTTAGCTTATTTTCATTTTGTAGGAGTGTCGTGAAAGGTCCATTTACCTCATTACCCCAATTGCAAGCAGGAATGTTTTACCACAAATGTGTCCTAGTAGAAATTCATATAGTTTCAAATCCTTCCTCTTGTGATTGATTTTACTCCCACTTAAGCCAAAACCAATCATCTTGCTCTCACTTGGAACAAGAATAAGATCATGCTCATTCGATCTTGATGATGAAGATAGAACTTACTGAGAAATTTACTTATCATCAGCTTAAAACCCCCTACTTGAATGAAAGGGTCCTATTCAGCTAGGAGAGTTAAAGGAGATAAGCCTTGACCCTACCTTTCTTTAGAAATGATCCATTCATTAGAATGTGATATTCATTAGCTTAAATTTCAATTGCACTCTAGCTGCCTTGCAGCCGAACAAGCACAAAGCCCAGTAAATAAAATGAATGAAATTCATGATCTTCGAATGAAATCAAGTTTCCACAACTGAAAAAACTCAAAAGTTCAAGTTGCAACCTGTCGTAACATACTCAATGAAATAATGCACACAAGATATCAAAACAAAGCTTGCAACATGCTATATCAACGCACAAAATTTTATAGAAAACTGACAGGAAGTGACACGTGGAATAATAGCATGAACTTTTGGAGTTTATGAAGCAACAACACAAAAATAAGCACCCAACTGTTAGCATGGTTTAGGGCATTAATTATGAAAAGGTACACTCAACCAGGAAACAAGCTGACAAGCTTTGATCCCAAAAAAAAAAAAACTATAATATCATTGATTATCTCGCATCGGAAGACGATTGAACCTAACTTCAAATCATTGATGGGAGAAGGACCTCACTACGAGGAGAACCTAAGCTATCTCAAAACCTATATGACCTCTAAGGTTCGTAGAAAAACTTCTACTATCCACCCTTGTATATATACCTTTTAAACTGTGCGCTCACTTATCATACGATCAAAAATCAGAGGTTCTAGGGCTTAAGTAAAAATTACAATTGTGCCTTTATGGGCTTTTAACATGTATTGCAATTAAATTACTATACCTTCTGGGTGGATTACATGCCTAAAACTATCAACAACAATTGAATTGAAGGGGGCTGTGAAATTTCAATAGCAATAGGAAAAGGGGAGGAAAAAGTTTGATTGTTCTAGAACAAAAATGTTTTTTCTTCTTGGTAGATAAAGATTAATGAATTTGGGAAATGGTCAACACAAGCAC
>Ga0058701_10006240_pt1 | contig 10033 bp, 10 predicted proteins | sample AgamicOrMae_FD_97039 | JGI IMG/M metagenome (GOLD analysis project Ga0058701, IMG submission 97039) | Agave microbial communities from Guanajuato, Mexico - Or.Ma.e | ecosystem: Host-associated > Plants > Phyllosphere > Phylloplane/Leaf | place: Guanajuato, Mexico | collected 2012-06-04 | reverse complement strand
GGTTTCGCAGGAGCCTCAGCCGCAGGTTTCGCAGGAGCCTCAGCCGCAGGTTTCGCAGGAGCCTCAGCCGCAGGTTTCGCAGGTGCCTCAGCCGCAGGTTTCGCAGGTGCCTCGGCCGCAGATTTCGCAGGTGCCTCGGCCGCAGATTTCTCAGGAGCCTCGGCCGCAGATTTCTCCGGAGACTTCGCCGCAGATTTCTCCGGAGACTTCGCCGGAGAAGATTGGGTAGGCTTGTCTGACTTCGTGGGACTTCGCAGTTGAGCGATTGGCGTCTCTATGTCCTTAATGGGAACGGCTGTTTGAGGCTTTCCAACGGGAGTTGGTCGCACCCTTTTAGCCGTTACGTTCGTCTTCAAGGATGATTGTCTCTGGCCAACGATGAATCCCATGAAGGCAGAATCGAATTGCTTGATCATGTCACTGACCGGCGACGATGGCCTATCGGAGTCGGAATCAGGGATAGTCAAAAGCTGGCGGCATTTTCTGATTACTTCCTCGTCTTGCAGAGGCGATTTCTTAGCGAGAGGTGATTCGGCCAGCGAATGAATTTTGGGATACCCTGAAAAGCAAAACATTCATTAAAGTACAGGCAAACCGATCAAACAAGCCTAATCTGCCGTAAATTTTGTCGAAGGTTGCGTTTTCTACCTACAGGATTCCATCTTTTGTCGCCACGCTGGAGACGAGAGAGACAAAAAAAACCTAATCTGACTATAAAGTAACCTAACGATCCCCAGGTTTTCTGCCCGCGCTTACTGCGGTTCGGAGGGTTGCTGCCGTCGAGGAATAAGCGGACTTTGGTATGGCCAAAGCCACCCGTATCGACAGCGGAGCGAGAGCGAATTGAGTCATTACTGGTATAAATCCGATAAACCCTAGTTAAACGTAGCCTACGTTATTTTATGCCGTCGTTAATAAGCAACAATGTAATATCGAATGTTGAACTCAGGTATATAGAGGAAGAAAAATGCAATATTTAACCGAGTGATCAAGAGATTGAATACCTTCTCCAAAACAAACACTTATCTCACCTGCAGTGGGGGTTTTAATTGGTTGGAAGGCCATTTCACCCTTCAGGAAACTTGGAATCCTCTCCTTGGTAATCCTGCGCACCAAACCAACTTGTTAAGGTTCCGAAGTCCGCAAATTGTTAGCATATGTTTAATCGCTCGATTTATAGTATCCGTAAACGGAGCTAGGCCTAGGTCAAGTCAAATGTGCCAGCGATAGCTTATCACAACACGTAAACAGTCAAATGGGACAAACACTCGCCACCTACTCGTGCGCTTTGTAACTTAAAAGAAACGAAGTTCCGCTTTCGTTGCAGATAAACCCTCCGTTTGCATTCACAAATAACCTTGATATGACTTCACTCGAAGAAAATTACGTATTCAGACATCGAACGGATGCAGACATTTCTTCAGCAGTTTCTGGATGTAGCAGAACACTTCTCCAGCACTTTATCAAAGAGACAAAACTAAAAAAGGGTTTATTCGAAGACTTAAGTGATTCCATTCACTGCAAACAAAGGATAATAGTGAGAACTTACCTAAACTCTAAGTCTATATCAACCGCGAGCCAGATAGCTGCACTCACGAACTGTCAACCAATTAACAGGCGAACAAACCTTTTACTTCTCCGCAAGGCGTATTTATAAACGTCGGCTGAGTAGATTCCTTTCTTCCTCTCTGATCGCATGGCTTTGGGAAGAGTAAATAAATGCAGCCAGAAAATTTTGCTAGACCGTTTAGAGACCCGGTACTTTTTAGCGGAATCTTTTCGACTTTAATTTGGAAGTTGATTAACAAATTTTGTTTGGTGGTTTTGAATTTTAGTAAAAAATATTTTTCGTATGTTTATTTCTTCTCTCCTCACAAGATTCAAATCATGTTTTTTTCGGACCGACGGGAGGACCGAGTGCGGAACGATTCAAAAAATGTGGCGCGCGTGTTGAGAAACCCTCAGCACACTCTTATTAAATCACTGAGACTTGATAAAAGTCTTCGATCGATCGGTAATACTTTGAATAACACGTTTTTTTCCTTTGTATTATGATGAAAGAAATCTAATAATGTTTTGGGAAGGTTCTCTTAATGAAGGAGACCGTTTATTTTCGTCAGGTTTGTTAGATTGAGGTTGGCAGTCTTGAGAGCTTTCTGCTTTGGGTAAATTTCGCATTTCGCAGTACCGGTGTGTTATGGGCGTTGTTGTTCAGTTCGTGTTGACAAACAACTCTGAAGTATTTTCAGGTTAGTAATTTACGCACTTTACTTTGACTTTGAAAGTAACCTCAACATTTTGTCTCGCTTTTTACAGCAATTATTCAGGCTATCTTTCTTTCGAACCTATAATCATCCTCTACCTCTTTCTTGGGTTGGACTTTGACAAGACGTCTATTTCAAGGTTTTAGACTAAATCCGGGGTTTTGTAGTGTGACGCTGAAGAGATGTTGTTACTGAAACGTAAATTTTTAAACCTCGAGTTTAGTTTGAATTTTTTAATTTCATTGTTTATCTCAAAGCTGATCTAGACCTGTTCAAATCTGATTTGCATGACAAAGGCAACTTTTTATCGTTCGAGCGCAATCTTTTGTTTACTGTGCGCGCGTCAAGATTCATCGATTTATGATTCTTATTTAAGTTGGTGAGTTTTATCGTTATTATCTTTGTTTACAGGTGTTCCTCGACAATGGCGGGAGTCTCCACTGAGACTTGTACCTCTTGGCAACTTGGCAGAACAGTAAGTATTTGTTCTGTTTAAATAAGATATTCTTTGGCATCTTTCTTAATTCTCCTATGGTGTTTTTTCTCTCAGATCAAGCAAGAAGTGCCAGATGAAGATGACATTACCCTTCACAGGGATATCATTGTCAGTAGCACAGGAAGCTTTCAGGAATCTCCTCAGATCAAGACAGAACTTACCATCAAAGCAGAAAAGAGGGAGCTATCACCTGCATCTCCGTTTGTCAAACAGGAAAGCAGTCATGCACTTGTCGAATTCCCTCCAAAAGTTTACCCATGTGTTCAGTGCTCCCAATCATTTCCCAAACCAATCCGTCTGGCAGCCCATGTCAGACTCTGCCACAGTCGGCCATTTTCCTGTACCAAATGTAATAAGTCTTTTTACCACAAAGTCAGCTGTGACTTGCATATGAAAACCCATGAACAAATGGAGAAACCTTTCAAGTGTAATATGTGCAGTCGAGCTTTTATTCTAAAACTGCACTTGGATGAACACTTGCGGACTCACTTTGGGAACAAACCATTCTCCTGCAACACTTGTGGTAAATCATTCAGGACATACGTACTCTGCAAGCAGCATATGAAAGTCCATGAGGAGGGCTATGAATGCGTGACCTGTAATGTGTGCTTCAAAAAATTGCGCAAACCCTCCAGCCTTGCTGCCCACCTTGAACGACATTCACAGCCTCAGGAACATACCTGCTCTGAGTGTGGGAAGGTTTTCTCTGCAGCAAGACTGTTAACAGCTCACCGCCGCACTCATGCCAAACCTTTTGCCTGCAATGTCTGTGACCGCCGTTTCACCGCTCGGCATGCTTTGAATAAACACATAGCCAACCATTCAGGTACAAAACCAAAATTTGTGTCAAGAGAGAACTAATATTTTGAAGTCCACTTCATTGAAACATGCGTTTCTTTTCCAGATCCCAAGATGCTCTTCTGTATTCATTGCTGCAAAGCATTCAATCTTCAGAGATCTTTAACAGTTCACCTTCGCACACATATCAACGAGTACCCCTATCTGTGTACCTCTTGTGGTAGAGGATTTTCAGAGGTATGCTTGATATGTAAAAAGCTAAAAATTCTCTCGAGAAATTTTCAAAATTATTTTGGAAAGTATATTCAAAGCTATGAAATGCATTTTATTTGTAGCAGAGAGAACTTGAATGCCATCGTACATCTAGTTCCTGCGAAAACCATCACTTGTGCAACATTTGTGGGCGCTCTTTCAAATCTCCTTGGGGCTTATCGAGGCACGCCGTTGTTCACACCGAGTCTTATAAAAAGTCGCGGCTTTCATCTATCAAAACGTCTGAGTAAGTAGAAAAAAGTACTGAAAAAGTTAATAAAACTAGAACTCCCCCCAGCTTTTTTTAAAAAAAAATATTTTTTTTTAAATCTGAGTTTTGTTTTTTTCATTGTTACCCCTGGTAGGTCATTCCTTACTGGTGTACGTTCAAATGCGCTAGTGATAACGAGAGTCATGGGATCCTCTTGAGAGCTATGTGCTCGATGCAAAATTGGGCTAACTCTGAAGGAAATGCTCGGTTTAAAACTCATCCCGCGGTTACTTTTGTTTCCAGGAAATCACCTGCTGAACAAATGACGAACACCAAGAATATACCAACGGGAAAATCTCCAGAGATTCCGGCAAACATCCGAGTGTGCGGCCAGTGCTACTGCGTCTTCACTGATTGCTCCGCCTTTACAAAACACGTTCTGCGACATTGGAAAACGTCGAGATCCTCGTGTTCTGCGTGTCTCAAACGGTTCTCAAGCTCCAGGATTCTCAGCAAGCACTCCGCGTCGCACGCGAAGGAACACAAATGTCCGCACTGTTCAGTTACCTTCACACGCATTCCAGTTTTAACTAAACACGTTCGAAGTCATGATTTCCAGAAAAAGCTTAAGATAGCGCTTAAATGTAGGAAGTGTGGGATTTTGTGTAAGGACCACAAGAGCTATGTTACTCATGCTCGGATCCTGTGCGGTTTCGCCAAACGTTTTAATGTCGACAGAACAAAACTGAAAGTTTCCGCAGCTGTGAGTCTAAAGTAGGGAGTTCTCAATATGATTTTGCTTCCTACACACGGTAAAATTGAGGTAGTTTTTACCTCTTGTGTTCACTCTTTTGATGTCGAACTAAGCGATGCTCAAGGCACCTTATTCAACCTAACTTAACCTAACCTTACGGCTGCTAAGCGGAGCGATGGGGGATCGTGACAGGAGGTACTTAACCCAGTTTAACCCCACTAAACCTTCGCGGCAGCATGTTACTAATCCTGAAAATATGTGGAAGGTTGTATGAGGCTAGAGCACAACAGGTAGAAACTGCAACCTTCAAAACTGTGTGTGCGAACAATTGTGTGATTTTGCTTAACAGACGAACAAAAGATTTATGATCACAGGATCTTCTGATCTCTGCGTGTCTAGCCTTCGCGCAATTTATCCAAGGACATATTACCAATATTTTCTTTTTCCAAGGAGGAAATTTGATTCGCTTTTTCTGAGAGTATTTTTGAACGCGGCTGTTGAATTCAGGAAGAATACCGTATTTCTCCCAGCTAGAACGGAAATATGCTGTTTGAGTGTGAAAGGAAGTTTTCGTTTTAACTGAATTACAGCTGTTTGGCTGCAGTATTTTATAGAGAGGATCACACCTTACGATGTCAATAACTGAGCCTTACTCGCAACATTTTTAAAACAAACCATCACTTTCATCTAAGGGAATGTCCCAACGGTATGCAAAAAGCGTCTGGCATCTTGAAGTAACACTGTATATTTTAATATTCCTCGTTCTCGCTCTGAAGGAGTAAAATTTTCAATCGCTAGACATCGTTAATTTGTAAGATCTCTCTAGTCCTTTCTCTGACGTCTGTACAAATTTTAAGATCCATCCATCACTCGTGATTTTGTTAAATCGAACATCATTTCCGGGGTGCACCTTCGCAGTCTAGCGGGGAGGTGATCCTAGTCAAAAATCTGAAAAGATTTAGAAAGTTTTTATTATGTTTGAATCTAGAAGGTTTAAGAGAAGCCCTAACGTGGGCCTTTTACAGTTATATTTACCCTGAGCTTGTTATCAACTGAATAATGGATTGCAGCAGGTTCTGATGCTCAAGCGTATTCAAGATGAGAAATCGAGACTCTTTTGGAAAGGCCCGCATACTCACATAGCTTGAAAAACTCGACTTTCGATGTCGATGGATTCCTTAGTGATGTGAGTGTTTGCGAAAACAGCGTTTACTTCTTTGTAGATTTGAATCTTGCTAGATCTACTATCGTTATCAATTATAAGCTCGACCGAAAATCTGCCTTTTGACTTTCAAATCCTTATAACCCGCACTATCATTTCGATTCTAACTTTTATTTCTATCAACTAAAGTTGCTAACCACCGCGAAATTGGGTCATACCAGCTATGCGCAAAGCCATGAGTGTAATATTCATATAAAGCAATCAGTATGAAATAATGACTTTATAGTGAATTGGTTCACGTATTATTTGCCAGTTTTCCATTTATCATCAGTACGAACGGTAGTTCGTACCGTCGCTTTCCCCTGACCGTCGAAGTACCGTGCGTATTCAGTATCTCATGGTGTTGTATTTTAGGGGACGTCTGTATATTGCCAGCCCTACTTTAGGTCACCAGCGATACAAAAAAAAGAAGAAAAAAATCGCTAGGAAAAATATCGAAACCACGAACTAACAATGTAAGTTCAATCATGCCCTCCGACGTTTCAGGGGTAGGGACTTTAAATTCGAATTTAGGAGTAAAATATGATTTAAGCGGGCAACAGCCGATGGTAAAAACAATATTGAGTTCTCCTTCCACAATTTCAACCATCAAACGTTAAAACTCAAAGAAAAAAATCGGCCGAAAATTTAAAAAAAGGCAAGGGTAGTTTCTTTAAAAAAATTGGCCGTATTTTTTAATTTTTTTTATGGGATCTTTACTTTGACGATCGGATCTGACTAGGCGAAACTAAAAATAGGTAGAGCCGATGTCTGTTGCTCAATTTGTCAATTGTGAACGGACCGGGAGAGGCGGTAGTTCACCGCGGGGAGGTTCGAGGGGAAGACATAACTTCCACTGCTCTTCTGCGCGAGGGCAGGCCACAAATTAGCGAACATATTTGGCACACTAGCACCTCATATTTGAAGGTTATCGGTCCGCGTGAGGCTAACAAAGAAGGATCTTTGAAATTAAGACAAAAAAATGAGCAAATTATACGGAAAAATGACAGAAATCGTTGTAAGGGACAAAAAAGTGATAAAATTGACTCACTGGTAGCCCTGAAAAATGCGCTGGTTTGGTAATATTTTGTTCTAAGAACAGTTTGTAATTCTTAAGGCAAAAAATGCAGACTGAAAGTTGGAGGCAACAATGTTCATTATTGTTGTTGTTTTTCCTTAGGTTTGAAGTTTATTTGTATTTTAGATTGTCAATAAAACAATTAATAAAACATTAGAGGGTAATACTTTATATAAATCAAAACCATCTTATACAAATATGGAAATATTTCTGGAACTTAATTACAGGAGAATTGAGATATAATGTCTTCATTTTAATAATGACCATTTCAACTGCTCCTTTGCTGATTGTAGCACCTGTTCAAAGAAAGAAATACCATTGAAAGGTTGTGACTTCTATTTTAGTAGAGTTCTGAGGCTGACGCTGAATGAAAGAAACTGCTGGAGAATTCTTAACTCACCTGAGCTACAGTCTGTTCTCCAATTGGTAGGTCATCTGTTCTAAATGCAACTCTCTGGACGACAGATGTGAAGTCTGCTTCCATGATAATTCTGAAATTAAGACGTTGGATCATTTGCATATCATCAAAAACAATTCTGGCTAACAAATACTACAGGGGATGCACTTACCCATTGTCAACAATCTCATCCATGGCTAACATAACAATATCTAGGTTTTCAAAAACAACCCTCTTCTCGACATTCTTCCGAAGGATAGCACTCACAGATTCGTAGAGGCAGTTCAGTACACTCATAAGAATCAGCTGCAGAAAGAACCAAAAATTAATGATCCTGTAGGCTGTTGATCCTGTCCAGCTGTTGCAATGATCCAAAACCTTACCTCATTTTCATGTGAGCTGCCCATAACATAAAAGAATAAATCCACATTGCTGCGGTACACGCACGTCAGACCATCTAACATGATGATTTCACCATTTGCACGATGAGTCTTGTTGACAAGATTTTTCTCAAATGCCTTTTGTTCCTTTGCAGTGGGAAAATCATTTTTATTGTAGTACTTGGCCAGTACCCGGTTGCCGTCATTATCAAGAATTGCGATGCCTCGGATTATGTACATTTGCGGCTCCTATTGGAAAAAGAATTATCAGAAAAAAATTGTAATTTAAGAGGGGTAAATATGTCACAAAATAAATTGGATTGACAAAATCCGCAAAAAGATGTCAGGTCAATATCGGTTTGAGGTTAGGTTTGGTATAAGCGCAGTTGTTTGAAGCCTGGGACGAATTTCTCGATTAAAATAAATACCACATTGTTCTCATATGAAATCAGATACGGCAAAGATAACTCCAATAAAATAACTAACCAACAAAGAACCTTCCATTTCTGATGTTTTGATTGTACAACGTGTTCGATTTCAAAGTTTTGACAAATGACGTCACATCACCGAGCAGAAAGAACTTGATTTTGGGAAAGCCGGGAATTCGAAACTGAGTGTGTTATTTCAAATACTTATGAGGAATATTGGACAGCATATGTAAAGATATAGAAAATGTAGTCTAACTATTTTTTTTAGCATATTTTTCCTTATGTCATCCGCTATTTGACGAGAAATATCCAATTTTCGAGTATCGAACACAGCAGACGAACTTTGGTTTTCCTTTTCATCGTGGCAGATACCAAGAAGCCAACCATCGGCGAACAACTTATTGTAAACGTAAGCTGTTTTTATTTAATAACGTGAATTAAGAGCCGTTTCTATTGTATGGGCAGAATAAACACATATATTTATTATCATTTATTTATCGTTTTAGTTACGAAACATGGTATGAGGTTAGGCCTGTTCATCTAAGGTAGTTGGTACAATTGCTTGTAGTTTTATGACGTCATATCTTTTCAATGGCATTTCTTCCATCCTTTCATCCGATTTTTAGGTTGGGATTTACTCTGAGTGCAATACGTGCAATACCACGGCGACCACGGCTGCCTTGTCTCAAGGTACAACTTGTACTGAATAACTCAGGTAAAAAGAAAAACTTCACACGTGCGTAATGTCACTTTGTTATTTGCAACAGCCAGGAATAATTACTTTTTCTCCAAACCACTGCTGCTCTGATGGTTGCTCATTCTGAAAAATACACATGCTGATCTCTTAATTTAGCGCGTCTGTAATTATTTCAGAATGATCCTACATTCTGCATATTATTCTCTTAAATACAAGCAGTCAGCGTGTCCTCGCAGGTTTCGAAACCAAAACATTGCTTGGTTATGTTCGACAACACCGCGAGCAGACCGCGAGTCGTCAATCTAGTAACAAAAATCTCCAATTTTGACCTCAACCTTTCATCTTTAAAAAAAAAATATTGTAAGTGTTTATTTTTTACGAGGAAATCACTCAGGTCTCAGCTTAAATAAAACATGAGTTTTTTTCATATATCAAAATCTAACATTTTAGTTTTTTTGCAAATATTATTGCTATGTTTATTATTTTATGGGTTCAGAAGTGCTGATTAAAATTTCAGTTTATATAAGCGTTAACATTATTAATAGTAATGATCGAGTTGTAAGTCATCTAGAGACTTAAAATCCCTCTGGATATTCGTGCAATTTTTTTTTTTATAGAAACAGGTACTTGCGGACCCAAATAATTTTATTTTGGCAAATTTCTGTAATTTGTTGTCCCATTTCTTGATTGTTTGCACGTGTTGTTGGAGAACTTGACCTTGCGGAAAGGGGCATGTTATCGCCAATATCGCGGGTTTTAGCGCCAATAGAGCATGCTGACCTTGACTTGTCCTGAAGGCCGTGACAAGCGGGCGCAATGCTTGCACATAATATTAGTGTAAATTACAAAATGGCTCTCTATATCTGAGTAAATCCTTAAGCTCTTTTTTTTATTAATAATTAATTTTTCTCCGTTTTCCCTCCAATAATGTTTTTTTTGGTCTTTTTTTGTATTGAATTATCTCGATTTATTCTGAACCCCCCCCCATCATCATTACTCCTTTTTGCTTTTTTTTTAAATTTTAAAAAGTAAGTGAATGTCATATTTCTGACGTCACCCTGTTTCCCCTATTTTTTT
>Ga0058701_10006239_pt1 | contig 10033 bp, 10 predicted proteins | sample AgamicOrMae_FD_97039 | JGI IMG/M metagenome (GOLD analysis project Ga0058701, IMG submission 97039) | Agave microbial communities from Guanajuato, Mexico - Or.Ma.e | ecosystem: Host-associated > Plants > Phyllosphere > Phylloplane/Leaf | place: Guanajuato, Mexico | collected 2012-06-04 | reverse complement strand
CAAGCCACGTAACCTAACCTAACTTAACCTAGGGTTACCCAACTAAACGGTCGCCAAGCCTGATGCCGCTTACTTCTCGGCGCCCGCTCAGGGGCGCCGAGAAGTAAGCGGCATTAGGCTTGTCGACATCCAAGCGGAGCGATAGCGGAGCGAGGCACAAGGCACTATACCAAAACTTGGTATACGGCAAGAGGCTTGCTTATGTTATAGGTTGGGCTAGGTTGGATGCCTTTTGCCTCGTTCCGCTATCTCTCCGCTCAGCTTGACGTCGGAGGGTAGCACCAAATTTAAACCAAAAGGTTGAAAATGCTACCTTAAAAAATTACAGTGTACCTTGTAGAAATAGCTCATATAACGGAAACGGAAGCACTCCGACAAAAATGCATCCTGATCTAGCATGTATAACCTAACATCTTTCTTATCGCAACTTCTAATAACCGAGCTTAACGCCATTCAGTCCGAGAATTCAGCTTAAATTAATCGAATTATTACAGTCCATTCTTATTAGCAATATTCCAGTATTTATGGTCCTTCGAGTTCCCTTTATTTAATCAGGAACTTGTTTGAATCCGAGCTAAGGTAGGCAATCGCAACACACCAGTGTCAAGGTGGTTGCAGGGGGGGATTTTTTCCTTCCTATGATAGTACATTGACCATTCACGGGAAAAAAGGTTTTGTTATACTAACAAAATCATTTGTTAAAATAAGGATAACAAAAACATTTTGTTACAACAACAATATGTTTAGTTCTGTCAACAAAACGTTTGGTTGCTGCAGCTAATTTTTTGGTTGCAGAAACAAAAATTTTATGTTGTCCCTAATTTTGTTGCCGTAATAAAACCATTTTTTCCGTGTCTCACCTGGCATCCATGCTGACATTTCGAATCATCCTCGCACTCGTCCACATCGATGCAAACTCGACCAAATCGATCTTTCTTGAATCCGCGTGGACAAGTACACTCGAAACTACCAAGAGTGTTAGTACACTGACCAGGCGGTGGACACGCTCCTTGCTCCCGGCACTCGTCTATGTCTGAAAAGGGAATCACGTAAAAAATAGCTGTAGCAGCTAACGCGTTAATTCATATATCACTTACAAATAGTTTTAGCTGACATCGCTAACTTTTTAGCAGTCATTGCTAACGTGACATGTAGCCGCTAAAATGTTACCAATGCTAAATAGTCAAATGTGTTTAATTTGTAGCCCTTGCTAACTTATTAGTTGCTACAGCTAACGTTAGGAATGGCAACTAACACTTTAGCAGCAGCTGCTAAAATTAATAGCACGTGCTATATCAACGCGTTAGCTGCTGTTTTTTCCTTGAGGTTAGTAAAGGTACTCCAATTTTAAATGGAAGTTTCACGTTCGATAAATGTTTTACCTTCGCAGATGCCGTTGATTTGTTTGTATCCCGCGTTGCACGAGCAGGTGTAGCTACCGATAGTGTTCATACACTCGTCGGGACAGGTGTGCTGGCCCGTGGCGCACTCGTCCAGATCGCTACACGTCGTTCCGTCTGGGTTGAGTACGTAGCCCGGCGCGCACGAACATTTGTAGCTACCCTCCGTGTTCGTGCACGAGTATTGGCAAGGTGAAGGCATCTGCTCGCATTCGTTGATATCTGGCCGACAGAAAAAAAAATTCAAAATTTCTTAAAATTTGCCAATGAAAATTTTGTAAAATGAATAAGCCTATGTCCTGTTTTTTTTTTGGTCTTTTCTGGACGGATATATAAAGGACGTTTGGGTATTTCGTGCAAAAAAGAGAAAAGGAAAGGGTTAAGATACGCTTTTCTTTAATACTAACCCAAGCAACGAGTCCCTGTATGGTCTGGTTTAAAGCCCTTGTGACACATACATCGATAGGAGCCCAGTGTGTTAATACAACGTCCGTTCTGGCATAAATCCATCAGTTTACATTCGTCGATATCTGAAAAAAAAAACGAATCAGGTGAACAAGATTCCAAAAATTTACTCCTTATAAAGGACAATGAACTACCATTTCCGTTGATGTAATAGCCCGAATCCAGGCAGAGCTCTTCGTATCCAGGAGACCCTTTCGTCGGACATTTCTCACACTTGGAGCCGAGTTTCCATGCCGCACCCATGGTGCAACAGCAAGACGCGCGACTGACGGGCTTCGAGTCCACGGCGTGTGAAGGACAAGTTCCGCCAACCAGCGAATGGAAGCACTGGCCCAGTCGTTGATCTAAATAACCACAAGTTATCAAAATATGATTTCAGAAGGAATCGTTGTATTTTCTTCTGAACTTACCGATGCAGGATTTTCCGTCTGGACTTGGGACATAACCTGCGAAGCAGTCACATCTGTACGAGCCTTGCAGATTGACACAGCGGCCATTTTTGCAGGTGTCAGCTTGAGTGCTGCATTCGTCGACATCTCTGCAATCGTCGCTACTTCCAGGGCTACCAACCTATCGAAAATAAAAGAAAGAGTCTGAATAGAGATATATAATTTTAGTTGTCTAAAGCGTGTATGATGTAAGAAGCCTGTATCGAATTTTCAAATTAAAATCGACTATGAAACTTGCGATAGTATTTGCGGATAAACTTTGCTTTAGGTATTAAGAGCGCTTAAGGTCGTAATTACACAATTTCTTAAAATTCGCGTGAAACATTTTTTTCCGACTCACAATCAGTTACAAAGTATATTGATACGAAGGTATATTGGTAAGTCATATTGATACAACTTATTTGTAACACTGATTTTCTTCCTTACCTAAAACTAGATATTTGAGTGCAGGATTAATTTAATAATCGTCCTTATAACAAGTAACAAGGTCGACGCTAACAAGCAAAACCATGTAACATAGGAAGGCAAATATAGCTGAAATCAAGACTACTAGGGAAAATGTAACGTAAAATTGTGTTCTCATGCCACTGCTTCCGTACCTGGGTGTAGCCTTCGGGACAAATGCACATAAAGCTGCCAACGAGATTTTTGCATTGGTACTTGCAGGTGTTTGCAGGAGTAATACATTCGTCAACATCTAGAATTAAAAAGTATATCAGTTTTCACAGGAATATAACTGAGTGGAAGTTGAATTTTTCATACCGGAAAAATGGCTGTACCTTTACAATGGCGCCCGTCTGGTGCAAGGTCATAACCATAAGGACAGATGCATCGGAAGGACCCAGGAACATTGTGACAACGGAACGCGCATTGATTTCCTAACTCGCGGCACTCGTTTATATCCTCACAAACCTTAACAGAAAGATGAAAACGCCATTTCGACAAGAGCTTTGCAAAATGAATGAAAAACTCGCTGAATTTTTCATACCTGCAGCGGCCCTGGAGCAAACCCTTCGCTACAAGAGCACTCGAAGCTACCCTCCACGTTTGTGCACGTTCCATTTCCACAAATGTTGCTCTGAGTGAGGCATTCGTTCTCATCTACCAATACAGACAGATAGACAAACTCAAGTAATTAGTTAAGTGTTCTGGCAGTTCAGAAACACGAAAAGAAGGTAGTTGCGCTCTAGAAAACAAACAAACAAAAAGAAAAGAACAAAAAAAGACAACAAAAAACATCGGGGGGCATTCGATAGCGCCAAAAACCGAAAGCGCCAGCGCCGCAAACGCCAAAGTTCGTAACCGCCAAATGATAGGTAGGCCTATCATCTTATAGGTTAAGTTAGGTTAAGTTGGGTTAGGTTAGGCTATGTTAGGTTAGGTTAGGTTAGGTTAAGTCAGATTAGGTTTGTATAGCGGTTACGAACTTTGGCGTTTGCGACTTTTCTCGTTTTGCGATTACGGATTGGCGCTTGCGGCGTTGGCGCTTGTGCTTTTTGGCGCTTGTTTTTGGCGCTTATGACAGCTATTCAAAACATCCACCTCCGTGATGCACTCACAGAGCATGGAGAATAACGGTATTGTCCGTGGCTAGAGTAAGCTGGAGTCGGATCCGAGGCCCCTTACCAGCTATGAATAGGCAACCCCAACGCTTACATGTTGTCGGGGTTGCCTATGTGAACGATAATCGGAGCTCGGTAAGCAGTATTCGCTTGCATAACGACATTCGCGTACGTACCTATACATCTCTTTCCGGTGCTATCCAGTTTATATCCAGGAGGACATTCACATCTGAAGGATCCGTCGGTATTGACACAATCGCCACCCACACAGACTCCGGACATCAACTCACACTCGTTCAAATCAATGCCTCCATCATCTCGACCGATATCGTTAGGACAGAGTTTCCGGAATTCATCTGGATCATACCACATAATATTAACTCAAATACCAACCGTAATAAGAAAATGCACGAAAAAAATTCCCCAAAAATATAAACTTTTTTTTTTGCCTTCCCTCATTTCCACAGTGCTTCCCTTTTGTATTTCAAGCTTCTCATACACAAGAAATTGTAGCAGTCGATGTGGGCAGCCCATTTAACGACTTCGAGCCGGACAAGATTTAATGAATAATTTTTTGGTTAAAGAGGTCTTGAAAACATTTGTTACCGTACCTGAATCTTTTCGTGGACACTGACGGCAATTCGATTTTCCCCATGCCGCTCCATTAGTACAACAACACTCCTTCATGGTTATTTGTCTGTTTCGTGGTACTGTGCATATTCCTAAACACAAAAACAATATCCACTTCGTCTTAAAATAGAATCCAAATCACAAGAGGCATTCCTTTCACAACAAAACCGAGAACCGTTAGCTAAAAACAGTAAACTTTTCAACAACGTAATCTTACAGAGCTATTTACCTCTGAAGTAACTATCGTAGCACTGTTCTTGTCGCTGATCAATGCATTTTGTCCCCAACGAATTTAACTGGTAATTTTCGGGACATTCACACTTGAAGCTGCCAGGAGTATTCACGCAAGTACCGCCTTCGCACATACCCGGGTGAACAGTGCACTCGTCAATATCTGGAAAATTACAATACACGTTAAAATTACCGAAAATCGGCGGTTTGTAAAATTACAATATCATACGTATCAGCGAAATGAAGCGTAATTTGAAAGCTACCTTTGCACGATCGGCTTGCTACATCCAGCTCATATCCAGACGGACAACTACAAAAGTAGGATCCCATCATATTTTGACATTTTCCTGGATAAGGGCAAGTTCTTGGGTCCTGCAAACCAATGCGCATGTTATTTACACACCTTAAATCGGTTCTCATTGATGTATGATAATTTTAGATGTGGTTGTACCTCAGTGCACTCATCGATGTCTCTGCAGTGTTGCCCGTCAACTCCACGAGTGTATCCTTCAGGACACTCACAGTAGAAGGAACCGGGTGTATTTCTACATCGACCGTTCCTACATAAGAACGGCATACTGCGGCATTCGTCAATATCTGAAGAAATGAAAAAGGTGCATTAAAATCAAGGATGGGCTTTGTCCCGAAAAAAGTGGAGGAACACGTCGCCCTGAAAAAAAGGGGAGCTATCACGAGCCGTAGTTCCAACTTTTCCCGCTAGGAGTTGACTATTTAAAATACATGGCGGCTTATGGAGGATCGACGAATTTCCAGCTGTTATGAGATAAAATATCCATATATACTCTTTTCGCGCACATTGGGTGATGAGTCTAAACTATCACTCTTTTAGCGCGTGTGAAAACTTCCAAGGAAGTGTTTATTTAGCCAGAGATGCGTAAGTTTGAGGAAGTGCACTCACCCACACAGATGTTGTTGGGGCTCAACTTGTACCCATCGTGGCAATGACACCGATAAGAGCCTATCTGATTGATGCAAGAACCGTTATTACACGGATTAAATCCAGAGCACTCGTCGACATCAACACAAGTATCTCTTGTCGGATTTAGAGTAAAACCAGGTGGACAAACGCATTGGAAACTGCCTTGAAGATTGTGACAAGTCCCTTCTCGACAAATTCCCATATTCTCTCGGCATTCGTCGATATCTGGAACAAAGTCAAATAACTACTCGGTCGAAAAACAGCGCGCCTTTAGGAGTTCTGTTTCGTACCTTCGCACTCGTTCATGCTTGGACCCAGTTTGTATCCTGTAGGACATTCGCAATGGAAACTTCCTTTGGTGTTGACGCACGCAGCGTTGCCGATACAGCGGTTTGAACTATGATCGCACTCGTTGTCGTCTACAAACGAAGAGAGATATGAAGATGATCGTCGAAATCGGTGGTTGTTTTGTCACACATCAGCTTACCGATACACGAATGGGAGATGTGGTCGAACACGAATCCGAAGTGACATCGGCACTCAAAGCTGCCGGGGGTGTTGTAGCAGTCGCCATCTTTGCAAACATCGGGCATCAAACTGCATTCGTCGATTTCCTCGGTTTCATTTGTTATCTGATTCATGAAAGTTCCTGGTTTCGACGTCTCTCCACACAGCTGTTTACGTTCCTCTAAAAATCAATAACATTATAGTAGTTTCATTTTTGTACGATTTTTCCGAGTTTGCAGTGTCAACTTACCCGATCCGATGGCTGGGCATGGTTTGCAGTCTCGGCCCCAAGCTTTGCCCACTGAGCAGCAACAGAGCATCTTCTGATAGTTGCCCATCTCGCCTCGGCAGGTTCCATTTGAGTATTCCATGTAGCAAGTGTCCTGGCGACCGTCGATACAGCCCTCTACAAGTAACAAAGTGCATTCCGTAAAAAACTAACCTGAAGAAGCTTAGCAGAAATGGATATTGAGTACTTGGTACCGGTACTCACTAGCATTTGGTTTCATGATGTAACCGTCCGGGCACTCGCAGTGATAACTACCCTGAACATTGATGCAATGTCCAGCATCGCAGATACCAGGCCGTTCTTGACACTCGTCAATATCTGGAATTTTATCCAACATGTATTAGACTAGTCTTCACGGAAGGTATTCGATTAATTGAGATTTTCACTCAGAAGATTGCATTCACCGCATGATTGCACTTCGCTCGCAATCAATCGCAACCACACGCAGTCGATTGTATTGCGCTCACATTCGATTGCATTCGCACATTCGATTGCAGTTGAAAACGAAAACGACACGGTGCACATTCTCACGGGGGGGGGGGGTGAATACAGTCTCCATGAAATTTCACGTTCAGGTAATAAAACTTACCTTCACACATGAAGTTCCTCAACCGATACCCTTCTCTGCAATGACAAATGTAACTGCCAAATGTATTGGTACAGTAACCGTTTTTACATAGCTCTGGATGGTCTCTGCATTCGTCGATATCCTCGGGAACTCCCTGAAACCATTAAGTACGAATAGAAAATAAACTCAAACTTAAGATTTTTAATGGTGCCCCGGAACTTCCATTCGTCTTTCCATGAAAGAAAGGCGGCCCTCATGGTCCTTAGAACAAGGACATAAAAGAATGAAACGAAATTGCTGATGGTGGCATATTTCCTCTCTGACGACGGGGCGAATCGCGTTCGATCGACGGACAATTGAACACAAAAGTTTTGGTGAATCCGCAGTTTGGTCTTCTTGAGGAGACTCAAGCTTACCGTGATGTTGTTCGGCGTGAAGCCGTTTCTGTCTGGGCACAAGGCCGCATATTCCGGAGAACCTCTTTGGGGACAAAGCTCGCATTTAGGACCCCAGGCTTTGCCCACAGAGCAGCAGCAGGCTCCGTGGCGCAGCTGTTTGTTGGACATGTGGGAGCACTTCGGATTGCCCCGAGTATCAAAGGTAACTTCCATGTAACACTCGCTCCTTCTCGTATCTGAACACCAATGAAAAACCGAAAACGTTTTGCTGCATCTCTCAAGCTTCAATCTCTGTAAGTCTCTCAACTTACCTATGCAAGCGTTGCCTTCGGCAGACAGTTCGTAGTTGGGGGGACAATGGCAAGTATAGCTTCCCAAGGTATTTTGGCATGAGCCGTACAAGCAAGCCTGTGGGCTCTTGCATTCGTCGATGTCGGTGCAGTTACCTTAAAAATCAAGAAAACAAAAAACAAAATAAAACGCGATGAAAACTTTGAAACCTGCTCAAGAGTTACCAGGGTATCACACGAGAAAGTTTTAAAATGATTCTTCACAACAAGGCTATCTTTATGGCATTGGAATCTTTAAAAGATCTGCCAACATTCAGAGCTCTGTGTTTCTTAGAATGCTCTAATTTATAAGGAATCACTTTAAATGGACCGATTTTGGTCATCCTCTGAGGCTCGAAATCTTTTTTAAGAAGGTCTGTGACCGAATAGTTTTGAGTGTCTCACTAAAAGATTTTTCTGAGTCTTCCCCTCAAGGGGGAAAGAATAATAAAATCAATGTAGGCGAAACGAGCACCATCACACAGAAAAATAGAACACTCGTTTCGGGGATGCTATACCTGTTTTGTGTGTGAAACTAAAACGGGGGTAGTACTTATTTTGGCTATTTTTCAAGATAAGCCTATGTTCAGCCATATCAATCAAAAGATCTCGGCGAGAGCTTTCCATAGATGTGGTTGACCATAGGTCTTTGGAGAAATTACCAAAATACGTACTACCCCCGTTTTAGTTTCACACCCAGAACAGGTATAGCATTCCCCAAAACGGGTGTTTTGTTTTTACAGGGCATGCTGAAACGATCTTTTTCACGATAGAATTTACCAATTCTTAAATTAAACAGGAAATTTTTATTTTTTGATAGGACCTCCGGTGAAAACTTACCTCCGTCACTTCCTACTTCGAATCCCTCGTCGCACCGACATCGGAACATTCCAAAAGTATTTTCGCATGTACCGTAAACGCACAAGTCATTGAAAGACTGGCATTCGTCAATATCTGCACAACCACAAAGAGGTTACAAAAATTTCGGTCGTTTTATGCATAGAGCGCACATCATTATTACACGTTACTCCATTAGACTATCCTTAAAGTTGGTACAATCTTTTTTTGTACGGGCTATATCCTCATTTTTTATTATTTTTTTTTATTTTTTTGCACGGGGAGAAATTATGGACTTAAAGCAAATCACGATGGCAAACTCACCAACACAGACTTGTCGATTCTGTTCCTCCAAGGCCATGAAGCCCATATCGCAGTCGCAGTGGAATGTGCCGGGGTCGTTCAAGCACTGTCCATTTTCGCACAGAGTGCTATCAGATGCACACTCGTCAATATCGACGCACGAGTAGCCGTCCCCTTCAAATCCAGAGTCACACACACACTGCAGACGCACGTAAAGTAAGCCTACTCATTTTCTGTTCATCATACGACAATTCCATCGAGTACACATGTGCCATATACGTCTCTCAAAAAATCAGAGTTACCTTAAAAGAGCCGTCAGTGTTCATACACTGCGCGTTGTGATCGCAACCTCCGTTGTTATTCAGGCATTCGTTTATGTCGATGCACGTCTTGCCATTTCCCAGGAAACCCTCGCGACATCGACACGTGTAAGATCCCTGGAATATCACAAAAAAAAACGTATTGATATGTTTCTTATTTGGTACGGGTAGCTGTCCTAAGCGCCAAAACCACAACCGCCAACGCCGCAACCGCCAATCCGTAACCGCCAAATGAGAAAAGTCGCAAACGCCAAAGGTCTTAACCGCAATACTAACCTTACCTAACTTAACCTAACTTAACTTAACCTAACTTAACCTAACCTAACTTACTTGACCTAACCTATACGAACTTTGGCGTTTGCGACTTTTCTCGTTTGGCGGTTACGGATTGGCGCTTGCGGCGTTGGCGCTTGTGGTTTTTGGCGCTATCGAATGCACCCCATTTGGTACGCAGTTTAATCCAGAATATGAGGCTTTCCATTGAAATGCGAAGTTTACGGAACTCTTGTATATCCTTGATACAAAAAAATGAAGCTGAAAATATTGTATTATACAAAAAGAAGCTAATTTTCAAACAAATTAAAAGCAAGGAGAACTCTAATACCTCGGATTATTTTGAGGAAGTCAATAGTATCAAGAACATTTTAATGTCAAGGTGAAGTCCGTTGTATTTTTTTTCGTCAGTTCTATTCGCACGCCTGTGTTAATACAAGGGAGACTCGAACGCACGGAAACCTTCCTAATTTATTTTATATGGAACTTCGTAAGAATTGTCTCTTCGTTTTTTTTTTTTGTTCTTTTTTTT
>Ga0058701_10006238_pt1 | contig 10033 bp, 5 predicted proteins | sample AgamicOrMae_FD_97039 | JGI IMG/M metagenome (GOLD analysis project Ga0058701, IMG submission 97039) | Agave microbial communities from Guanajuato, Mexico - Or.Ma.e | ecosystem: Host-associated > Plants > Phyllosphere > Phylloplane/Leaf | place: Guanajuato, Mexico | collected 2012-06-04 | reverse complement strand
TGGTTTAAATTTGGTGCTACCCTCCGTCGTCAAGCCGAGCGGAGAGATAGCGGAACGAGGCAAAAGGCATCCAACCTAGCCCAACGTATATCATAAGCAAGCCACTTGCGGTATACCAAGTTTAAATATAGTGCCTTGTGCCTCGCTCCGCGATCGCTCCGCGATCGCTCCGCTCGGCTGTCGCCAAGCCTGATGCCTCTTACTTCTCGGCGCCCCTGAGCGGGCGCCGAGAAGTAAGCGGCATCAGGCTTAGCGACCGTTTAGTTGGGTAACCCTAGGCACTTCTCTCATGCCCTAGGTTAAGTTAGGTTAGGTGCCTTGTACCTCGCTTCGCTATCGCTCCGCTCGGCTTGACGACGGAGGTTAGCACCAAATTTAAACTAAGAGGTTGAAAATGCTACCTTAAAAAATTACAGTGTAAGAGACCGCTCAAAGTCGATTTACGAATGAATGCATTCCGAAACTCGCTTTTTGTCTGTCGACGGTGTCAACTCGCAAGCCCTTTGCAAGAGTTTGACTCCAGTAATTATTCAGCGAGTATTTGGTTTGGAAGTTCCTTAATGGAAAAGTATAGCAGAAACGTACATATTCGGCCCATAAGAGACATCTCTTTCCACAACACAATATTTGTTCGGGTCTTCTTAAGGTTTTTATGTTAATGTTTTACGTTATTTTTAACTCTGTAAACAAACAGAGCTAATTTTAGCAGCTAATTTTTAGCTTGTGAGTCCTTGAACGCCATTCCGTTTCAACACCTCCAACCGCAACCTATTTATCAAATCGTGGGCGGACTCCTGTGCAAGTCTCCTTGTTAGGTTCTTCAAATTAGTTAATAACTTCCAGGAAAATTCGTAAAGGAGGGAAACATGGACATGTTTCAAACCTCGTTGAATTTTTCTCAGAAAGACCTATTTAAGTTTGTTGTTAACAAAGGATCCTGTTCTCATAAAGATACTCTCAAAGAAGGTAACTCATAAAGGCCTGAATTTGGGCAATCTTGAGTAATTGCCACAATTGAACGTGTTGAAGAATCCATGCAACCTAAACTCTTGCAACATCGTTTGGTGTCCTGGCTAAACTTAACATGGTATCAAAATAACAGCTTAAGGTAGAAGAAGCGGAAGGGGGGGGGGATTTCAAAGAGCCCTATTAGCTAAAAAAATCAGGTGTGCCTATTGTACGATATTATTATACATCTTCATAATATCAGCAATGTATCTTAATTAGCATAAAAGGATGGTTTAAATAGTTTTCTGAATGATCCTTAATGCTTCTATGTCTCTTCTCTGGTCAAAGTGTCCGTAGCACGGATAATTCGATACGGACATCCGCGCGGATATCCGTATGGATATCCAAGTAAATGGCCACGGGGCTAGGATATCCGTATGGATGTCCGCTTCCTCTGACCATTTACATCGATATTCATACGGATATCCATGCGGATGTCCGTGTCCAATTACCTGTGCTACGGACAGTTCGACCAGGGTTTCGCAACAGTATTTATAGAGGTAATTTCTGACCGGCAATTATAAAGATCCAAATGTTCAGGCAGTCACATAAGTAAGAAAAACAACAGTGAAAGAGGCTTCAAGATACCCCGTCAAGAGAGTCCATTTATTGGCTGGCTGTTTCGTGCTGCATTTCTGTAGAATTTGGTTCGTTGAACTTGAATATGATTTGTGTTGATATGGAGCAATCATAAGAGAATATTCACTCAACGATCCCATCAATTTCTATTTACAAGACCCATCCTGCCTCTATTATCTTAAGACATCCCTCAGTGCGAAATTCTAGTCGTTTTTAAGGCTATCAATCTTCTTTAAAGCAATTTATAACGACAGTGTGATTACCTCAGTAAGGTCATACTCGGGGTGGCGTCAGTTTAGCTGGGTCGACTTATTATATGGGCTTACCTAGGTTGCACCTCTGGCTTATGATTGTAGTTAAGTGCCGTACATGAAAAAGAGTTTGTGGGCCATTGGTTTTCAAACAATGCCTTTTACTAAAAATTTCCTTGTTAAATATTCTTCGTCACAAAAATTGAGGATTCCGGATTGTTCCCCCAAATAATACAGTGAATGAGTCTAAGTTCATAAAATACGTCGACAAAAATTTGATCAATTTTCCATTTTCTTCCATTTTGATTGCTCGTTGAAATGGACCATTCCCAACTTTGCCGCTCTCCCTATGTGTCGACGTTTTTTATGGACGCTCCCTGGCCACATGAAGTAACGAGGTCAGAAGTACCCTCATTCTGCAAATGAAGGCAATAGGTTTGAGAGTATTGATGTGGACTGTACTGTACTTAAGAGCCCTCACGAACTGGATAGCCGCCGTCCTCAGCGATGTTAAAAAATCTTTCAAGTAAGAGTTGAGAGGGCTTTATTGTCTAAACTTTTGGAGGTTAGAGGCTATTGATAGATAAATGTAGGCAGTTCGGAACTATTCTTTTGCTAGGAGCAGCGGAGCAGCGGAGCAGCCGGGCTATGGCCGCGACCACGTGAAAAGTTTTCGCGAGGAAAGAGAGAGAGAAGAGTTTTATCTGGATGTTGGATTAAAATACGAAAAGGCGGTGCAAGGAAACCGATCGGACTGAGACGGGCCTCGAACCGGGCTGACTACCCTCGGGGGAATTAGGTTAAACTTCCAATCGGGTCGGAAACAAAACACGGTGATCAGCGGTATCGGTGATCGTCTACTCAAAACTTAACCTACTCGCCTGTTCTTTTTTCTCAGCTTTTCAGAGAGCGTGAAAAATGCATCTCAATGTGACAGAATACGAAACACGGTGGGACGAGAAACACTAGACATCGATACAAAGAGAATCCTTCCGATTGATGGGGATATATCTGAAAAAATAATCAAGTTACTTTTCATACCCTATCACGCCCACACTGCACGGAGAAAACAGCGTTAGTTAAGTTTTCTATTAATCGGTAAAAAAAGCGACAAGCCCACTCCGCTGGTAAACTTAATCAGATTTACTATGATCAGATGTAACGGTAACGTTTACAAGCAAAATCTGGTAGCGTTTACATGCCCAGTTTTGCTGTTGCACTTTTTAGCGAACTAATTTTTAGTAAACTTTGCTGACCCACTTTTCTCAGTCAGGAAATACATAGGCCTGCGGGTGTTCGTTTTTACAATGCTTTCGTGGGTTTTTATTTAACACAATGTAGAACTGCCAACAGCTGTGAGAATCGAGTATCTTTCACTGTCATAGCCGTGGAAAAAGTTTCGCTGGGCCTTTTAATAAAGTTTTATCTCCAAGTGGGGACGGCCGGCATTTCAAAAGTTTGTAAACATGCCAGTAGGTTAAGGGAAAGGAGAGCAATTCTACAGGTAGACCCAGGTTGGGTTTCTCGGAACTTTGTTTCCAGTTCCGGCCAAGTTGATCGCGAGGGAAAGAAACCGCGGCCAGGTAGCGAGAGAGGTGTCAGCGGGAGATGATTAATCTGCGGTGACCGCTCAGCATTTCGGCCGCGACGAAAGGGCTCTGGGCAGGACTTGTTGCCGCTGTGCGGGCCGATCTTGCCTTCCGCAAGGTTGAATACCGTTTCCGTTTGCGATGGCAAGCGAGGAGACGCCGACGCCTTGATCCCGACCCTACTTTGGCACCGACCCTGACTGTGATCAGACCCTGATCACGACCTTGATCCCGACCCTTACTTTGACACCGACCCTGACCTTGACCCGACCTTGACCCGACCCTGACCTTGACCCAACCCTGACTCGACCCCGACCCGACCCTGACCGGACCTTGACCCGAGCTTGACCTGACCTTGGACGTGACCCCGATCCTTACCTTGACACTGACCATGACCCAGACCTTGGCCACGAACTTGACCCCGACCCCGACCCGCGCTCTTGCAAACTTTCGCATTTGTATCTCATTCACCCTTACAATTCCATTTAACTTTTAACTCGTACCGGTACCGAGCGCAAATGGTCGGAAATCAATATTTGAAAGTCCAGAGTGGTGGTCAGTTTGAATTTTTGTGAGTGTATACGTGCAAATCGCTGCAGGACGTGAATGCAAGGAGCACTACTGTAACTGTAATCCTCTCAATGCAAACGTGGTACTCGAGGAAGGTACCTTGAACAAATTAAATTTGTCATAGACGACGACTTAAGTGGGATCTGCTCTTCGAAGGAAAGCTGTTTTCTTTAGCTGTTACCAATTTATTCTTCTTTGAAATATTATCGAAAAAAAAGAGAGGGTTTTGCAAAGTGTACCGTTGCAGTGGGATCGAGGGCTACCAGTAGCCACTTTTATTACTATTTCAAAACATTTTGTTACTATTTTTCACTTCCCCGTAAACTTTTTCCCCTTTTATTAGTTATTTAAATACCCTTCTTTGCCTCATTCGTCGAGATTTTGTTTTTGCGCGGACTAATGACCCTCAAATATGATCGCTCATCCGCGGCCTACCCTCGCCTCGCGCAGAAAAGCATTACAAGTTACGCCTTCCCCTCCAACCTCCCAGCCGTGAACTACCGCCTCTTTCGGTTCGTTTAAAATCGACATATTGCGTAGCACGCATCGGTTTTATTGATGTTTAGTTTCCCTCAATCAGATCCAATCATCAAGACATACAGATCCCACAAAAAAGTTTTGGCAAAAAATTGAAGAAATCCAATGGGTATAACCGTTGCCTTTTTTTTTCTCTCCAAAATTTTTAGTCAAAAACCTTTTGTTGAATTTTTGACAATTGACAGTTGGAATTGTTTAGGGGGATCTAGAAATTATACTTACCGTCGTCAGTTGCCTGTTTCTTTCATTTATCAGGTCAAAAAGTGCATTATGAAATGTGCGCGCAAACAGCGTTAAACTCAGCGGAGAGACAAAGACGAACAAGCCAATGCTTGCATACAACACGTACAAGCAGATACACGCTATTTATCAGTAACTTTGTTTCAATAATATGGACTACTTTAACGCATTTCAAGCCTGGACGGACGTGTTTACCGAGAATCAAGCGCAAATCTGTTTAAGGAAGAAACACGCGTTGTCGCTTGGTGATCAAATCATTGTCGATGCCTATAATGCAGCCCCACCTTCAGCATCGCTCGGATCTAATTATTCTCACTTGTCAGTCGGAATTCGCCGGAGAACGAATGTAATCCCATCTCCCTTCCGGACGTAACTTAAAAAATCCTTTATTAGGCAGAGGAAAAGTGATAGTGGGAAAACCGCTGGGGAAAACAATTAAGCAAGTGTTGTAGCAAGTGTAGCAACATTGTTTTACGAAAATACAGCAGAAGTTTTCGACTTACAAAGAACAAGTGAAAGTGAATTTCGACTCGTAGGATAAACTTAAATATGGCATCTCTGTTCACGGAAAAAAAGTTTTTGTTATACCAACAAAGTCATTTGTTAAAATAGGGAAAACAAAAATATTTTGTTACAACAACACAATGTTTAGTTCTATCAACAAAACGTTTGGTTGCTGCAGCAAAATTTTTGATTGAATCAACAAAAAATTCATTTGTTTTCCCTAATTTTTTTGCCGTAACAAAACCATTTTTTTCCGTGCTGAGAATCTGGGCACCATGAATTCATATCGTGTACAATTATTTAGTCTAAATTTGAATCGGTAATAATCCCTGAGATTCAGTGAAAATTCACTGAATTAGTCAATACAGCAACTCTGAATTTTTTCAGTGGTGCTATATTGACTGACTAAAATCCAGTGAATTTTCGCTAAAACTCTCGCAGATTCAAATTTAGGGTGTTGTAAAGGTTCCGTATTAATAGGCCGGGTGAGCTATCATAGTCCAAACGCTTCGAATCGTAAACTTTGATTTGGTTAAGATACGTCTACTTTGTTGTGTGTAACTTTATCTGACGAAGGTACTCAAACTTGGGCAACATGGGTAAGTTCATGGACGTTCCAAAAGTAACTTAAAGTAAATCCAGACTTGCAACATGGAATGATTTAAAGATGGTAATATGTCTTAAGAACCCATTCTTCTGGTTTAGATTGAAACCTTCTGGATGTCGAAACCCAGGTTTGGAATTCAATTTTGTAAATCGATGGCGGAATCATTTTCTTCATGCCCTAAAGCATTTGAAACCTTACTTAAAACGACAGATTTTTAATGCCTCGATTTTTTAAGATTTTTAAACTTAAATGTTAACTGAAAATATGAAGAAGTATCAGCAGAAAGGTTTTGGTTTTAGAAGGTTTAAAGAGCAGGAAATGTCGAAAAAAGAAAAAAAAAAAGAATTCGCGTCCATGAGTGGCCTAAAAATAGCGACATTTTGCGAAGTGTGAGTGAGTTATTTATTGAAATTTTTATATTTTTCAGGTAAGTGTTCTTCACTCTGGATAATCGCGATTAATTTATTTTTTCAAACGAAGGTAAGGATTCAAACCCATCGGGTAACTACACTATATTATATGTAATATTGTTCTAATGTCGCACTGTACAAAAAAGGGAGTGTTTATTGACCCGACTGCCCCATTTAAAATGTACTAGGCCGGTTACGTGCGTTCAAGTCTCCCTACATTAATGCATGTCGGATCAATAGCAACACCCAAAAAAAGTCCTTAAAATTTCCGCAAAATTTTCGAACAGTAAAATTTTCTAAGAGGTTCATAAATAAGCGTAACTCGGCAATATTTATGCTGTACGAAGCTGTTATATGAAGGTGACGTTAGGTTAGAAGAAACTAAGGAAAGTTATAGGAGTGATCAGGGTCAGTGTGAGTTAGCCTTTCCCGAAGATCGGAAATCAAGTTATTTCTGCAGGGGGTCCTAAAGCATCGCGAGCTGTGAAAAATGTAACGCCATAATTTACGATTACCTCCCCACTCTCCTCGTGCGGATTTCGTAATGAAAAGGAAGTGCAGCGACTATCTCGCTACGCCATTAGAGATTTTAAACAGATTAAAAAGTTGCGCCGGAAGACGCAGAAATCATTTGCGCACTGCACAAGTTTCACAACATGCCAACAACCTTTGTCGCAGTGATATATCAAACTCGCAATCACATCAAATTCGCAGCACGTCCATTTCGGTAAGACGCGCTCCAGTCCAGACAAAATGGCGGACGGACGCAAACTATTTAGCCGGTGGAACGGCAGCTACTTTTGTTTTTAACGGGCCTCCTTAAGTGTCAACGACACCCCATAACTTGTGGCTGATATGTTGGGGGAGAGCTTTCGTGTTACGGCCCCGTCGCCGTCGATACCTTATTTTGCCGGACACCGGCTGTGCTGATACTTTATGACGTGTTGTTATTAGACGAAGGACTTGGGAGCATCAGCCTTTTGGCCTTATTCATTTCACGACCTATTATTTTTAGACGGTAATTTTTAGAATGCGAACTCGCTATTGTAATCTACGCTCTTCTTCACCCAGCGGAGGGACAAGGCAGCATAGTACTTAACCTAACAAGTTAACCTAACGGTCGCCAAGCCTGATGCCAGTTACCTGATTGCCGCTGAGAACAAACCAAATGCTCTGCGCTGAGAAGGAAAAAAAGAAGAAGAAAAACACTCTTTTGTGCTCTGATTTACGATGCGGAAAATCGGTACCAATCAGTATTTTGCCGTGTGAAAAGGTTATCTCACAGTATTTAGCTTTGTGAAAAAACGGTACCTTCCATATTTGCCGCTTAAAAAAAATCTGCTCCGTAAGGAGGCGGGCTTAAAATAAAAAGGTTAATTTGAAAAAAAAAATAGGTTATAAATTATTTTTAAATTTTTCAATTGATCTTAATGATTTCCAATAATTTCTAAGATTGCTTCATCCAGATAATTCTTAATTAATTATAATTCTGAATTAGACTTATGAAGAATAGAATGTCTTGATAAATCTAACAGATTTATCTCACGAATTCTAAATAATTTTTAAGATCGTAACAAAATTTCGATAAATCCTCAGATTTTTCTTTAATTTGTTGAGGAAGAAAATCAGTACCTCTCATGAGTATTTAGGTGTGTGCTTTCATTATCGGAGCTGTTCTGGCAGCAAGTCTCATTTTCCCATTTTATGTCCGTCCTAGTCGCACCTTTGGGACGCAACTCTGTTAATGGGAGTTTGGCTTGCGTGCGACAGAGACAGACTGCGGACGTGCGCATCACAAAAGAATTAGTGCGTCTCTAGAGGTCGCGATTTTCGGGCTTCCTAGTGTCAAATCCAAAACCGTTGTACGTCGTATACGTACAAGGACAAATGTCACTGAACCCCCGAAATTAGCATGAGCATAAAATCCTCCATGTTTCTGAAGCTGTCGAAATATCATGCATATGTATGACTTTCCCGTCTTTGAGGAGACTCGACAGAGTTTCGTGCGGAGTTTGTCTTGGAACTTTCTCACACCTACGATCGATGTTCCCACACAAAACTCGAAATATATTCATCTTAATTATTTTAAAGCTTGTAGGTCATGTACGAATTAGGAGTAACCTACTTATCTGACCTTTATATACTTTTCTTCTTTTTTTCTTAGTTGTAATATTATCTAAAGAATTTTAATGTCAGATCTTTAACTATTTTAATGTCAGAATTTTCCGAGTTTTTTGAAAAGGTGTCGAAGCTTTACAAAAAAAAACTGTGTAAAGAATACTGAATATTTTTAGTTTTTGATGTCAATATTTTCGTGTCTTTTTTTTAGAGAGAGAGAGGTATTGATATTTTTTCCCCTCAAAACTGTCCAGTTAAATAATTTAAATATTTCTCCCAAAATCATGTTTGTTAAAGTCCACCACTAATCCATAACAGCCCAGATTATTTGGAGTAAAATTTAGCTTAGGAGAAATTGGAAGGATTTTTTTTTCATTTAAATACACGCAATTTTAGGCTTTGGAGGGTGTCTAAATTATTAATTTGCAAGTTTCTAGAGTGGTGATATTTTTTGAATAGTGACAATACTGAACTGAAAAGATCCTCTAAAATATTTTTTTCTGTTTCCGAGCGGCATCGTTGGGCAGTGGTGGAATAAAGTCTTTATCATTTCGTGTAACATGGGTTTGAAACCTTTTCATTCCATTTTTTTCAGATTGCATTAAAATCGGTTTAAAAAAATCACGGTATAGAGTATGTTAGGAGTTAACTCGTTTGGTAGTTTTTCTAGTGTATGACGTTGTTTATGCGCGGCCTCCTCTCTATTGTTGTAGTAAGGTGCGTCGCCGTCTGTGGCGCCACTATCGCGCCGTAGAAACCGCAGCTGACTCCTTCCAGGAAACTTGTAACTCTGCCGTCCAGACGGAAGCCTTCATAAGCCAAACCCTCTCATTGGATACTTAACAAGTCTTTTTTTCGGCCTTTCGTGTTCTATCTCTCAGCGCCAAAGCGGAACGAAGCGAAAGACATAACCTAACTTGACCTAAACTTTCAAATACGATGCCTCTCACCTCAGTTAGGTCACATGTAAGCGTCAAACTTGATGCCGCTTATATCTTGGCTGCAGGTAAATATCCCTACCCTGTCCGTTAGGGTAGGTTATTAGCGTCGCGCCGCTCGACTTGGCAACATAGGAAGACATTCAACACGTAGAATATATGTGCCTCTAAAATCTACAGTGATCTTTGAAGGATTATCGCCATACACTGGGATTGATTTTGTTAAGAAATGGTCGTTATAGCTGGGGGGCATTCGATAGCGCCAAAAACTACAAGCACCAACGCCGTAAGCGCCAGTCCGTAACAGCCAAAAGAGAAAAGTCGCAAACGCCAAAGTTCGTATAGGTTAGGTCAAGTTAGGTTAGGTAGAGTTAGGTTAGGTTAAGTTAGGTTAGGTTAAGTTAGGTTAAGTAAGGTTAGTATTGCGGTTAAGACCTTTGGCGTTTGCGACTTTTCTCGTTTGGCGGTTACGGATTGGCGCTTGCGGCCTTGGCGCTTGTGGTTTTTGGCGCTTATAACAGCTACCCGTTATAGCTAAATTGTGGAAACCTACAAAAAATGGGTGTTGCTATAGACCACCAAGATGCCTCTGAAGGTTCTATTTTTTCTGGCTGCGACTGTAGTCACGTGACAGCAAGCAACCAATCCGGGTGGGTAGCCCCAGTCAGCTGTAACGTATGAG
>Ga0058701_10006237_pt1 | contig 10033 bp, 10 predicted proteins | sample AgamicOrMae_FD_97039 | JGI IMG/M metagenome (GOLD analysis project Ga0058701, IMG submission 97039) | Agave microbial communities from Guanajuato, Mexico - Or.Ma.e | ecosystem: Host-associated > Plants > Phyllosphere > Phylloplane/Leaf | place: Guanajuato, Mexico | collected 2012-06-04 | reverse complement strand
TGCAGTTAAGACCTTTGGCGTATGCGACTTTTCTCGTTTGGCGGTTACGGATTGGCGCTTGCGGCGTTGGCGCTTGTGGTTTTTGGCCCATATGACAGCTACCCCTAAAAGTCGCCTCAATTGCTTGAAAGATCGATTTTAAACTATTTTACTGTCTCCAAAGGTTTAAATAGCGACATCGTTTGTGACGAAGTTTTTCGTGAAGGTCGTTTATGGGAAGATGTACGGATGTTAAACTACGTCGTGCTTTAAAACGATTAGAGTAGAGTGTACCTGCTAGAGTATACCGGTTAGAGTATATTTTTTAGAGTAGAGTATACCTTTTCGAGTATACTTGTTGAGCATTTTCAAGGACGTAAGTTTGCATTTAAATTGCACTTTTAACATTTCAAAAACAATTCAATGTTTCATTCAACGACTCGGTGTGAGATCCTTTTATGTTTTCAGACCATTATTTTACTGCATATTTTTTTATTTTTTTTTTGTAGAGTGAGGTTGTGTTTGGACGGCTGGCATTAGAGGGTCATATTCCATCTACCACTTATTTTTTTTAATGTTTACTTTAAAAAAATAACTCTAAATTTTTTAGATAATTAATAAGAAGATGCAAGAGACTTGGTTGTTTAGTGCAAGTTGTAAGTGCGGCGGCAACGCTGAATCGGGTTTGAGTTTGATCGCTTTGGTGACTTCAGATGTTCAGCACGTTTTCAATGACGGAGTACGACCGTCGGAACGAAGACGTGGACCCAGTGGCTGCGTCGGCGGAGTACGAGCTGGAGAAGCGCGTCGAGAAGATGGACGTGATGGAGGTGGACCTGAACAAGGGCCCCGAGGGCCTGGGGCTCAGCATCATCGGTATGGGCGTCGGCGCCGACGCGGGCCTCGAGAAGCTCGGAATCTTCGTCAAAACCATCACGGAGAACGGAGCGGCTGCGAGGGACGGCAGGATACAGGTCAGGAAAACCCTCCAAGCAATCCGTAAAAATGCTCTTATTTTAAATTTATTTTTTAATTTTTTTTTACGAAGTGACTATTATGCTGCCCCATTTAAAGTGTACTTGGTTGGTTTCCGTGCGTTTAAGTCACCTCCCATTTAAAATGCACTAGGTTGGTTTTCGTGCGTTCAAGTCTCCCTTGTACTATTAATATAGGCGTGCGAATAGGACCGACCTTTTTTTATTTTCATTTGTTTTAGTATTTTGTATCCTAAGCATGAATTTGTGGGCTTAAATTTTGCGGTACAGTTTTTTTGAAAATGGAAAAATTCTTGCTTGACGAGTTCTATATGTATTTTTACTGTGGAGATCCTAGGTCGTGCCGCGTTCAAGGGACTTTTTGTTACGGGAAATTAATGTTGGCAATACCATCAAACTGACCTGACCGGGTAAGAGGTCCTCCGTATTTAAATGTACTAGTAATACCAATATGATTTTTGAAAAAGCAAAATTCACTAGATTTGAATGTGACACGACTTTACAATCTTAACTCTACTTGAAATACTCCAATTGAGGATTTTTTTCGATTAGGCAATCATAGGGGGTCTAGCAGATTTACCCTCTAAGTTATTTTTTGTGTGTCGAGTATGCTTAAAAATTATTTTTGAAAAACAGTACAATTTTTTGGCTGAAGTTTTGTGAAAGAGTAATTTGAAGCTAATATGATTTTCTTTAAAGGGTGAGATTGCAGGATTAAAAAGAAATGGAACATACATTAATGGGGAATCGAATCATCATTGCGATTCTGGGAAAGCTTTCTTCCCACAGCTGTCAGTGTATCTTGCTTTCCCCACCCAGCGGAGAAGTATTACCAAAAACGAATTTTCTCGAGATTTTATCGAAACGGTTTTTCATCTCTATCACGCTGAGATATCTTTTATCTCTCGAATTGAATCATCCCGATACATCTCTCTCCTATAGCTGCAATAAATTCCTAGGATTAGCATGAGATCAAATTCACGGCAAGAAATCGTTCCTCGCGCTCGTATTCATATAAAATGCGCCCATCTCTGTCGGCACCGCGCAGTCTGGAACCGATTCCAATGCCGCAATTACTCAATGCAATTCCACGTAATATAGTACGCATTCTGAATACTATTTTCTGCATTTATGTCAGTTATCTTTCAAGTAAAATAAGACCATTCCAAGTATTTACGTACTTGAACCGATGAATCATCTTGATAGTCCTTAGCCAAACCTTCAATGATTTTGAGTTTTGTAAAGAAAACCGAACGATGCACTGCAGATAAGATAAGCGACGTCCTCTAAGCTGTTGAGACAAAAGCTTTATCAGTGACAGCATGATGGAAACAAAATATCGCCTTGCAAGGCACTTTTCACTATCGGATTTGAAGCAAGTTGTTTTTCTCCAGGTGAACGACCAAATCATCGAGGTCGACGGTAAGTCGCTAGTCGGTGTAACTCAAGCGTACGCCGCCTCGGTGCTGAGGAATACGTGCGGACTCGTCAAGTTCCTTATTGGCCGAGAGAGAGATCCACAGAATAGCGAAGTTGCGCAGCTCATCAGGCAGTCCTTACAGGTGAGTTTAGGAAGCTTACAGTCGAAAACACGGTTAGTAAATCGAGAATTCTTTTGAGGTTATGTGAATTAAGAATATCCAGATCTTTGCTGAAGAACAATCTGATTTTTACTGTAGTTCGTTCAAATTTACATTTCGCGGGTTTTTCTTAGTACAGGATATCTGACGATTATTCAGCCTTATTTCTGCGATTTTTTCCACAGTATCTGACGGTGATGCCTGGCTATTTAGCATGTTTGATATATTCTGTGTCGGAATGTGAATCATGAATCAATTTCTTTTCTTTGAGGAGCGCATTATGGACTGTGATAAGAACTTATCGCAAGCTTAGCCAAACATTCCTGTCCCACTGTAACTAAAACTTAACCTAAGTTGATGTAACGAATCCTTACCAAACATCACTTAACCTAACTTACGTGATTCAAACAATTCCTATCAATCTCATCTAACCTCACCAAGCGATACCTAACTTCAACTCGGCGAAGAATTAAGGAACTGCATCATGTTTAATACCATATTTCCCCATGTGAAGTGCTGCGCCCCCATGTACCATCAGTCAACCATGTATTGCGCGCTCCAATTTTTTTAAACTTCCGTAACTTTGGAACGAAGCGAGATAGACAAAAAAGCTAAAATCAAATTCATAGATCTCTTGAGGGTCGAACGATTTTATTTGGTGCTTTTCTTGCGTATATCTCCCCGTTTCAAAGTTACGGAGGTGCAAAAAAATTGGAGCGCGCAATACTTTATTGACTGCTGGTGTAATGCGCTTCCAGGTTTGTAACTGCTAATGTCAGACAAACTCCGTATGTTTCCTGTGTTTAACTCGTTTATAACGCGTACCCGAATTTTTCAGGCTTACAATTAAGAAACAAGTGCGTTTTATACACGGTGAAATACGCTGTATCACAAAAACTTAAGAGACGTATCTATGAAATACAAAGATTCCAGGTTATGGGACGTGAAGACTTTAAGCAAGTTGATTAATAAGACTGTGATTTGTAGGCGGACCGCGATTGTCAGCGGCGTCCAGGCCCCGTAGGGTCGGCGGTGCGGTCGCCTGCACCTGGTGCGGAGCAGTTACCTTCATCGCCGCCGTCGGAGAGCCAGCGGTCCGAGGACAGTGCCACGGCCATCATCGGGGGAGGCACTTCCCCGTCGTCCTCCGACGGGCCCCCCAGCCCGTCCTCGTCTCACCACTCGGACACCATCGCCGAGTTGGCTACCTTGAGACAACTTTTGAGCGAGGTACGTTTCCAAATGCATGTGAGTAATGTCAGGTCCCTTCTCGTCGTGATAAAACTGGTCGTCCCATTCAGTCACGGCCAGTTTTATCGGCTCTCGTGGCTACATCGAAACGCGATTAACTTTCTAATCAGTCAACTATGCGATCGATCGGTTTAGGATTGATCTGAAACCTCATGTTGAGTTTGGAACCATGATATTTAACAAAGTCGTGGATTACGACAGCACTTGTCTGGACCTCAAGGTCAGTTGTTGGGATGGCAACATTTCCGATAATAGTTACAAACCCAATTTTTCTACATGGCGTCGCCTACAGTGTTGCCAGATTTCGCAATTTCGTAAATTTTAATGGCTTCTAACTTTTTAACCATTAAAGATAACCTAGCGTGTGGTGTATGGTTTGGATCGCTCTCGAGCTGAGCATTCCAAAAATAAGATTCAACATTGTGTTATCTTTAACGGTTAAAAAGTTACACGCGTTTAAATTTGACGGAGTCGCGGAATCTGACAACACTGGTCGGCTAGTGCAAATGGAATGAGCTAGTCGTGTCATTTTGTTACATATCATCAAACTGTATTTTATGTTTTGTGAAAAACATGGGTTTTTGGTTTGGAATGTTTGTTGTCAAAGGTGTCGGGTACTGTTGTTTACAATAATGTTTTTATGTTTTTTTTTCGAAGGTTTAAGTCAGTTTTATATTCATCGTTTGTGTCATTATCGCTTGTATAGACTAGTAGATTAATGTTGTGACGGGCTCGTTCTGTGAAAATTAAACGGCTCTAGAGTGAAAAGTCACTGTTGGTTATGTGCAAGCATGTGAATGTGTCAATGAACTCGTCCTGTACAGTACGGGATCCTAAATCCTTGGGGGGCCACCTGTGGGATCTATTTCTTGACTTGCTCTGTAATAATGTCTTCAAGGACGATAATTGTTTAGATTATATCATCTACGTGTAAATGAAAACAGTCATTATCCGCGTTGTACTCGTTCTGTACTTTGCGTGTGTGAGCAAGTCTGTTTGAGTTTCAAAATTGATATAGTCTATTTCGAAATTGACTTGTTCTGCTCAGTTGAAGTTTAAACATTGAATTCGAAATAATCTTTCGGTGAAAGCATGCTATGTGCAGACTATTATTCGTTTCTCTGGGGTCGTGTGCGTTTTGGTGGAAGCTTATGTTGTGGTTGACTCGTCCTTTAGAGTAAAATTGTTTCTTTCAGAGCCGTGCCAACTTAGCCCTCGCCGATAAAGATGTGTCAAGACTTAGAGAAAGGGTGAGATAGTCTGTAAATTCTGGTTACGTTCGCTATTAACACGCATCCGCTGTGCATTAACCAGGGGTCGGCATTAACAACATCTCTTCCTGACAAGGATCAGTCTTTTCTTTCGACGACCGCATCCCTGCTTTATAGTTTCACCGCGTTTGTGAGACATCCACGTGCACAAAGGAGTAATCTAGTTTTTTCTAGCTGGTTGAATGCTTCGCCCTGTTGGTAAACCGGCCTGTATTGTATCGATTGCACTGTTCGACAAAAAAATATTTTTTTCTTCCGGAGAAATATCCCGTAGCAATTTTTGGGTTGTTTAGGGTCCAGTAAACAAGTGAAGTAACACGTTTTTTTGGCCTACAGACCTCGTTGCTTTAAATGCGTGTAAATGACGTCATGTTCGAAAAAATAACCATAACTCGGACCAAACAGGATCGATTTCGAAGTTTACAAAAGGAAATTAAAGCTAATTAAATTTGCTATAAGCCTGTAGCAACCCTTTTCAGATCCTACCTGCTCCAAGCTCAGGCAAGCCAAAACAAACTCAAGAAAAAGTGAAGAAATCGCATTTTTCGATGAAAAGTGCCCCGTAAAGCCCTCCTAAGGCTTTGAAAGGGGTCGGAAAAGGTTCGAAATGGTCAACCTGTGACCCCTTTACTTCGCTCAGCACATGTGAAGTTCATATGGATACGTTGTCTTGGCGCTCATAGCCAACCGGAAAACCTTTTTTTTTGGTCTCCACAGGTAACGCACCGATAGAAATCGATACAAACTTATTTTGAACCTGTTTGATCCCCAAACAACCAAAGAACTCCTATGGGATAGCCCTCTAGAGGAAAAAATATTTTTGTCGAACAGTGTTGTATAAATTTAAGCATAGATTTTAAACTCAAATTAGCTTTTTCGCCTCCTAGTTTTAGAGACCCTAACAGGCAATCGGAACTGCTGCTGTTTAAGAAACTGAACGTAGTTCAGAAAACTATTTAATGGACTGTCGAGCATTTGGTGGAGGTTTTTTTACCGAAAATCTCGAAAGAATCAGATCTACTCAGACATATTTTGAAAGGATCAATTTATAGAAACGGCATGATGAAAAAGTAAAGATCTCAATGGGAACAGTACTATCACGCGCAAAAGTTCCGGAATATCGGTTTTTGCGCGCGAAAGTTTTTAGGTTGGCAGCAAGGCGAGCACCGAGAAGTTCGGCGATTGGTCCGCTCAAGGTCAACTGACTGTGTTCAAACTTACCGGCTTTGCACAAATGGTGTTTTGGAACTTCTGTGTGGGGTAGTACCTTCATTTACAACCGAAGTTTAAAGTTAAATATCTTTTCCTGTTGACGTTCCTCGAAAATATATTCTCCCTTCTTTCTTCCTAGTTTCTGAATAGAGCGCTTATTAACAGAACCTTGGCAAAAATCGTTTTAGCGGGTCGGACGTTGCATGAAAGATGGTGACACTGGGAAAGGTGGAGGAACCAGTATGCTCGCGGAAAACGCTTCGATGGAAATCGGACCCCGTGTCAATCAATGAGGGTTTAGCTTATTCTTAGCGACGTAACCGTGCACCTTAAGCTTGCGAACGGTAGAGGGAAGCGCTGTAGCTAATGCTTTATTGATCCGGAGTTAGGTTGGCAGCTTTGGCGCGTCATCCTAAAGTTTGGTTTGGTTTTCAGCTACTCGAAATGGAGCAGAAAGGAGCTGGAGGAGGCGAGGAGTACGCAGAGAGACTCCGGCAGATGGGAGTGAGACTTCACGAGGCCGAAAAGAGTCTCATCGCGGCGCGAAAAGAGGCCGCTTCTTACCAGGACATGCTGCAGCAGTCTCAGGTTAGTCTCATAATTTTCTCAAGGGTGACGGGTGGCTAAAACCGAAATCGATTATTCCCTATAAATGCTGGCAATTTTTTTTAAAAAAACCGAGATTTTTTTTAATACCTTAAAATTACTTGAAATCTTGTTCCAGCATTTATCAAAGTAGTCTTAGTGTAGGCTTTGTTAAGATTGTATTTTCACCTCAATATATAGTCAGCAAAGGCGCTTTTTAATGTTGATTTTTGAAATAAGTAAGATTTTTGGCTTAAATATCCTTAATTTTTTTTTTATAAGGCAATTCGATGCTCTAGGTGTCAAGTTCGTATTTTCGCCTTAAAATAAAATGAAGAAATAAGCTTTTTAAAATGATAAAAATATTCGAATGAAAAACTAGATGATTATCTCTGAAAAGCGTAAATCTTTATGATGAGTGAAGAAGTGCCTCTTATTTGATCCATTACATCTTAATGGACTTTCCTCAACCTTCTGTAAATATCTTGACCACTAAATATCTACCCTGATTTCTGTATTATTACAAAAAAGAGTTCGGAATCCATCCTAAATCAAAATATAACTATCCCAGTATCTTCGTTGTCTATGTTGTCCGATCCATTTTATTTCAACGGGCTTTCCTCAACCGTCTGTAAATAAACGACAAAAATCTCCCCGCAATTAGTGTGTTATCACTAAATCTTAGTTCGGAATTCCTTCTAAAGCAAAACTGTAACAAACTCAGGATCTCTATTACAAAAATTTTTATCATCGAAAGCCTTGTTAATTGATGATAGATTATTAAAGATGATTCATCGGTTCTAGTACGTAAGTACCTGGAATTGTGTAATCTTACTTGACGTGATGACTGACATTTAAACGTAGGGAATAGTACTCGCAATGCATACTAAATAACGTGAAATTGCACTGAGTAGTTGCGACATTGGAATCGGTTGAAAGGGCATTAATCGGGTATGTAAGCAGTTACCATTCGATTTTTTTGTTGTGCAGGGCCAAATAAGTTTATTAGAAAAGAAGTACAACAAAGCGAAACGTCTGGTCCGGGAGTTCTGGCAGCGAGAAACGGATCTTCTTCACCGCGAGGAGTTTTATCTACAACTCCTTCAAGAGAAGGACACGGAGTACAACGCACTGGTGAAGATGCTCAAGGACCGGGTAATCCAAGTGGAGCAGGAGCTTTTGGATACTCAAAGGCGAGCAGGATACCCCGCGCAACTGCCTCACGATGCTGCCAACCTACGCTCCGTCACGCCGCAGCTCACACGAAGGCAACAGGTTAGGACTTATTCCTCCAAAAACGTATTACCCATTGGTATCCCCTTAATATAAACCCGTACTTTTGTCTCAGGTTCCTCCTGTGCAACCTCTTCTTCAAGAATTAGCAGCTGAACTTTCCGATACGGAAATATCGGATCTGAGTCCGGAGGAGGACGCTAAAACTGCTACTGTCGAACGGAAGGTAGGATTCAAAGATGGTGTAATGATTACAGCGCAGATGGAGTTTGTATCAACTGGTTTGGTGGTAGGCAACCAGCGTTGCACGCGCGTTGGTGGGAGGTCCTTTCAGATGTGTAGTGCCTGCCACTGAATATTCTTTGTTGTGGTTAAGGATATTACCCCGCGGTGACAAAATGAAGAGTAAAAGCTGAAATCGATATAGTTTGTAGCTATCATAAATCCTCGCATAGTTGTAAAACTAGAACAAGTTTCACGATAGTTTACGAGTTTGAGCTTGTCAAAAGTGACAACATATACACGGTGATGTATGGAGACCTCATTAAAGAAAGTGCATAATCGAGAAATTTAGTTATACCTAGTTAAGACGATAGTAAAAAATTATTTCTTTCAGTTTAAACCCCATTACAAAACTTTTGAGCCAAAAGACTTGAAACTTCGCCGTTTAATTTAAGAGAAATCGGAGAAAAACCTCAAAAGAATACGCATTTTTCGTGGAAAATGAGTCAAATCAGCAACTAGATTTTTTTTAATATTCGAAATCAATTGGTGTAATGGTAGATAAATATTGGACCCTTATGTTAGTCTGTCTTACAGAGATTCTAAGCTCTACAATATTTTTAAACATGCATTTAACAGTTTCATGTCAACTTGACTCGTTTGCCACGGGCGAATATCCTTAAGTCGAGGTTTTATCAGGGGTAACTCGGAAAAGTCGGGGAGTTTCCTTTGAAAAAATGAGGGACTATGAAAACCAAGGGCAACTTACGCTGGATATTTTAAAACCGAGGTTAACGTAGCTAAATATTTTACAAATTTAGGCTCAATTAAGCTGGGTACTGTTCTTTGAAAATCTAGCTCTACAGGAGAACAGTAATTTTAGCTCAGTCATTTGTTGAAAAGTCATCCAACCGCATGTTTTTTTGTGGAAAGCTTCTTTGCTTTGGACTTTGAAAATTGTGGGAGTTTCCTGTGGAGGCGCATTAACCGCGTATTTTTTTGGTTGATTCCATTTTAGATGCCTTTGAAGGAGGAACTCGACCAGGCTGTTCCACAACACGAATTATTAGATGTTTCGGCGTCGAGAGCGAAAGCGGAACTCGCGAACCGCGGAGGACTTGCGGGCCGGCAACTTCCGTCGAGGGAAAAAGGCATGAGCAGCAGCGGATCGGTAAGTGGAGAAATATGAGAAGTCCGGGACCAAACGGGACCATATTAGTTCTCGTAAAATGCGTCTTCTGGACTGTTTATTTCACTCACTTCAAAGCCTCAAACGTGTTCGGTTTTTCTATATTAACCCATAACAGCCCAAAGTATTTGGAGTGAAATTTAGCTTAAGAGAAATTAAAAGGATTTTTCCCTCTAAAATACGCAATTTTAAGCTTTGGAAAATGCCTCAATAATTTAATTTTAAGAGAAATTAAAAGGATTTCCCCTCTAAAATACGCAATTTTAAGCTTTGGAAAATGCCTCAATAATTTAATTTTAAGAGAAATCAAAAGGATTTTCCCCCTAAAATACGCAATTTTAAGCTTTGGAAGATGCCTAAATAATTTAATTTTAAGAGAAATTAAAAGGATTTCCCCCCTAAAATACGCAATTTTAAGCTTTGGAAGATGCCTAAATAATTTAATTTTAAGAGAAATTAAAAGGATTTTCCCTCTAAAATACGCAATTTTAAGCTTTGGAAGATGCCTAAATAATT
>Ga0058701_10006236_pt1 | contig 10034 bp, 8 predicted proteins | sample AgamicOrMae_FD_97039 | JGI IMG/M metagenome (GOLD analysis project Ga0058701, IMG submission 97039) | Agave microbial communities from Guanajuato, Mexico - Or.Ma.e | ecosystem: Host-associated > Plants > Phyllosphere > Phylloplane/Leaf | place: Guanajuato, Mexico | collected 2012-06-04 | reverse complement strand
ATTCTAGCTTTTCCTATAAAATCTACTTATTTTTAAATCGATATTTGTACAGTCGAGTCTCGATAATGAGTAATCCATGGGACCGAGAAAAAATAACGCGTTATCAAGAATCACATACTATCGAGATTCGTTTATTTCATCCGCAACGCTCTTAACAATTTCAACGCAGTTTTATGTGAACTTACTCATGAATTAGAATTCTCGTTTAATATTTTTGGGTGTCATGGCGATAATGGGGTAAAACTGTTGAAGTAGAACCTCAATTTTACGTCAGAAAACAAGCAGTTTCTGATTTTCTCTCTTTGATTTTTCTCTTTTCTGATTTGATTTTCTCTCGAGCTGGTTTCTTTTCTCTGTAGTGTGAATTCTACCATATTTTCTCATTTCTGGTATTGTTTTTGGGTTTTCGTACTTTTTTAAATTTGTTTTTATGTTTGTGTAAGTATTGCATTTGCTGTATTTCAGGTTACTGATGGAGGAAGAGGGAAGGCCTCTCCGAGAAATCAGCAGTGTTATGATGACGACTTCCGGTTTCCTGTCGCCGGCTCGAGAAGGAAAGCTTCCGGAGTCCCGGACGCCGATTGCAGCGTCGGACGCGCGCCCCACGTCGCCCCAGCCGTCGCAGTACCCAGCCGTGCCGCCCCAAGTCAACAAAGAAAAGAAGATCCCCAAGAAAGTCCCGGACGGAGCGCTCCGGCCCGCGATGGACCCCAAGAAGAAGAACGCGTTCGCCCATCCGGACCTGCCTGTGGACTACTCCAACGTTGCCAAACTGGACAGTATGAAAGAACTGGGCAAGCTAAAAGTGCTGAAACCGGCGCGCAAGAGCCTTCCTCCCGGCGTCAGCCCGGCGCCCCGACTCCCCAAGAAAGCCATCCCCAAGGTGAACCGCCAGCCGGGCACGCCCGGAGCCAAAAACCCCAAAGTCGTACGGACCCTCATTCCCGAGCGGAACGCCAACCCGCTGAGTGTGTCGCCCCTCGGGCCGGCAGAGCCGAAGGACCCACTCGGCGACTCGGTCACCAAACTGACGGCGTCGCCTGACAAGCATAAACTCAATATCTTCAAGAAGATAACCAAGGCGGCGGATGACAGAGGGAAAAGGGCGGGAGACTCGGTTCTGTCTCCCTTGCAAGACAACGCGTACGAGATCGACCGCAAGCCGATTGACACCACGGTCAGCGATTGCATCGAGAACGTTATCAGAAGAGGAATGGAGGAAGTGGAGAAGGCTGGCGCCCTTCTCAAGGAGGTGAAGAAGGAGAGGGACGTGAGCACGTCGTCCGACTCGTTCGTCGACGTGACCGGCACGAGTCCGCTTCCTGCGTCTCCCCCTCCGCAAGCGTTCAAGTCTCCTGACCCTGTTGTGCAGTTGCAGCAGCGGAAGATCAAGAGGGAGGAGAAGAGACTCGAGAAGGCTAAGAAGAAGAAGAATGTCGACGAAGCCGGGAACGCCTTGGACGAGCTGGAACCGCTCAAGAACTCGCATTACCCGATGGTGAAGCTGCCTAAGCCCAAGAAGAAGAAGAAAGAGAGGCCTGAAGATTCGACTTGGGAAATCCAGCCGCCGCGCGAGCACTTCGTTGAGCGGGACGACTACCCAGACTACCAGCGGTTACCCTTTGGGGACCTCGACGGAGTGGGTGCACATCCCGTGGTGAGCCGGTCGCCGCCCAATACGGCGGCGGCGGTGACGTCGTCGTGGTACGCGGTGCCCTATCAGACGCCGTGTTCTCCTTCCGTTCAAATCCTCTCGCCGGAAGTGCGGTCGCCGCCGCATACCATCGACATAACCTCGCCGGAGAGGACCGCGGCGGAAGCTCCGAGCAGCGCGTCGACGCCCGTGACGGCGGCGTCGCCCGCCACGTTGGCGCCCGCCGTTGGAGCTGGTGCAGGCACGTCGCCTCTTCCGGGGGTTTCGGTGACCCCTGTTCCTTCAACGCCGACCGCGTCGTCGGCGACTAGTCCCACCAAGAAGAAGTTAGGCTTGGGGAAACTCAAGACCGGTGATAAGGTACGTAGGCTGTGCGTCCATTTTGCTTGCCAACGTGTTATATGGTGCATTGTGCTTTCACACCCATCCCTGGCACGATTTTAATCGAGGTGCGATCAACTAGGTCAGGGAAGCAATTACACTCTTCAATCAAACGTCAAAACTTGCCTGTTTTCGGGTTCGTTGGTTTTAAATGCTTAGTTGGTATTACTTGTGGAGCCTCTGGGAAGTTCCCAGCCATTTCCCTCTGAAAATTTCTATCATTATTTTGGCCGGAAAAAATGAAATAGTTTGATGAATTGATTAGAGAAATATTGTAGAATCGATAAATGTTGGTTTTAACATTGTTTTTTATACAATTTAAAGCAATGCACTGTTCAGAACAAGATCTGGGAATAGGTTGATGGCACCTCGCATTGAATGTCCTTGCACCTAGAACAAATTCTTATATCCTTGCATCGTTTTGTTCAGACCCGTGGTGTAATTAACCGGCTACTTAGACCGTGGATCTGTTAACCTTATCCATAAAATGGCCATTCTACCGCAACAAAGTACAAAAACTACAATTGACATCATCTTTCGTGCTTGCGTATTGTCCGTCCAATTCAGTATCAACCGCACAGAAAACATGATATATTTGAATATCTCACTGACTAGTTTATCTTACAATCTAAAGATTTAAACCCGCAAAGCTTTTATCCCTAATCCAGATTAACCACGCAGCGTATGGCAGAATATTCTCTGCAACTTAAAGTATATCAATGCGATGAATTCTTCTCCTTCTGAAGAGTATTTCACGCTCCTCTGTTTTTTCACAACTCTGGAATCTGCTTTGGAGCGTGTGGAATGTGCCACCGGTGATTGTCTTTTGTTTTGAGTTGTTTTACCTGATCCTGCACGTTACGTTCCTCGCATGTCTTTTGTTGGCGTTTTGAAGGACTCCGCTTTTTCGCTCAGCCCTTTCAGCTTAGAAGACGAAGGCTGTGAAGAACGAACTCCTGAAGAAGCGGAGTTTCACTCCCGAGGTAGTCTCGTGTTGGTGTTGGTACGTAAACTTGCGTTGCTATCTTCCAGACATTGAATCCGCGGAAGATAAAGTGAGGGACATACGCCTCCGTGGCGGATGCCAAAATTTGGTGGTAACCGACGCGGTCTTTGTGGTGACGCTTCCTCACGCAAGTGGGCGCCACTGCGGTGGCGGCCATCTTGCGCTGGTGCTGCGTGGCGTCATGGCGTTACGCAGAGGTTATCGCCGAATGTTGGCTTCGAGGTGGAGCCGTGCCCGAGGATAATCTACATCATCTACTTATTCTCTGCCCTTTTAATACATTTAATTGATTTAAATCCTTAGGATTAGATCTGTAGGGGTGTTTTTTTTCTTGGCTGACTCTGTTGTTTCTCGTATTATGAAGACTTACCCCAACTTCTTTCCCTGTAACTAACACGTGATGTTAGTCGACATTGTGATAACGTGCATGTCAAATTGATTTTTGTACGAGCAAATGGCTCGTTTCCAAGTAGCTGTGGGTCGATTTATCTACATGCAATATGAGTGACGTTCAAGGCGCTGTCCTTAAAATACTTAATCCAAGGCTGCAAGATTTTTGCCCGCTCCCCGTCACCATTCATCGCCATTAGTCAAACCCCACTCCCCCACCGTCACCATTTTCTCGCCATCGGCAAGACTCTTCCTCCGTGTCTTGCAGGCTTACCTTAAGGACGGTGCCTTAACGAAATTCAACGGTTGTTGTCCCGAATAAGCTTAGCATGATTGGTACTAATCTTTAAAAGGTATTGCGTTAGACCCAAAGCGTACGATTCTTACAGTGCGCACGATTGAATTAGCGAATGATGCTGAAAACAGCGTTAATGGTTTGTGTTTATCTTCGCAGAAAAAGGAGCATAAAAAGGATAAAAAAGACAAGAAAGAAAAAATCAAGAAAAAGAAAGATAAGAAAGATAAGCATAAAGCTAAGGAGAAGAACGCCACTAAAAAGAAAGAAGACGGAAAGAAGAACAAAGAGAAGAAGAAAAAGAAGAAGAAAGAAGAGGTAAGGCCGCATCGATGCAAGCGCTGGATCAATTTAAACGCGGTTAACATTTAAGTACTTACTACCGAGTCCAGTTACCCAGTTCGGTTCGAGAACGATCCAAAACATATAGGCCTAAAGTTTATAGGTAATTGTTCTCGAGTTTCGATTAAGTTTGACCAAGTCGCCAGATCTGCCAGCAATAGCGCCTAGATGAGTTATTGGATTAGGAATTGGAGTGCACCATTTTTTCTTTCATGCTTCACTAATTGGGAATGGGTTATTTTTTGAGGCGGCCGCTGCAGCGGTTGTGGGCACGTCACTCGATCCGGCGCCTGTGCCTGCGCCTCCAGTTCAGCCTGTTCCACTGCCTGAAACGTGTGCTCAACCTTCAGCGTCTCCTCAAGTGCCTAGCGTGCCTGAAGTGGCCTCAGCGCTTCCAAGGATAACGCTGAAACTTAGTTCCGGCACAGCCTCCCCGCCGCCCGATGCCCCGTCACGCAAAGCGTAAGTCTTTTGTTTTTATATACCGTACGTCAACATGTGTCATCACACAAATATCTCCCGATAAAGTTATCTTTCAATTACTTTTACCAAGGAGGAATGCAGTATTCATCAAATCTTTGGCAGATCTATCTCATTGACATAGCTTCAAAATATCTTCCAAATCATTTTTGGTTTGTTTGTTTTTTTTCGCAATATTAGGTAGTGAGTGTTTTTGAAGTTAGTATGAAAGTCACCTAGCGTTCGGATTACCTAATCGCAGTAAACTGCTTGATACTAAGAAAATGACCTTTTCGAAAAAAGAAATTTTCAACTTCTCGCATTAGGTATTTTTTATTTTACATCGCGGCTTTTTATGAGGTTTTTGTGATGGTCATTGGGCAAGGTCACTTATTTTTTAGGGTTTTTTGAAATTTTGTGATTGTTTTGGTTTACAGGGTGACGAAACCGCCGAAAAAAATTGAGGTGCCTTATCAACCGGAACTTTTCTCCTCGTCCCATTTTATCGAATCCGAAGCCTACCGTCGCGAGAAGGAGAAGGAGAAAGAAAAAGAAAAGGAGCGAGAGAGAGAGAAAGAGCGCGAGCGGGAAAGAGAGAGGGAGCTGGAGAGAGAACGCGAACTGGCAAGAGAGCGGGAAAGGTTGCTCGAAGAAGAAAGAGAACGGCAGCGGGAAAAGGAGAGGGAAGAGGAACGCGAGAGAGAAAGACAGCGGAAAGAGAATGAGAGAGAATGGATGAGAGAGATGGAAGAGAAGGAGCGAGCGGAGGCGCAAGCGAGATCGTCCACGTCTGTACCCGCCTTTTCACCGCCTTTGAAATCTTCGAAGAGCAAGTCAAGTAAGAGCCATAAATTTACCGGTATGCGTTTTAATATCCTACCCGAAATCCCACCTTCCTGCAATCCGAACAAGGAGAAAAAGAAGAAAGAGAAGAAATCGTCGAGTCATCGGACCTACGAGGATGAATATACGGTGGTGCCCTCTGTGAACCAGACCTACGTCCCCCCGATTCAGGCAGCACCGCCGCCGCAACCGGACTTCGCTCATCCGGTCGCCCCTATTGTCTATGAAGTAAGTAATTTGTGTCAAGGTTTGAGGTTATGGTTGATGCAGTGTTGCCACATTTCGCGACTTTGCAAATTTTAACCGCGATTAACTGGAGAGCCACCCGAGATAACCTAGGATGGTGGGTAAGTATTGGAATACTCTCGACTTGAGAAATTCAATGATGGGATTATTCGTGTGGTTATCTTCATCGGTTAAAAAGTTAACCGCTTGAAAATGACGGAGTTGCGAAATCTGGCAACACTCGAATGTTCGAAGTCGTACACTCATCAAAGGTGTAAAGCAGGACTGGCGCTAATCCATATGATAACTTATTACATGGATTATAATCATTATAGTAGGGTTTCTAGAGTAGCAACTAATATTAATATTTTGTCACCTGTGATGTCACTTTTTGATATAAATTATGATTATTGCCTTTACAAAGGCCGGAAAAAGATATAAAAAACACAATCACCGCTTCACTACTTCTGCGAATCGAACGAACGGTATAGAAGGCTTCTTGTCTGGATTAGCGTTACTTGGTTTTGTTTCTGACAAGAGGAACGTGTTTAAGAAATATCAACAGCGGTCTGCCATCTTGTTTTCTAGTTTTGTGGCTAACCTCATTGTCAGTTCCATGATTCTTCAAGACAAAGTAAGAGCTTTAATGGTTAGAGAGACCTCGCGGATGTATATTCATTTATTACGGTCTTTATCAGCGGTTTTGTTTCTATTCCCCTTAAAGTAGAAGTAGAAAGAAGCTATTAAGAGGCCAGAAATTTTAACTTATTAAAGTCTGAACGTGATGGATTTATTTAACGCCAGGTATGCGTTGATGAGTGTGTGCGTAGTTGGCAACACTGCGCTGAAACTCACGCAAAAAAGCGCGATTGTTTCTGAAAGCGAGAGTTAATTACATTGAAGATGATTAACACGACGATGACATTCTCCTTCCAAGTGTGCTTCATGTGTATTTTCATTGTTCGAAAATTTTAGGCTACATGCTAAACAACAACTTTTTTGAGCATCTAGAATTCTTTCTCGCGTGAAAAGTAGTGTTGCCAAATTGATTTTTTAAAAATCGAGTTAGTCTTGAAATTTCAATGATCTAGCTCGTACATTAAGAGCCGACTTTGGTACGAACGAATTGACCAAGCTACATCGTTCAGATACTTGTTTTAAGAAGCGATTGTAAACGAGTGGAAAGTCTTACAAGAAATAGCGAAGAGTTACATGTTTATACCTTTTTATTAAGTGATTACCGTAGATTTAATCTAAGTACCCAACTAATTGCTGCACTTTCAGTATTAAAGAGATCAGCAATGAATAAGCATCAATGAAATCATACTGCAGCAATTTCATAAATCTTATTGACCTCGGTAATACTTGCCACTCGAAGTCCGTTGATTAAGGGCGGCGCCCCGGAGATCTACCAAATACTCACGAATGAATAAAAGAAGAACTGATTGCTAATTCTGATCTGGTGGAAGTCCAGTCAGAGATGTTGCTCGGGGCGATTTTGAAGTTATAACGAGAAAGAGCAGTCCCGCAACGTATACAATGCTATGGCCGATATCGGTACTCGTAAACACAAATAGGCTAACTCTTGTTCTCTGGTTAGGTTAGCGGAACGAAAATGGGTGTCAATTACGTCGAAGATTTCATGTGGCTCTCAAGACTTACTGTACCAGACCGGTGCTATGTCCTTTTATTTCGTTGAGGTAGAACTGCGACGAACTTAGTGTGAAAGTGTCCAAACAAACATATAAACAGTTGCGTTAACAGTTTAAAACTGCATCGCGGTCCACGTAGGTCGTACAAAAACGATCATGATGCTACTGTCAAGATATGATAGCGAAGAGGCCAATTGCCTGGTTTTCTCAAAATGTGAAGGTTTTGCATTCTTGCGAAAGGAAAAGTCACTAAATATGATCTCTTTTAGGGTATTTCTAAGAACTTTAACGTCGTTTGGCTCCATGTACTCTCAGGTGTTTTGCAGGTTCGGCAAGAAGACATCGACACGAAAAACTATCCCTTCCCTTCCCATCCCTCCCCAAACCTTATCATTACATATGTCTTCATGGTTTTCATTTATCATTTGTATGTATTCACCCTTGACGCAGAGTTGCCAACATTTTCTTTCACGTAGTTTTCTGCAAGGTGTCTGTCGTTGTGCTTCCGCGCATAGCGAGCTCTTTTCTCTGTCCGCTGTCACCATTGGCAACACTGCTTCTTTGTAGTTTTCTCTTCATACCTTCTGTTTTCGAGTGTGAGTGGGATTACTGCGTACATCGCTCTTTCCAGTGAATAATAATTTAAAAAAATCTGCGCCTTAAAAAAATACAACTTAAGTCTTATTTGAGAAGAGGACACGGATTTTGTGGGTCAAATAGCCCAAGTCATCGTAGGAATCTAAGTCCCTTGAAAGGTTGTCTCCACAAGACACCCACGGATTCTTAGGTAGGCAATGACGATGCATCTGTGTTGTGCTGGTTGCCTACACTTGTGCACGCAGTCACTCCTACCTCCCAAAACATTTAAACTGGTGCTCCGTGAACTTTTAAAAAGTTTTACAAGGTTTTGAAGACAATAGTTAGCAGTACCGGATTTTGAAATGCAACATTTTTGCATTAGTGGTTGCTGGTCGAATGTGAACTTGTAATGCGCTGAGTACGTAGAGATTTTGATGATGAAGAAGACATCAACAAAGTTTAGTTAAACTATGATTCGAAAATTTTAATATTTGGTTCACGGGAAAGATGTCGGTGTGTGCAGTGAGTTTCTTTTCGAAATAATTGAGTGAAAGTGTGATGTCTTATTTTCTTCTTTTGCTGTTGGTTCGATTAGGAAGAGTGCATTTTTGTGATACGGCATCCTGGATTCTCTGCTGACCAGTGTCGCCACTGTTAGTCAAACTGTTGGCGACAGTGAAAACCTTTCAGCAATCCGTATTTTCTTTATTTCGCCGTCTTGATGGTTTTTCTGTTCTCTTTTGTTGCTGGTGAGGCGTGTCTGTCGTTTGGTGTTCGTTTGATTTTCGTACAATTTTCTCCGTGGAGTCTTATTTCGGCTTCGTTGCATGGATGTGGTGGTGTTGGTTGGGTTGGTGAGCATGCTATCTTTTGATTTTCAAGTGTACTCGTTACAGTGTGCTACATTAGTCTATCATCTACTTCGACAATTAAGTGAAATTTTATCTATATTTTCCTCACTAACTATAAACACAAAACCATTTATTTTAAAACTTATAATCTACTTTCCTGCAAAAATGAAGACTAACTTGTTACTTCAAAGTCACGAATTTTTCATTCTCTAGGTAGGTCTTACCGTTCTTCAAATCATTATTTTCTGATCAATATTTTCTTCAAATCAATATTTCCTCAAGTCTTATTCCCTATTATGTAAATATTTCATTAGTTCTGTAATACGTCTATAAACTCTATACATTGTTTTCTGTCAATAATTTGCCTGTTGGGCAATTCCCTTTCATTTTGAAGAGGACGTACTTGATTTAGGGTGCTAGTTTCTTAAAGTGGTACACAGAAAACAAAACACTTTCATCCTTCTCTAGTAACCGACCATTTCGTCAATTTTTACTTCATCGGAAGTCTTAATCTATAAATAAATAATTAAAAAGAAATATTAATGATTATGTAATCATACCATGAAAACGGCAATGCTTGCGTTGATATCCGCAATGTATCAGTACTGCCAAGAAACATTTATCTCTTCCAATCTTTATTTGTTATTCCCTCTCGCGCCATAGTGACGCAATTTATTGAGTACCCCTAACAGCCTGTGTTTGAAAATTCTAGAGAATACTAAGTGTCACGTGACCGCCTGCCTAGATTCCTGAAACCAATCACCAGCAAAACTTGATGTTCTGGCCAACGCGGAGCATGTTTAAAATTCGTGACTCTTTGTTTAACAGTGTTTACCTAACAGGGAATTTGGTCCCGTAAAATGTATCATGTCTGTCTTCGAAACTGATTTCCATACACTTCCGACGTTACAGGTCTAAAAACTTTTCATCTAACATTTCTACTAACCACAAAATTAACACTACTAATTTTGTTCACTTGTTAGTACTTTGTAGGATTTATTAGTTTAAATGTTGCACACTGTGGCATATAATGGCGCGTTGTAGACGGTTTACGGTTGGGGCACAAGGCATCTAAGGAGCGGGACAGTTTTTGACCCTTCAGAACCATTTTTAATTTTGAAAGTATAATAACTAGCTTTTAGTGTCGAGAGCAGTATTTTTTTAAAACCAAGAATATTCATCTAAAACGATGTTAACTTCAATTTTTCTAGAAAACAATCCGTATCTCAGAAACTTCCTTCGTGAGAGAGATTGAATTGAAAAGTCCAAAGTTTTCGCTCAGTTCTGTAGCATTTTCAAAAATATTTTCCAAATTCCTTTTTAAAAAGTTTTTTTTTTAAGGGTAGTTGCACATTTT
>Ga0058701_10006235_pt1 | contig 10035 bp, 4 predicted proteins | sample AgamicOrMae_FD_97039 | JGI IMG/M metagenome (GOLD analysis project Ga0058701, IMG submission 97039) | Agave microbial communities from Guanajuato, Mexico - Or.Ma.e | ecosystem: Host-associated > Plants > Phyllosphere > Phylloplane/Leaf | place: Guanajuato, Mexico | collected 2012-06-04 | reverse complement strand
GAGGTATGCTTTTTATCTCTTTATCAAACTGGATGAGAGTATATTAAACGCGAATTTCAATTACTGGACCGCAATCTCTAATAATTGCATTTTCTCTGTCTGATAAGCTGTCTTTGTATGATGGTTGGGATTTAGTAACAAGAAATAAACACTCTAAATCTGAATCAGTGAAAAGTCACTATTTACCCTATAAAATTGCTCTACTGATTTCATATAGTGGAGCAATTTTGTTGGGGAAATAGTGAATTTTCACTGAATCCCGGTGACTTTCTCTGTTTCATATTTAGACAGAAGTTCTTTAAACTGTTTGGCGTTACCATAAATAATTACTTTTACGGCTTGAATCCGATTCATTTTTTTATGTCTGAATTGATTTAACGGCACTCGTAAACACTCATTCATTGGAGTCTGGCACTCGAGCAAAATCAATAATGAACTCAAGTCCCTGCAGAGTGTCTATCGACACATAGGTGTGAATGTCTTGGCAATCATGTGTAAATTTGAAAGCGTTTACATATGCCCGACGAATCCTGTGTACTCGCCGCCTGTCCGTCCGACTCCACTAACATCATAACTGTTTTTATTGCTTCCCCTTGGGCTAATGTGGATGCTCTCGTCAAAAAATTCTTTTAGATACACTTAACAAAATTTTTCAGTTTATTCGCTGTAAAGTTTTCGTTTTTGAACTATAGCATTCCTTGTATCCTTGCTAGTGAAGTAAAGTCAGGCACAATGTCCTTCATCTAATTCGGTTCGGTTAATTTAACCAAACCTAATGGTCGCCTGACCGAATGCGGTACACTTCTCGACGGCTGTGGCCGTTGAGGGCAGCGATAACGAAGCGTGATATATCAGCCCAGGTTAACCTAACTTTAGATTAACTAACCTAACCTAGTTAGACTTAAACCCAATCTTTGTTAACCCAACCAAACTTCCTCAGTTTTATACACTCATAACTCTATGATAGACTGGATGAGGTTGAAGCACAAAAAGGTGGTAACGCAACTCTTATAATTTGAGTGTAAAGTAGAGGGCATACATGGCTGACGAGCGATTTCATCCCCCTAATTTTGTTTGTACTATCAGTCTCAAAATTATTGACCGCTGAAATTTTTTCAAGCCACCGGAACTTTGAAACAGAGAGAGAGAGAGAGATGCGTCCCGTATGCCTAGAATAAAATCGTTAAATCTTCAAGAGATCTGTCACTTTGGTCTAGCTTTTGTTGTCGATTCGCTTTCCGTTTCAAAGTTACAGTGGTTTGAAATGGTTGGAGCGATCAGTACTGTACTTTTGATTGCTAGTGTTAGTAATGTATTCACGGGGAAAAATGTTAGCAGTGGCAGCCAACACGCTAATTGATATAGTAGGTAGAAATAATTTTAGCAGACATTCCTGACTTTTTAGCCGTCATTGCCAATGTTAGATGTAGCTGCTAAAATGTTAGCAGTACCGTTTACTGGCAAATCTGGTAACGTTTGTTAACCGATTGGGCTGTCCCCTTATTTACTAATTTTTAGTAAACTTCACTAACCCACTTTTTCCATTGATCCATTTATGCCCGCGACTGTCCTACAGGTAAAGAAGTTTTTCAGCCTATTTCTGATGTGTCCCTCATGTCACTTGCCTTTCCGTACACCTCTCGGGTCTTTTTTTGTGTAAAGGGCTTTAAATTCGTGTAATGAGGGTCCCTTTTTCTTTCACTCTAATTACGCCATTGACTCGAGAAAAAGGTATTCAGATGCTAAGCCGTCTTTCAGTTGAGTTATTAATGAATGTGTAAATGTATATAAATGTTTCTAAAGCGTCGTAAATTGACGGTGCGGTAAGTCGAGCGGACTTCGTTTTCAGACGAGTACTTCGGGCTCGCACCTGTTTGTATACCTGCCCGCTGGGGTGTCTAGAATAATTCTGCTGTAAACTAAGAGGCGTTTGATGACTAGGGACCTGAGAAATTAATAAAGTAGCGAACAAATGCAGAAAAAAATGCTCGCAGACGAATCTTGATAGAAAATAGAGATAAGATTTATGTATTAGGCAAATAAATTTCATGGTCCCGCGCCCGATAAAAAGTGTTTGCTAGTGTGCGTTCAGCGGCCAATGTGAAAAGAAATGAATTTTCTCAAGGGGTGCAGTTAGATTATAGTTTCATTTTTCACAAGTTTTACGTATTGTGGAAATGGAATTAAAATAGACTTTGTAGCGAGAAAATATGAATATTTGGTGATAGCTTTATCATTTGTAGCGCTTATACTAAACAAAATTTGTTTAGGAAAAAAATGAATATTTTGTATTGGCTCCATGATTTAGAGCGCTAAATGTTTATGTCGAACAAAATTTGTATCGAAAAAAATATGAATATTTTGTATTTGCTTCAGCATTTGGAGCAGTAAACGTTTGTACTGAAAAACAGAAGAAGCGTTGTTATGCTAGGTGTTAATTCGATTGAAAAGGGTACAAGCAGTTGAGGTGATGTTTAAATTGATGAATTTTGGGTTGGAAATTTTGATGTTGGTTAGGTAAATATTGGTTAGATGAAGGTAGTGAGGTAGGTCAGTTAGGTAAGCTTAGGACAAGAAAAGGTAGGTTAGGTAGGCTTAGGTCAAGAAAACGTAGGTTACGTAAGCTTAGGTCAAGAAACGTTAAGTTTAGTAAGGTAAAATTGGAGAATAATATGAAAGACTAGGTCTGGTCAGATCATTAAGTCAGGTGGGGTAAGACGTCGACAAAGCAAACCAAAGTTATGGCACAATCTTGTAAGTTTTCGGAAAGACAAAAAGTGCATGCTTCGCTTGAGCGGAGAGTTGACATGGTGCGCCACCCTGTTTTACTATGATTTGTTCTTTGATTTGTTCTTCTCCTTCCCCTTTGCATCCTAATTCAGTTCCTTTTCCTTTCGTTTGCATCGTGGGCGTGTACCGCACCGGTTGATGTCAGCCAGACCTGCATACATGGAGGTAGAAGAATTTTAATTAATGCGGTATCCTCGCGGATGGGGCCTCGGCCCCGGCCCGGCCCGGCCGAGGCGAGATAGGCTCCGGTGCGGCACTGGGCGGCGTGCGGCACACCGACCGAACGGCCACGGCGCAGGCACACCCGCATGTCCCCGAGGGCTCTCCAATTGCCTCGCCAAACTTCTTATGGGTTACTCGGTAAACCCTCGGGACTTTCTTGTTACTTTTGATTCATTCCTTTTGAGTGTCTGGTCATTGGAGTGCCCCGGGCAAGGGTTGAGCTCACCGAGCAAGCAGGATAGTTCGTCGTAAATCCTAATTAAAAATAAACCTCGACCGTCCGGTTGAGGTACTCTTAGGGTGATTAACAGATTTGGACGAGTGGGTGTGGAATCGGATAATGCGAAATTCATGACGGGTGCGGATTGGGTTTTGGCTTGCGGTCGAATAGAACCTTAAGACGTCGGGTCTCTCGATCGGGGATGCTGTTTCGAATAGGCCGCAGATTTTTTAATGCAATCCGTTTATGAGATCACTAAAGGTCAAGGATTTAGGGATTAGCCCCCCGACCTAAATTGGAGAAAAAATCATGAATGAAAAGTTCAGGAAAGTCAGGAAAAAGTCAGTGGAAACAATGAAAAGATTTTTAAAAAAAATCGTTTTGTTGAAACATATTGAAAAAAAAAAAACATTCTGGAAATTTGGCAAAGAAAAATTTGAGACTTTTGAAACAGAAAATTTCAGTGAAACATGAATTTAAAATTCTGATGAACAGCGAACATTACATTTTGAAGGTTCTTTTTCTTTCTGTAAAGTTTCACATTTCGTCGCTGAGTGGAGAGAGGTGGAAACAAACCTAACCTAACGATCTGCTTATATCGCTTACCTAGATACAATAACTGAAAAAAACTACAAGCGACGGATACACGCAAAAAATTGACTTTGCCAAAATTACAATCTTCAGATGACAGTGTAATTTGGTTATAGTTACTAAAAATATTGTAATGGGTACGAAGCAATAGTAGTGAAGGCGACGAAAGATGATTGCTAGTTCAACAGATACGGTTGAAGTCTGTTTAGGAAAAAAGCGCGATTGTCAGTGTCACAGAGATTTGTCACTGTGAGAAAGTCATTTTTTGCGTGATCGTTTTGTGTTGGAACATCTTTTTGGACATTTCTCAAAAAAATCATTTCTTACTTCTTTTGTGTGTGTGTGTTGTTCTATTATCAAGAAACCTAGCCTTGGCTAACCGAATTTAACCTACACAGCTATATGCAGTTATCGCCTAGGTAATCCAAAGCTAAAATGGGTTCGAAACCAAGAGGCGAGAGATGCATCTCCCAACACCTTTTTCTAAAAAGCCTTCTTCAGTCGTTTGGGCAGTTATGAATTAATATTCAGTTCCATACTCAAGCAAGAACACTGTTTGTGACAAAGCCCAGCGACCAGTAACAAAGCCCTGGAAATTGACAGCGTAATGGGTCTACAATCATGTGAAGAAGACGCTATCTTTGACAAAATGATCACCCATACTGTGGGGCCGGCCGGCCGGAAGTGTTCATTTTCAATGAAGCAATTGTGTGGTGTACTGTGCGTTACTTAACAAGGAAACCATTTCTCCAATTTCGTGCAGGAGGATCACCTCCAATAGCCAGCTGATTTGTAAGATAGCATCTGATCGGACCAAGAAATATACCGTGCCGAGTAGTTATTACAGCTGAAACTCAAATTAACCCACTTATGACATATACTTAAGCACCTAGTAAGACTACACCGGTAATTCTATTCATAAAGTTGTCGGCGAGGTGAACGTATCACCCCATCTTTCGTTTGCTTTAGGCTCTCCGTTAGTTGCTTTGTGAAGTAAAGTAGAAATCTGAACTTCTCATCCCTTCCGTTTCCCTCACGCGGTTTTTGAGTAAAAATTTAGAAACGGGTATTTGGAATGTTTTTATAGTTGAAAACGCTTGCTCTTTTCAAAACGCTACTCTTAAACGACAAAACTGGAAGAAGATTTTGCTATATATGAATCGGTGACTCTCTTGAACTCCATTTATCTGCCGCTTTGTGACTTTCCAAAACATCATTTAAAAATATAAATAAAAAATGCCTCTAGTTGCGATTTGACTATAGGGACGTTCTCCGCAGCTGCTGTGCGCCATTCTTCGGACCTATAGCAAATTTTATGAAATTTTGGTTAGGATTAGATTGGGTTGGTTAGATTTTGTTACGAGGTTTTTTGGGAGAAAATTCAGTGCCAACTTCCCAGGTTCTTGATTCGATTAAAATTCTCGTTTTCTTTTTATTTATTTTCAATCAGAGCATAAAAGTTCTGATCTGTGATTTTACTATCGTTCTCATTAGCAGCTCTTAAAACTATGATCAGAGTAATTATGCAGACACATTCAAAGAGTTATTCAGAACGACAGCTTCTCCGAAAGCGCATCTCCCTCCATTAGAGCTAAACCAATTTCCTCTCCGACTGCACAAAGTGCACCCAGTTAAAAAAATCAATACACAAATGCAGTTATGTACTTTTCATTAATAATTTGCAGCGTCAGCAGAGCGGAGACAGAAGAAAAAAAATGTAAACTGAGTTGCATATTTCGTTTTCCTTGGGGCGCGGAACTGTCGTCGTTAGGATGACATGCAAACAATGACAGCCTCTCTCTTCAGCCCTCGTCCTCCCCCCTCCCCGCCCCGTGCCGCGCCGCGCGGCGAAGCCCTAGGCCCTCCTAGGCGAACCCGCCTAGGCGAGCCTAGGCTCCGCCAGCACGCGATCTGCACCTCTATCTGCAGTCACAAGACTTAACATCTGCGTAGGCCATAACTCACAGTCAACTCAGTACTCTGACCACGTACCCTAGTCGTTACATATTGGCTTATTAAACTTGTCTTATTTAGCAGCTGCTTCGATTTATCTCGCGGATATTTTGTTCTTTTTCGCGAGTGGGTGGACCGAGGCTGACGTTCTCGCTAAAGGGCACTGAATCGAAACGAATTTCGACAAGGATTGTTGGGCGATGTGTAGGGTTATAATGCGATTGCAATCTGATTTTCTATAGTTTTGGGAGCTCTTACTAGGTGACGCAGGAAATAATGGACAAATGTTGCCCTATTCGCATGATGTATTGCGAGTAAATGCACTTAATAAATAATATTTTCAAGTTTTGGGAACATCAAGTACTTGGTGGTATGCAGTAGAATACTTTCCATTGTGTGAACGAAGAAGATCGTAATGAACTTAGAGTTCTGTTGTCATTTATTGGCCGAAATATTTTTTGATGCAGTAGAATACTTTCCATTGTGCGAACGAAGAAGATCGTAATGAACTCAGAGTTCTGTCGTCATTTATTGGTAGAAATATTTTTTGACAATAAAGAGCGGTACTTCAGTTATGTTTCTGAAAAAAATCACGCATTTTCTTCACCCATACTGAAAAAAAAATGATTGCTGAAAAGCAATGCAGTAAAATTGCTTCCCAAACCTTCTTTTTCAAAACAGTATACAAGACTTTCATCAGTTTAAGTCAACATTAAACATCCTTTTACGATCCCCCTAATTGGAACTACAGTCTCACCAATATGCACGTTGCCAGTTTTCTTTTTTTAGTTTTGTCTACAACTGTGATTTTTACGCTACAAAAAGTTTACCATAACTAACGTTTTATAAGGACCTTGCAAACTGGCTTTAGTATAAATTTATCGAGTGGCCCTGTGGGGCCTAACTTTCTGGTTTAGGAGTTTGCCGCCAGGCGGCGCTGGATGGTGAGCAAGTGTTAGCGAAAATCGCATGTGAATTCGTGGTGCCGTTGGTGTGGGAGGCGTCTGGCGCCGTTGCTTAGGTGAGCAGTGGTGCTGGCTGGTATGCTATAGCGGCTCATGCAGCGGGGAATTGGGTACGGAAACCTGCGGGCGAATCGCAAATTCAACTTAAGGCATTGCTCAATAATTTATCTCCTAAGTAACCCCGCTAATGATACCTATTGTAATCTTAACAATGAAGTCCACAGTTTTATTGTTCGCATAATATGCGGTTAGGAAATTGGCCTATTGAAATAAAATGTCGCAGCAACAAATTTTTGTTGATCTGAAACATTGTTTTGTCAAAACATTTTTTTTTGTGACAAGTAGCTATTGGTTAGAAAAGTCCTGCAAGATTGCCAGATCGTTTTGATTTCATGAACAATGAAAGCCTGCCTTTTTGTTGAATGATCCTAGGCAAATGGAGGATAGCTTTTTTTTCTTTTTTTTAAATTCGCAAGTAGGATGATTTGGATTTTTTTTTGTCCGAAAAATAAAGCCTCTCATGTTTCCAATGTCTTAAAAAAATTAAGACATTTTTTGACCGGAGAAATAAGACGTTTTGCCGATCGCGGCATTTTGTGAAGTACGACTCTACTTTTTTTTTCTTTTTTTTTCGTTTGAAACAGGAGACGTGGAGTTCATTTCAGCCTTCACCACAAGAATCAAATATTTTTCTTTTATGTTAAAAAAATTAGGCACTTGCAAATTCCGTTATACCAAGATATGTATATTTTTTATTTCCAAGATAAAGGAAGCTGTTGCATTGAAAATGGCAAGTCTTGTAAGACACTTTCTTCCAAGAGTGAGTGTGACGCTGTTGAGTATACAAAGAAACTCGATCGTCAGCAACAACCGAAGGTTGACAGCGCGTTGACTAGAGGATTGTCGTAAGTCAGCTCTGCGGTGAGAATTTGAAAGTCAAATGCATCAGATCAGGTAATACAATGAAAGCCAGACAAGAGAAGTTATTAAAGCCAAGTTTGTTAGTTTGAAAGAGGATTTCGTTTCTCGTGCCTCTTTTCGTTTATTTCCAGGAAAAAAGGGGAAAATAAAGGTGTCTCAAAAATTAATGATTCCCGGCAGTCTCGCGGTGTCGTTAGAGACATCACGGAAATGAAGATTTCGTATGCATTAATGCATTTTTCACTGCGCAATGCAATAATGCACCGCTTTCATTTCTATTCCGGTGAACTAAATGAACTGTTCCACTGCACTTCTCGTTTTTCGTTCTTTTGCAGGTGAGCCATTTGTGTGCAGTTCCTCTTATCCTACCGTTTAAAGTTATGTGAAAGAATCGTTTTAAACATCCTTTCTTTTTTATTTCATTAAACCGTATCTAAAAACCATAGCCATGAGTCTTATTGATTCCTAACATGCGACACCAAATATAATTGATCTCTATCGAATGATTACGTAGCCTACGTATTTCTATACATGATCAGCTGTTTTTGACCGTTTTTGATTGGATTTTTTTTAGAAAACTATCCATCTCACTAAACAAGGGGTTGCTTTTTAAGATAATAGTAAAAAAATAAAGAAAACAGCAACTTTTTGAATCATAAAAAAATACAATTTAACAAATTTTATAGCAGGAAAAAGTGATAGTTTTTTAGACTACATGGAGAGAAAAAAAATCCTAAATAGCAAGTCGATTTTGCAATATTTTTATGTGAAAATTTTCGGTTTGAACATTGTTAGGAAAAACATCAGGTCGAAAAGAGAAACAGACCCACAAGTGAAATCAACGAGTTAAAAAACGTTTCAAAAACATTTCCTTTAATGAGGTACTTTTTAGCTCCTTAAAATCCTGCCTTCCCGTTGACACCTGTTGACAGAAGCTCCACTCCACTACGATATAGCTTTGACATTTTCCTTTCTTATTTCCATGAAAAAAGCATAAGGAAGAAAAGAGAGGGATCTAGTTAATAAACAATGGCATAATTTGAAGCGACTGTAAACCATATCAAATGAGCTGTCCTGCCGTGGAAATATTTATTATACTAAACGTGTTGTCCTTCATAATCAATATATTTAGTACGAAAATTCCTTTGACTTTTTGCCCAGAGTATCACGAATGTAAACTGTTCATGGATAAATTGACTCTCTGCTCGTTTTTTTTTTGTCAAGTGATATTTTCAAGACGTTTTGTATCTTAGTTCTTTCTTTGAGAGGAATCTAATGTTGTGTTTTTATGTTAAATAAATACTTAAATTAGGATTTTTTTGTCAAAAAAGAGAAAGGTGTAAGTTTAGGCATTTACTAGGTGCGATTCAGTTGAATTTCATGGTTTTCCAAGAAAATAAAATCGATAAAAATTTCCGTTCTTTATGACGGCCCGATTACTTCAAATCAAATCGAATGCCAAGACGTAAATTCTCCTTTAGATCTGCCTCCCTCCCTCGTTTCACCGTCCACTTAACTTGATATTAAAACAACACAAAGCTCCCGTCTCCCCGGAAACTGTCACAGAGGATCGGCGCGATTTCGTAAAATTGCCCTGTGCAATCTTGCTCGCAGAGTGCCTGCAAAAGTGCACCTCCAAAATTGGCACAAGTTGCTTACCTAATCCTGCACTAATTAATTTAATGCAGTTGGAAACAGTGAGCGGATCGCTTGGAAGGGGGACTTGCACAGCCAGAGCCCCTATGAGCGAGCACGATCAACACTGTACTCTGTGTTTGTCGCTATCCACGGGGCTGTGCTGTGCATTACATTCCTGTAGGCGGAGTACCAAAAGTACAGTATACGCTCCTCAAACTTTGGCAACTGGTGCTGTATTCAAGGGGTGACCCCGTGAGGGGTTCCTCCGTGAGGGGTTTAACCATGCGTTGCCCAACTTCAGTCGTCATTATCGTTTTAAGAGAAATAACGATGACTTATCCTGAGAGCAGCTGCTTATACTCAACGAACAGCTCTTTCCAAAAGTTGTCTCAAAATAAGACTCACTCAGTGTTAGGTTTAAGGATGTTTCGTCGAGATAAAGGGTGCCGATAACAGGCTCTTTTTATTAATCAGAAATAGAGCAAAAAAGCTACGAACCTGATCAGTACAAAGGAATTGTCACCGTCCCAACTTTTGATTCCGTCCCAACAAGGCATTCACCGATAGGAAGAATTACGAGCAGGCGTTCTATGGACGTGTACTAAAATATTGAAGTTTTTTACATTTTACGAGAAAATTTGCTCGATAAGTTTGTTTAAAAAACGTTTCACATGATTGATCGAGTTAAAATGAACAAATTGAGACAAAAAAAAAAACAGTATCTTACCGTCGTTT
>Ga0058701_10006234_pt1 | contig 10035 bp, 7 predicted proteins | sample AgamicOrMae_FD_97039 | JGI IMG/M metagenome (GOLD analysis project Ga0058701, IMG submission 97039) | Agave microbial communities from Guanajuato, Mexico - Or.Ma.e | ecosystem: Host-associated > Plants > Phyllosphere > Phylloplane/Leaf | place: Guanajuato, Mexico | collected 2012-06-04 | reverse complement strand
TCGATAGCCCCAAAAACCACAAGCGCCAACGCCGCAAGCGCCAGTCCGTAACCGCCAAACGAGAAAAGTCGCAAACGCCAAAGTTCGTATAGGTTAGGTTAGGTCAAGTTAGGTTAGGTTAGGCTAAGTCAAGTTAGGTTAGGTTAGGCTAAGTTAGGTTAGGTTAAGTTAGGTTAGGTAAGGTTAGTATTGCGGTTAAGACCTTTGGCGTTTGCGGTTACGGATTGGCGCTTGCGGCGTTGGCGCTTGTGGTTTTTGGCGCTTATGACAGCTACCCAGTGAAAGCAACTTAAAAAAAAAGGAAAAACACTTGTAAGCCATTTATGCTTTTGACTGTATACATCATATCGTTCATAAAAATTCATCACTTGGTCCAGGAAAGACAAAGTCTCCAGAGGAGGAGAAGGTAATTGTTGCGCCTTTCACAGCGCGGCGGCGAAGTTCCTTGGGGAATAGCTTTGCTTAAAGACGATATTAACGTCTCGGAACTAAGTCAACAGGGAATACATGATTGCCGGAGTATGTCAACACAGCTTATTCAGTAATTTCGTGCTTCGCGGTTTGCTCGGTGTCAAATTCAGCAGTTCGAGGAAATGCCGTTTTCCAGTGCGCAAAATTACCTTGCGTTTTGGGAAGAGTTCACATTATAGACGAAACACTTGTTTTAGGGAGTTCTCACCGTTATTGGTGCGTAAACGAGGTAGTACTTATATTAGAGATAGACCCATGTTCAGTCATATAATTCAAAAGGTCCCGGCGAGAGCTTTCCATTGATGTGGCTGAACATAGGTCTATCTTGAAAAATTACTAAAAAATACTGCCCGCGTTTTATTTCCTTACCCAAATTAGGTAGGGACTTCTTAAAAGAGAGTGTTTCGTTTTTACTGAATTGTCTTTGAAATTCTGAGGAAAAAAACAAGAACGGAGGTAGGCAACCAATGCATCAGCTGTGTGTGCAGGTTGCCTACCTCTTGTGTCTGTGTCTTTGGTTACGTTTATTATCGCGTTAATCTACATTTCTGGTTGTCTTAGGCACATTTGGATAGGTTAGAGTATTTTGGGTTTAGTGAGAGTGTTGGTTTGATACAGTATAGGTTAGAAAAAGGTAAGATTGGGATGTTCGTTTTTGATGGTGTACATAGCGAATTACAGTAAAGCGGCTGTTTGCACGAGCAGCAAACGCCCTGCGACACCTATCGCTGCAGCGAAGCGCGCGCTCACGCCAAGGAAAGCGTCGCTGAGTGAAATAACGCTGGCCGATAGGAGCCACGCTGTGCGCTCAAGTAGCCTTGCGTTCAGCCGTAATTCACTCTCTAATTATATATTAGGCCGTATTTTGGTGGCGGCTGCGGCGGCCTTGCCTCGCTAATGGATGTCCAGCCTTCTTGCGGCTCCTCCCACCGCAGCAACTAACCTTACTTAAGCTGACACAGGCGTCCCTAACCTCTAAATCATTTGCCAGAGCGCCGCCCACTCGAGGAATGGCGCCGACACCAGCCGCTCGACGCGACGTGTTTACACTAAAAGCTTCCCTTCGCCTAAAAAATAACACGCTTCGCTTCCAACTTAATCCCTCAGCCATAAACCAGGGGGGCATATGTGTCAATTTGTAGTAGTCTAAACACTCGAGCTGACGTCGAGTCGACGTTTGTTATGTGGTGTGCATCGGCCGCGCCACGATTCGTGTCGAGTGGGGTGCTCCGGCGTGAAATATGCCTGATGGGTTCATGGGGCACCATGGTGCCGAGCCAGGTTCATGGGACGACGCCGTCGTTAAGGAGCGTTGCCCTGTTCAACTGTTGTAGCCTTCTCGACAGCGCAGACCCTCTAAAAAGAGGGCTTACTTCAGGCACCTGGAACTTGCCTTGAAATATGGCCCAAACATTAAACAGGAGACGGGAATGTTGCCCCACTTCAGACAGACGCCATTTATACTCTGGGAAATATACACATGATGGCTTCTCGTCTTAAGTCATAACTTTATGGTCATAGAATATAAACCCAATGTCTAACGTAACCTAACCTTGCAGTACCTCTCACCCAACCGTCTAACATAACCTCACTCCTTCGTCCACCTTTACCTCATGTTACCGCCTCTAACGTAACCTTACTCTAAATCTGGATCAGCGAAAGAGTCTTTGGGATTCAGGGGAAATTCACTGAGCTTCAGACAATTTGGCACCACTGAAAAAATTCAGCGGTGCTAATTTGACTGTAATTCGGTGAATTTTCACTGAATCTCGGGGACTGTCACTCCACCGAAAAAATTCAGTGGTGCTATACTGACTGTAATTCGGTGAATTTTCACCGAATATCAGAGACTCTCACTGATTCAAAGAGTGCAAGTAATCCGTTCCTACAATCGACGTACTTTCGAATTCCAACAATTCGAATTAGCCAAAAGATAGCGAGTTATGGTCTTGAGCAAACTCTCTGTATATAAACCTTCAAGCGAATCTCACTCGCTTTGGGCCAAAGCCCAAGTCATTCAGTCGAAGCTACTTGGACCCGCATACGATCGGATTTCACCCGAAGGTGTTTACAGTATATCTGATGGTGTAACACGGTGCGGGTCGTAGCTCTCAAGAAGTTTGTATTTTCAATAAGAATAAGCGGCCATTTTTCACTCGGGCCGATTATTTATAAACAAGCGAGACGTGGGAGGCATACATAAAGTGATGGGAATTGCCTTATTCATAGCGGTGGACATTTATGACGACAGATGGACACTCGCGAGGCGAGCTGCGCAGCAGCCGCAGCCGCAGCGCCGCCGCCGCCGCCGGGGAGAAAAGGCGTAATGAACATATGAAGAGGAGGGGATTTATGACGCAGCCGCTCAGTGGTTGTAAAGCATGCTCTGCGAGCAGCGCTGGGAGGAACGCGGCGAGGGGCAGACAGGGCCCACTGTTTCCTTCGCAGCGGGAGCCCTTATTAACATGCCGTTCAAACACTCATTGGCGCGCCGATATTTCACCTTACATCCGCCTGCCCCTGCCCCAGTCCTCCCCTCCAGCTGTCTGCATCTTGTCCAAAGTATTTGAGATATCCTTTAAGGATGATGATACTCTTCTCCTGAGATATGGCCCGGCTGCACGCTCGACTGCACCACGATTGCTCTCTGATTTTTCAAGGTTTTACCTTTACTTGTTTCCACCTTATTTTTTGTAAATTTGTCAAATTTTGTTGAGGAACAGCGGAGAGAGCCACAAGGCAATTAGTATAAATTTAGGTTAACCAAACCTGCACAGTAAAAATGAAACACCCGTTACCTGTTTTGGGCGTGAAACTAAAACGGGGGTAGTACGTTTTGGTGATTTTTCAAGATAGACCTCTGTTCAGCCACATCAATGGAAAGCTCTCGCCGAGACCTTTTAAATGATACGGCTGAACAAAGGCCTATCTCGAAAAATGACCAAAATACATACTACACGCGTTTTAGTTTCATACCCAAAACAGGAGCAGAACTCACTAAAACAAGTGTTTCGTTTTTACTGTGTGATTTACTTGTTTACCTGTCATTAACATTCATGATATAGAGAAAGGTTGAACGACATTATGCCGTCCGTGAAAGCAAGACATCGACAAATATTCAATCAAACCTGTCCTCTCGTCCTTTAATAAAAAATGCCTAACCTTCCCTGAGCGTTTCCTAGCTGAAGAAAAACCACGTGGAATAAGAACGTCTTTGATTAATTTTTTTCTTCTGATTGTTTCAGTGGCCAGAGCTCATTGTTCGCCGGATTCTTCCTTCATCAAACTTTATTGAGAGCAGTAACCTCGACAATGAGGAACAACTAGAATTTGCCTCAGGCATCATCGTCTGTGGCGCGTTGGTCAAAAGTGCGTATTGGTTGTAGAAAACAAAATAGTTACACTGTAAATTTGAAAGCTGGCATTTTCCACCTATGTCCCATCCGGTTTTATTTTCCATTTTACTGTATTTTCTACCTTATGAAAAATTAACCCGGGAAAATAAACCACGATTACAATTACCTAGGTTAGAATAGGTCAACCTGGGCTAGGTTTGGTCATACCTTAATCTTATCTCTAATCGGCAGTCTACCGCTACTCCTGATGCCGCTTACAGTGGAATAGGGTGAAGGCGATCAGCGGGAATAAAGCAGATCTCGCTGATAGGGCTACACTGAATTCGACAGATTAATTCACACTGATTGGATGTTCAGATCATGCCTTTTCATGGATCGACTATACATACCAATAATCGGCCTAAACCGATCCTATCCGCTTCTTCCCGACTGATCATCTTTTAATCGCCAATTTACGGTACTTGGACGGCAGTTTTTCTGCCGCTGATACAAAATATTAGTCAGGATTAGAGATCGGTTGGTTTAGGTTAACCTAGATTAAGTTAGGTGCTATGTGCGTCTTTCCGCTGTCGCACCGCTCCGCCTGGCGGCGAAAAGGTGAAACGTTTAAGAGGTGGAAAACGCCAACCTTTCAAACATAACATGTCTAGTCAAAGTTAGGGTCTTTACAACGTGAGAGAGTTTTAATACAGTCCTAAAACAGAATATATCTCTTAAAGAGAAACAAAACAGATCCACGCTGCATTTGAATGCGACTTCGATGTGAAGCAGAGACGATCCAACTTTTACGACCACAAAAACGCCATGAAATAAAAAAAAAGGAAATCCTCTTAAACTGTCAGAGTTTCAATTTTATTTCAGTATTTCTGCATAGGAATGACCTCTTGGAACAGTAGACCCTAATCCATTTTGAGTAATAGGCGTGTTCCAGCAAGTTATGGTGTTCCGCCCTTGAGGGCGTAAAGGGTAACTTCTCCAGCGCTGCGCAGGCGGCCATTTTCAACCGGTCCGCCTTATTTTAACAGAACCACTTCAGATTCTGATCTATTTCCCAGACACCTATTATCAAAACCTATCTTGAGATGATCTAGTGTTAGGGTGTTTTAATATTAACACAGGAGTCGATGCCGAAAAGTGGCAATTACAGGAATTACTCCCTTTACCCACGAGAGGCGTTTTTTAAGAGATCTTAATGATCTTTAATCAAAAACCTGCACGAATTTATTTGCTTATCTTTATACGTGGAATCTTTTGTTCCAGGTAAAGGAGTACGACTGGCCTCTTTGAGGTTATGGCTTTGCATCCCCATCAAGGGCGTCATTCATAAATTGCATCTCCTTTAATTGGAAACTTCCTGCTTTTATAGAAATGAAAACTACCTGTACTGTTATTCGTACAAGTGTATGCGAAGGTAAAACTTATTTAAAACTTATTTTTGGTAAAACCCGGTGTATTGATAAATGCTCAACATTGATGTATCAGTATCAAACGAAAAGATTTGGTGGACGCGTTCCAGCTTGTATTTTCGTTCTTATTAATTTAAGGAATATCTGGCCGTATTTATGAATTATTATGTCAGTTTTAGTGCCGCGTAATACACTAGCCACCCCGCTTATAACTTCATAAATGGGAGCTCTTTCTAAAGCTTAATTGTCTTTGATTTTATTAGAGAAGGACGTCGAATGCGGATTTTAAATGTGCGACGCACTACGAATGAAAATCTGTTCTTCAACCAGTACATTGGAGATCATAAGAAGCCGTTAAGGCGTGACTTATTGTTTTTAGAAATTTGTGTTGGCAATACCATTGAAAGGAGCTGACCGTGACCGAGATCCCCTATTTAAAGGCGTTCGTACTACCAACACAAAAATTTCGAAAATCTAAAATTCACCAGGCCAGAATACGACACGACTTGTGAAATCAGCTGCACCTTTCTGAAGCGATTTCTCCAAACGAAGCTTGAGTGTTTTCAGCAAAACCGCTAAAGAGTTTTAGTATTATGACTTCACTCCGATGACACTACAGCCTACTTAAGCTCTCTACTTAACAACAAGCACTTAATGGTGACAGTTTGAAAAATAAGAGCGCGTGATTCGGATTAGGATACAAGTTTGGCCTTGTTGTCACTTTAAATGGGACGGTTGCGACCCCGACTAGCGATTCACGTCCAAGCATCCCAACGCGATGGCTCTTCGCCAAGCTATTTTCTTCATATTTATTTTACAGCTCCATCTGAGCATTTACATCTTTTATCTTAGAGCTGAATACTTGCAACAGACGTGTACACACGTGTAATCTCTTAGCTACAAAGTAAGTGTTGATCGACCTCCGCCTTATGAGAAATTTACAATTCAATCCCTCATACCGTGTTGCCTGTATTAATAGTATGATTCTTTTTTTGAGCATTCACGAGATTCTTTTTGTATAGAAATGCGCGAATCTGACAGTCGTTTGTTGAAATCCCTCGAAAAAAGTTGCGATTTTCCTTCATAATTCTTTTGGGAAGACTGGACTTTTTGAATAGTCTTTCTCATTTAAAACCTGAAGCCCTGGAAAGATGTGAGCTGTTCGTATCTTGTTCAGAAGAATCGTCAGAAGATGCCGGTAGGGCGTTCTGTGAAATATTCCGAGGTTATGAGAAATTTTTCGGTCGCGCGTCTCTTTTAAAGCCGCAAAGTGCATTCAATTACAAAAGACCCAATCATCCGTACAACATTTTTTTTAGCGGAAAAGACTCATTGTGAGTAATGTTTTCTGAACTTTGGTTTTAAGTCGAGATTTTTTTGCAGGGTACCTGTTCGGCTTGAATTTGATGTTCGCCGAGAGGCAGTCGGCATGTCCGAGAGACAAGGCTGTTTGCAGAAAGAATGGCTGTCAAAGTTCCATCACCTACGAGCATTTCTTGTTGTTTTAGTGCGCCTCTATTGAAGCGAACAAAAGGTGTAGTATAACGCATCCGGCGACGTCCGCCTTCTCCCAAAAATGAACACAAGCAACGATTTTGCGAAAAATACACCTATTAACTTGTATGAGCTGTGAAGTGTATTATGGCCTCGCATAGCTTTTTTTCCTTCCTTTTTTTTAAAAAATTCTTTTTAGACAGAATCGTTGAATAGTTTATCGAATAAAATCTGTCTAGAAACGAGGAAGGCGCCTCCTAAAAATGTCGGTCATTTTTAAAAGTAATAACGATTGTTACTGATAAAAGGAAAATCTGTTTTGGGTAGTTCTTCCTATTCTGTTACATTGTATTCCTGTTATGGTTTGTTGCAATTTGAAATATATAGATATAACGGCATATAAAAAGTGGAATTTCGTGAGGAACGTTCAAGGTTTTAGGCATCTTATTTGCCCACTTAAGGAGTTCTTCCTTTTTCCAGCAAAGACTTAATAACCTGAAATTTTTTCTTTTTTTTCTTTTTCGAAATTATGAATCTCAGACAACCCTATGAACTTCCTGTGAAGCAGATATTTTCCGATTTTCTTAATAAATTGACAAAGAGGATAGGCTACATATTGCTGATTTTTGCCTTGATGAACCAATGCAGACCCTTGTTACCGTATTTCTAATACTTGTGGAGGAAGGCATTCTGAAGGGGCTCTTGGGTTATCTCCTGAGAGTGAACTTACAGCAGTGCATACTATTCTGGTAGTATTTCGTTCGTTCCAGAGGTATCTTCGTTTTTTTTCCAGGAAAGCGCAACGGACAACAGATGGGAAACCCATGCACAACAAATCACAGCCTCTCAAAGCACTTCAGTTATTGCTAAAACACAGCGTCGGAAACCTGGGCGTGTTCCGAAACGTGACGATTATCTGGGGTATCGCACGGCCCTCCCCTGTCTGGAATACTTTCGAAAGTCCCCAGAACGTTTTCGTCTCAGACAAATTCGGCTCATATCCGGTGCCTCCTACGATTAGTATCTTATTTGCTTGATGGTGTTCAATACTGCGTAATGTAATACAATTCGTTAAGACTGTATAACGAAAAAGTGGAAAATACAACCTTAAAAACTCAGAGTGCATTCCTGGAGATCGTATCTTTGTTTGCTGGGCAGAATGTGCTCGGCAGTGTCTGAGAGCAGGAGCCACACCTTCCATCCCCTTATGCTAATCCTGCCTTCCTCCCCCAAACACATCCGCCAACGTTCCGCAAACAAAAACGGAAAACGGAGCTCATGTAAACAGCAATCTTGCGTTATTTTTCTTTTTCTTTACGTAAACATCTGCATTTTTCATAACGCGCTTCACGACAAAGGTTATGGAATTTTTACAGGACTGTTGTAAGACCTCTTCATCTCGCTTTATGGCTGCGTTTTAAAACAGCCATATAATATGATTTGCATTGGGCAATTGACGTGAATGAGTGTGTGGGTGTTTTTTGGAAGGCCCAGAAACTGATTCTGAAACCTTTTGATACCCGGACTTTGCGATATAATTTTCTTGTAATTTGCATAGAACACAATTTTAACATAATTTTGAAGCGTTAATTTGATCAGGAAAATATTTGGAAACAGTAAAAAATTCTCAATAGATTGAAAAGTTTAGTAAAATACTAAAAGTTCTTTGAAAATGTTTCCCCAGTGATTAGAAATTTCCCCTGTCTCCTAAAATTAAAAAAAAAATCTGATGTAAGTTTAAGGCTTTTTAATATTTCACGAAGTTACGTTGATGAATGCATTTTTTTTTCTTCAAAGCAGGTCCCTGGTGTTTGTGTTTACAAATATTATTCTCTGTTTTCCAACGGACCAAATTCCCAGTTCGGTCTTCCGCGACTTGTCGTTTCTCCGAGGTGGCTATGAACTCTGTGACCCACAAGATTCGCTGATTCCTTTGGACAATGACTCAAAGAAGCGACGTTTTGGCGCCAAGACTCGAAGGAAAAGACGTTGGGCGGGAAGGGCAATGAATGTGGCACAACGCACTTGCGGCGCCGGCTCTAAAAATGTCAAGTAGACTTTTTAATTAAGAAAAGTTCTTTTTAAACGAGCCATGAACGAATTACGTATCCTTCAACCTCTCGGGCCTTTTAAATTCAGTTTGTTGTTAGCAGCTGCCTTGGAATGTCGTACACAACTTAAGCTGTGCTCTTATGATAAGTTGATCATTGAGTTTAATTCAATGTGCAATGGAATCAACATCTTAAACGTTCTTTTCTATTGTGACTCACGAGTTACGATCATTTTTTCGTGGATAGGTGATCTTTTGGAATTCGCTCCCCTACCGTCTGTTAAACCGATTTCTTAAAGAAGAAAAAAAAACAGAAAAAAAGAATGATTCAGTAATTTTTGTGCAGAGTGGTACAGTATTCTGTTTCTTAAAATAAATTGTGAATAGACGCTATTAATTGAACATTTATATGTGGCCTCATGCATGTAAGTTCCACTGCGTAGTTGTGAACATAAGTGTACCAAACGGAAGGGAAATTCATGTTCGTGTAAAAACAAAGCCTGCTCGCAGCACGGAGAAGTGTTGAGAGATTACGCCGCGTTCAAGTTGCTGGAAAATCTACCTGTATGCCGCTCCTGCTAGGGGGTGGCAAGAATCGCTCCGGGCGATTCTGGGGGTTCTTTTGTTGATTAAATATTTTGTCCAGTCGTATGAGCGAGGAAATTTACCTAGGCCTACTTTTTGAAACCGCATGTTTATTTTCAACGATTTCTCGTTAACAGCGTTAAAATTATCAACTCTTTCAACCTTTAGAACGAAACCATTGTGCGCGATCCAGATCATTGGAATTTCGTTCGAAAACCTTACGGTTCCTTTTAAAATCGGTGCCTTTGAACAAGACTTTTCCCCTTCGGCTCATCCACAGAAAATCCTTTCGTTGGAACGGAACCCAACTCTGCGTAGCGCCAGTCCGACTCTTGTCGGCTTCTTTACGCTGTTCTCCGAAAAGTCACTTTTTGAAGCCGTTCCGCCTTGTTGCCGAGTTTTACAAAGGCTGCGGTCCAACAACATGAGTAATTTTTACGATAAATTACCGTATTCCATCATTGTAGAGTAAACATGAGTCTCATGGTCCAAAATAGGCCACAACCCGTCATTTCTTGACGGCAGAAAAGTCAAGTTTTCTTCTAGGGTGAAATTTTGGCGCCCCTTTTTTAAACGCTAATCGGTATGGTAAGTTTTCTCTCTTAATTATTCAATTGAGCTCGAGAATATCCTCGGAGTTGCTCCTAAAAAAAAAAAAAAAAAAAACGCGGCC
>Ga0058701_10006233_pt1 | contig 10036 bp, 3 predicted proteins | sample AgamicOrMae_FD_97039 | JGI IMG/M metagenome (GOLD analysis project Ga0058701, IMG submission 97039) | Agave microbial communities from Guanajuato, Mexico - Or.Ma.e | ecosystem: Host-associated > Plants > Phyllosphere > Phylloplane/Leaf | place: Guanajuato, Mexico | collected 2012-06-04 | reverse complement strand
GTAACTGAAAAGGAGCCCAGTCTTACAAAAAATTGCCGGAAGCGATTGTCCTTAAGGTGGGACACGGGCCTAAAATGGGACAATACGGATTTGATCGCGCTTGTTTTTCTGTGGTTTATCTATTCCTCTTGTGTTTTATAGCCCATTTATATGAAGCCGATGGGGGGACGGACATGGAAGTATTGGCCTGCTTCAGGCCCGGTTTTTTTGGTGTTAACATGATTGGTTCAAGGTAATTTATTGTAATTAGCTACCATGTGCTGTTGAGGCACAGTCATCCTGTTTTGAAACTAACAGCTGTTTGAGATAAACTAAGGTTTCTCTTCTTTTTTACATTAAAGGATAATCTTTAGCCACAAAAATCGGGTTTGCCTGCCCAATTTTCGCGGACTTTTCTTAAGATGCCTGCGTACATTTTGAAGAATGGGTCCACATGTGTGTACAATTGCCTAGAACCATAGCCACTAATTTTAGCAAGCTTGTCAAGTGGAATAATCGAAGTTTGAGGATTCGATTAAAAAGCCAGCTTCATTGGAATTTTGTGGTTAGAATAGAAAGTGACGTTGAAAAGCATAAGAAAAGGTACAAAAAGAGGGCTGGTCCGTGTCCAGGATGTATTTTTGTAGACCAACATGTAAGCAGCAGTGCCGCCTGCGGCGCTATTTGTGAACTCACATTTCCTTGAAAAACTCAAAATGACGATGACTGACAAGATTTGCCGTCACGCAGTCGTCATGAAGGGAAAATTTCACGTCGATTTCATGTATTGAATGTTAAGATTCGATCAGTATCTTCGACGACGGAATTATACATACGGACTCGAGTGAAACTATAAAGACCTTCTCCGAAAGGAGGTGGGCTTAAAAAATAGCCGGGTCGCAATAAATTTCTTGTCTTGCCCATTTTTTAAGAATACTTTTAGATAGTCAATCATACTGTTACTTTCTTTCATGACCTTTTTTTGCAGCTATCTTCTTGATCAATATACACCTGATAAAAAATGTCTAAATTAATAAAATGCACCGAATGAAGAAGAAGTTATGCCTCAAGAAGGCTGACTTTTAGAGTTGCCAGGTAAATGTTGGGGTAGTTTTTTATGCCTTGAGCTTTTTTTTTAGACTTCTATCTTGTAAGATCACGTTCTCTCAAGATCTCATGTCGATGTTTTGGTTCTACAAGAACGTACACGTTGCGATGCCACCACTGAGATATTATTGTTCTGCTGACAATCAAGCATCGTACGTTTCCCAGACTTCAAATTTTTTGTCTTTTGTGGTGGAATACTACCACTGTTGTCCTCATAATAAGCGGCACTCCAAGCAAGTCTAATAGTTGACTTAGCAGTCTAATTGAATATTTGGGACAACTTCAGTCGAATTGCAAAAGTTTAATTTGCCTTTACGGAGCGGAAGCAATGTGGTTGAAGATTGTAGGTGCAAATTGTCTCCCTTGGGCACTCTTGGCGATGCTCTAGCCTGTTTTACACTCCCCACAACCAATTAGACCTATTCCAATGTGACGTCATTTTACTTGCGTTCCTTAAATTGGTGACATCAATTCAACTTATAAATGATCGCGATAGACCATTTAAGGTAACGGGTGGCGCTGCAATCAGCTCAGTTTTGTATTTATTTTAAACCAATTAGTATCACGAGCCTCTTTTTTTTCGAGGTGGTTAATTATCTATTTGTCGATTTGATGCGGACTAATGGCACCTCTTTTCAACGCCTACACCGATGAGCTGTAATCACTCATATCTACGCGAAGTACTGTTTTTTAAGTGAATTACAGATTTGGGCAAGTATATGGTTTTCAAAATATTCTGCCTTTACAAATTTTTCGCCCACATCAGCATTTTTTCTTCCAAAAAATTTGTAAAACTGACAGGGTGGTCATTTGTTTTCCTTTTCCGAAAGAAATTTTCGATTTGTTTTTTTATTTTAAAAAAACTGTTAGTAAATGCATTTTTTTCAGTTCAGTAGTTTTTAAAGGGTTTTATAAGGAGGTTTTCAAGTTCATTTTGAGAAGCCATTGTAAATAAACACAAGCGTAGTTTATGTTAATTTAGAAAAATGTCTGGAATGACACCTTTCTACTGTATGGATGCAAATCTTGAACGGGAACTTGTCGCCCATTAGAAATGCTAAGGCAGGTGAGGGTTTCGTTTGCATAATGCCGGTGTACGATCTGCCTACAGCATTTCTAAGTAGAGCTAACAACACAAAGATCGGCAATGCAGTGAAGCAGCCAAAACAACTGCGTTTAACAAGTTAACAAAACTAACGCATAAAACTTAATGATCATAAAACATCTAACCATGGAGGAAACGAAAAATGGAAGTATTGCAATTTTTTATTAGTCGATATCTATATCATACTTAAGCCTTAAACGTTTTGGTTATACGTGATTATTTTGTGGCGTTTGATCTCACCTACGGATTTCATGAGTAAAACAGTTTTCGTTACCCTGGTTCAGTATAGATCTATGGTAACTTAAAAGTTGAAAATTAAAAGTTTAAAATTTTCGGCCGCTCAAAAATTTTAACGCTCGTGGCACTTCATCATAGTTTGAGGTTGTGTTTATTGAAGTGCCGTTGTGGGTTACATGAAGGTCAAGTTGAATAAGTGGCTTTAGGCTAAGATTTATTGAGTTAAGATTAAATTTGATTTTCTCGGATAATCCTACAGTGCCCAAAGTGTTTCACGTAAAAGTTATCGCGGCTGAACTTGCATTCACCAAGACTGCCCCCCAGTCAATTCTGAGGACGTAGACAGTCAATGCCCGACAGGTCGGAAAACATGCTATATATGCATCGAGATTCGTCACAGAAATACGTCGAATTCGCTGTGATACACTGTGTGAAATAAGTAACTTCTTTTTCGTGTTTTACTGTCAACTGCCGTTTTGATTAGTTCATTTGTGATTGATTGCTTCTGTCGTCACATGAAATTGAAAGACTTGGTTAGAGAGGAATGCGACTTCAGCCAGCTAAATGCTGATATCAAAGTGCTTTTTAATTAGTTGTGCTGCTTCGTTTCGGTATGCTACACAAAACTAGAGCGAAAACAAAGATTAAAAGCTCGCCTGTTCGTTTGTATCTTGATGTCCTTTGTACCGGGGTGAAAGAAGAGTAATCAAGGCATGCCAGAAACGTATCAAAAGGGCCTTCGCAATAAACACCAATTCGTAACAGAGCTTTCAATAAGCGACGAAATCTTCCTCCTCGAAACTCAATTAAGGAAACTTTGGTTAGTTGACAGACGCGCTTCCTACTTAGTTTTATTACCGAGCCGTTCAAAAATGTGGGCTTTGCACGCAGTAGCTTTAGATTATCTCAAGCCATTTCCTTTCTTTCTCTCTCTCTCTCTCTATTATACATTGACATTTTTAAGACACGGAAAATTACGAGGACTCTGTTAAAATACATGGAATTAATGGTAATACTGATAGATAAACTATCCAGAATGTTAAAACCATATTTTTTGTTGGAACTAAAATGATTTATTGGGGGTAATCGATTGGTTTAGAGAATGTCAAGACAAGGTACGTACTACGGAAATCAAGCGAGTGTTTACTTGACGGAAGCGGTTAGTTAAGTCAAATAACCGAGTTTCCGAAGTGGCACAGGTAGCCAACCGTGCTATCTCAACAAGATGTTATCAAGTTGATAAGTTTGTATATGCCTGTAGTCTAATCGCGGGTTAGTTAACTTCTGAAGCAAAACCAGTCGTCCGATAACTGCGGAACAGGTACGTCTTGTATGTAGCCCGCTTAAGAGATGCTTTTGATTCTCTTAATAAGACACGAAAAGAAGGTACGCGTCGAACGGACTCTTAAATGAAGGAAAAGTTTAATCCAGTTGTTTGAGGTTTAAGGATTTTGACCGGCTTCGAGGAGAAAACAGAGACAAGGTCTGGACACTTTGCGATTGTATGGGGATGTAAAAGTAACTGTGGACGAGAGGGAAGGTAGATAAGAGGCCATTTTCCGCACTCCACTACTGCTCTTTCTAGAGCTATCTCCTTTCTCCTCAATGAGTGTAAGACAGAATCTAGGAGGTGCATATCTGTAGGCTCACAATTAAGTGTACGGTGCGATTACGTCGCTTTATTTGAATATTCTACAAAAAAGGAGACGTTACGTTAAATAAGAATAGGCAGACGGAGAAGAAATTTATGTTCTTGTGCTGAGAAATGACTGATGAACTTTTGCTTCGAAGATCGACCAAAGTAGAAACATTCCTAATAACTAGTGCATCCATCGTTACTTAAAACCGCCAGTGCAATGCTTTTCGCAATTCGTCAGGGCAAACTTTCGGAGCGGGTTATAAGAAATCCTTTGAATAATCTATCAAGGCGGTCATGAGAAAGCGTAAAGGGAACTTTTAAGTTTGAACTTCTACTGAAAACATGGAAAGCTCTTAAAAAGATTACAAGGTTTTTGTGAAAAAACTGAGATTAGTTTACAATGAGATGTTGCCTTCGATCTTGCTTTCTTGCTTAAATCGAAGATTTCAAAGACCTTTTAGCCGAGAGTTGCCCGTCGTTTTCAAAATGACTGATAATTGCCCGGACTGGTTATACATGTGCTTATTGCATTGAATGGCATCCCCGCTACTTTTAATACTAGTCGCTTTTCTAAAGACTTTTCTAAGTTCTTATTGCGCTTCATCATCGATGTCCTTTTTCAATAAGACTATATCCTCTCATCGGCTCAGATTGGTAGAAACCAGAAGATAACTGTTTTAAGAGTATCGCCTCTTTCTTAAAGATCACTGATGAAATTCCGTCCCCTTTTCATTCTGACTCCGGATTCATAAGATTTTAACAATGGATAAAAAAAATATTTTCATTCAAAAAGTAAGTTCCAATATCATTTTGAAGGCGATTTTCTAAGATTGAGAAACAATTTTCATAATTTCTCTTATTTAGAAAAAGTAAAAACTAAATAGCCTAAAAAAATTATTATTTGTGATTAGGAGGATTGTTTTTTTTTTATACGATGAAGAGTCAGATCACTAAAAAAGAAATTGTTGAACAAGGAACCTTTTCGTTCGGTTATTTTTTCGACTTTATAGAGAAAATAAAAAGTTTTCTTTATGTTCTCTAACTAACTGAGCTTATAGAGAGTGAGATCGAACCCACTGGATGAAATTGGATGAATCAGCTCTTCCGAGAACATTATTATTGCAAGTTTGACTGTTGGCACAACGAATAGGCTCAGAATGTGTCATTTGTTTCCCGTGAAGGTGATGACGAGATGGGCAATATGTACCTCAGTAGAAATGTGCCCATTTCCTCTCACGGCCAATCGATAAGAAGGAAAATAGGCTCCATAGAAAAATGGTGCCCACGGGCAGATTCAATGGCCCATTGTGACCAAGACAATCAGGTTTAATGGTTACTGTCACATATATTCTTCAGTCCATGACTTGTCTCTAGCCAGTTTAGTATAAAAACTCCAAGTAGATTTGCCAGCAGAGTTTATTGCTAACGTTAAAGTGACCTTAAAATCAAGTTGGAACTTGATCCCACGCTCTTGAGTTATCCACGATTCCTCTCCTAAAACTCACATCTTCTACCGAACAGGGTTCTTGACGGCTAAAGGATTGAAACAAATGTCCGAATGCGGATTCACTTGAAACCTTATCTTCGGAAAAGGCTCCCCGGTTTTTGTTGGAACCCACTTCGCTGTGGATTACCCATGGGCTATCCATCACTTTGGGTATTTAGCATATCGCTGCTCACTCTTAGTCTGAGGAGAGTTGCGAATTTCGATATACGTCTTTGTCAATAAATTCCCTTTGATTCCTATCTGGGGTTTTTGCCTTCCAATCTCGTGGCCACCATCTGTGTGAAAAGTTGCAATAAATTTCGGATGGGAGTCTTGGTCGACAGTGCAAGCAAGCTCTACACCAAGTTCGACAAGATCGGCGGCAGAGGGCGGAGTGTAGCGTTTGTTAAAGGCGGATGATAAAGTGGATACAAACCTTCTCTCTTTTCCTCTTTCGCTACCACTCCAATGTAAATTGACCCCAAAATTCGAGACACCGGACATCTCGCTCAACGTACCCTTTCTATTAATGGGACGATTTGTGAGATCACGATGAATTTACTCAAGAGACGAGTCAGTTTTACTCTGAGATGAGTGGAGTTAAATCGAGATCAGTTAGGGACGTCCCAGCAATACTTTGAAGAGTACTTAACCATCTCAGGTCGCACCCGTTATAAACTATCCCATACCACAGGTCCGCATGACAAAATTCAAATATCTTGTATTAACTCTCTCGGACATGTCGCGATTGAGGCCAGTTGCTGCTCCTCACCTAAAAAAAGGAGATAAATGTTTAAACGTGTGTGGTTCTCACCGCAATATAGGAGACATTTTGTTTCTTGGCATGTTTGTGCAACCTGCAACGCAAAGACCAATATTTGCCATGCGATCGATCCGTACGAACTGTTATCACCACAATGGGGGGGGTCATAGGCGGATATTTATAATATTGTGATACGACGTTATAGCGAATAAAGTGAGATCCCTGGCAACACGATAAAAAAAAATCAGACGAACAGCAGCCTTAGCTTTATTAACCGTGTTTCTTCTTGGTCCCGAGTATGGCTAATTTTTACTTATCAATTCAAACCAGCCCCGTTTTCCCGATGAAACCAAGTTATGTCTCAGTTTATTAGCGTGTTTGTTTGCTTGTAGCTTTCATAAAGCAAAACACCTACAGCTTCCCACTTTTTCTGTGCAAATAAAAAAAAATATAACGCGGGAAAGAATTTTTGGTCGATGGGGCGTCAAGCCGGTGTTTTCATGGCGTTTGGGTGGGTTTTTCCTTTGTTCAGCTCGTTGCTGTATCTCCGCACCGTGCTGCCGCTGAGTTACATTCGTCCTCGCCATGGGACTCGAATTTTCGTTTATTTGAATTCGTGAGTTTCACGCGTAAAATTTCTGCCGATAGTTATTCATTCCCGCTGTTAGACGCATTAAACAGTGCCTAACTTTGATGCTGCTTATTGTTAGTTGAACGTTTGAATATCTTAGCACATGTAGACTCAATCGTAGCTGCCTAGACAGATTTACTGGTCGGACAGAGCATTTGAACTTTCCTATTGCACATCGTTTCCAAAAGCATTCGAGAGCCTTCGCTACGTGCGATTATTCTTGTCGCTAGTACAATGCTGTAAGAAAAATATTAGGCCTAATCTGCCGCATTAGAAGACTTGGTCGATAAAGGCTAAATTTTATTTGCTAAGTTCAGTGTTAGCGATCTACCTTCATGAGTGTTTTACTTTCGTTTTCATCTGGAGAAAGAAATCCACTTTATTGAAACTCTGAACGCCATGTTTAAAGACCCGAGTGCATTCCCTCAGAAGCGTATAATTTTACCCTAGGGAAATAACAAAAACCAAATTGGTGAGTCAGAGCATTCAAATCTATATGGACATTTTTTCTTGTATCTACTGTAGAACAAAATATGTATTATTGGATAACATTCAGATGACTTCCAGTATTGCTTCCACATATTATTGTACTCATGTATTCTCAGTAATTAAAAATAAATTTAATTTTTTTAAGAGTAATTATTTTATTGGCGTAGAAATATGCTGTGTTTTTACGCTGCGCTTTTTATTCTTTGGCAATGCCGAAACAATTTTTAGGCATAATAGAGTATGCTGCTCCCTGAATAATAACTGTAAGTATAGCTATAAGTTCAAACAGTAGGAAAATTGATTGTTCACGTTCTGTAGATTATCAAGCCCTATCGCACTAATATTTTTAAATTGATATTCTTATCCTAAATCATTTAAGTATGATCTGACGATGCTTTTTTGAAGTGCATTAAACTGTAATTTCTAGAAATCGCCCCCACGTAAACACCTTGTCTTACATCCAAGTAACGTCTTTAGACCTTCTTGCCTATTTAACTTTTCATTTAAAGTGATTCGTGCCTCGCCCCGCTATTGCTCAGCGGGCACTCAGCTTCGCGTCGAAAGATGGACTACAGATGTAAAAATCCGAACCTTTTAAACGAAAAGTGTACTCATTTATCGTTTGACAGAAAAGTCCGGCCAAAATTTACGGATGCAGTTAAAGCAAACAGCCCTCTCGCAGCTTGCGGTTCAAGCGTAGTCCCTGAGCATTGATCTGTCGAGCCGGCCTGTCTGTCCTGTCCAGCGCGTCCGTTTGGAAAGTTGGTGGGGAGAAGGATGGGACGTGGGTTCGAGTCTCAACCCATCACGGCCCTTGCGCCTCCGAACGTCACCATTTTGCGGTTTCGATATTATAAAGTTCAACAGACGCAAACTGCGGAAGGAAAACAGGCTAATGAAGTTAACTGGGATAAAACTATATTTATCATTCTTAGCGGACGAGAGGTATTCCAGCATCAACCAATTCGCGTTTCAGAAGTGTCTAAAGATATTCTATTTAAAAATCACGCCTCTCGTCTATTTTTCATGCCTAAAAATGAGTAAAACGGCATTTTTTGTCCGATGGAATTTTTCCATTAGGCAAACTTGTGTTGATACTTCAATTTAAAATGCGCTAATTACGATTTGTTTCGTTAAGGTATATATTCTCTTTTATTTTTCATGCTTAAACAATTGTCAAACTGCATTGTCAACCTGATGGAGCTCTGTCAAAATTTAGTTTTTTTATTATAATTTAGAATGCAGTAATTACGATGAGATTATTGTTTTTACTTAATCGTTGCAATGGGTCATGAGAACCTGATGGGAAGGTGTGTGCTCAATGATAATCTTCTGTGCACAGTGTATTTTCTGTGCCATTTTTTTTTAAGGAAAAGGAAACTTGTTTTACCATGAAATAGATTACAACATTTGGAACAACAAATGTCGAAAAGCATCGTACCAAATCTCATTAAGAGAACGTTGCTATAACACTAATTTTTTGAGGTAGCAATTTTAACCTTTTGGTTCAATCTTCCGTCATAAAATCGATCGGAGCGACAGCGGAGCAAGACAAGAGGCATCTAACCTAACTTAACCTATCCTAACCTAGCCTATTGCCGTTTACCAAGATTAGTTTAAGTCGCTTGTGCCTCACTTCGCTCTCGCTCCGCTCGGCTGTCGCCAAGCCGGATGTCGCTTACTTCTCGGTGGCCCTAAATCTGCCGCTGGGAAGTAAGCGGCATCAGGCTTAGCGACCGTTGAAGTGGGTAAACCCAGGTTAAGTTAGGTTAGGTTACGTGGCTTGTGCCTTGCCCCGCTATCACTCCGCTCGGCTTAACGTCGTAGGGGTTGAACCAAAAGGTTGAAAATGCAACCTTGAAAATTTACAGTGCACAGTGAATTTTCTTTGCCATTTTATTTTTTTTTTAAGGGAAAGGAACTCTGGAATAGATTAAAACATTTGGAACAACAAATGTCGAAAAGCTTCGTACCAAAGCTCATTAAGAGAACGCTGATATTATGGTAGAAGCAGCCGCCTTCATTTCATCGCGTCAATCTGTGATTATCATGATCAAAACCTCCTTCATCAACGATACTAGTCATCTGTTGAACAAGAGGTTAAAATCTGTCAATCAATAATTCTTGTGTCCAGGGTAACTCACAACCTTGCTCATCGTCACGTTACATCAACCTTACTCATAGGTCAACACATCGCGTTAGCACAATGCTGCAATCTTTCGTCTTCATTTTCACGTATGGTACTAGGTGAGTCACGAGCCCCTTGGAAAGATTTGATGCAACCAGCTTGGCACGACTGTTACGCGGTTGCCTACTTGCACTCAGCAAGGGGCTCCAGGCTAGGCAACAGCGTTACTTCTATGCTATGCGGGTTGCATCCCAGCTTTGTCAGGGGCTCGGCCGTAGGAAGAACCAAGGTGGGAGAACTGAGGTTGGAGATTTGTTCCTTGGCTTCGGTCACTTATTAATTCTCCGCTCAGGTAGAAGTAGTACCTCTATTTGCATGTCATTAACACGGGGTAAATGCTGTCCAGTCTCGACCAGCATGCCCTAAAATCGCACAAGCGCCCCGGCAGTGAAGAGGGTGGGCCAAGGCGAGC
>Ga0058701_10006232_pt1 | contig 10036 bp, 6 predicted proteins | sample AgamicOrMae_FD_97039 | JGI IMG/M metagenome (GOLD analysis project Ga0058701, IMG submission 97039) | Agave microbial communities from Guanajuato, Mexico - Or.Ma.e | ecosystem: Host-associated > Plants > Phyllosphere > Phylloplane/Leaf | place: Guanajuato, Mexico | collected 2012-06-04 | reverse complement strand
TCAATGCCTAGGCACGGTGTACCCCCCTCGGGGGGGTACTCCATGCCTGCCTAGGCATCGTGTACCGGGGGGTATTCTGTGCCTAGGCATGGTGTACCCCGGGGTACAAGGTGCCGGGCGGTAAGAGGTGCCGCTTACACCGGAAATAAGGAAGTGGGAGCACCCGATACGAAACAACTTTTAATATTAAACATTAAATTTTCGATCTCTTGTAATCCAACCTTTCGTCATCAGAATTGAGTGATGCAAAGGGTACATATTTTAGGCGAATATGCTTGATTATAATGATGGCATTTAAGATGAAACCAAGAGAGAATACACACGAGGTAGAAAATGTAACCTATAAGACTGCGAGTGACGTTAACAAAAATGAAACATAAACCAGCGTTACATGACATTAATTATACTTAGGATGATGATTATTAATTAGGCTTAATGGTGATCTAGGGTTATCCGATCCTTTTTTGACATTTGAATGGATCGAGATATTGCAGTGAACTTCCTAAAATGTATAGATAAATCTATCAATAGCCTATCTAATTGATTGAGATCGCTAAACGAGCTCGTTCGATTCGCATGGTTATCAATAAATCAATCTAAAAAATCACAAAAATATACGATCCGTAAAAATGTAAGAAACTCAACTGCCAGTTTGGATAAATATCAATGAAATAACCTGGCATTGCCTAACGAGCCAGATAAACCTAACCAAACCCAACGTTACCAAACAAAACCTTAAACTCAAACCAAAATAATCTGAGATCACACTTTACTTCACCATCACACTTTTAACCAAGCAAATAGCTTTTCAGATTAAGTAAATAACGGAGTAAGGCTCGCGCATGCAAATTGAAAATACAGGTACTCTTTGTCACAGAAAAAAGTACCGTATACCGTTAGGTTTACCACTGTGCCAAACGCCACTGACAATTTATCGACATCTCGAATTCCATTTCTGGGATTTCTTCAGTAAGACTCGACCGCTCATGATTATTTTTCGGTGAATTCACTATGCATATTAATCTGGCAACACAAAAGTGTAGACGTGGCATCTGACAAGGGGACTAAACTTAAATTGGGATAAAACGTGCAAAACGAGTATTAATAAAACGCAATTCCGTTGGAACGACGATTTGTTACGCCGAGAGAGAGGAAAATTCGTCAAATAAAATCTAAATGAAAGATTTTTGTTCGGCTTGAGGAGCGAGCGACGGATTATTAACACTACTTAAACTCTGGCGGAGTTAATTACCCCGTAAAAATGTTGATATAAAAAGAAAGGCACATTGCCGTGAAAAAATATTTGTTAATACGGAAACGTTAAAACTATTTTGTTGTTTTAACTTTCATTTATTGCTATTTCTCTCGGTTTGTCCTGTTAAAAACGTAAATAAAAGTTCAGATTTGGTTTGCAGCCCAGGCCATAGGTTAATTCATTATGGCATAGAGTAAGAAAGAAAAAATTGGGAACAGGTATGGTATCACTTAAAGACATAATTTTGTTAGAGCGTTGGAAGTCTTTCTCCGTTTCTCCAGTGTTGCTTTGAAACGTAGGCCTATTTTCAGTCAATCTCATTACTATTGCACGGAAGTTAAAAATCAGAGCTTAAACAATTAGCAGGTCAGCAGAGACTTTCTAATTAATAAAATTAAAAGATGCGAGTGGGGCGAGGGGAGGCGGGGGGCGGGGATAGGGACCTGCTACAAACAAAGGACTTCATTACCTTTGCTGTAAATGGAAAGTTAGTTCTTGTTTTAGGCAGCAAGCAGAAATAACTCGACCAAAATTAAACTCATACGCAATTTTAGAACTTGGTACGGACTATTTGTCTCGTCTATTCATATTCATCCACATTGAAATTTATTACCGATTTACGGCTTTGTACTATATAGTAACTAAGCATATCTCTTTATCTTTTCATACATATCAGTATATATCCTCGTCAATCCATATCTGGCCATATTTATGTGTATCTAGTTGTATCGACCATCTCGATATATCTATCGTATATTCACGGAGGGTCCGCACCTTAACATCCGTAAATTCTCACCCGCTTGCATTCAAAGTTCCTTCTGACCTCCTCCCTGTACAACATTAAGAAGAAGAAGAAGAAAAAAAACATCATAGGAGATAATTTAAAGATATAAAATATCGAGTTATTTTTGGAACGAAAAAACTAACTCACTTACCCTATCCTTACCACTTGTACATTTTTTCGGTAATACAGATAGCACAGGAAGCATAAAAGTTTGGGCTATGCTTAAGGGGGATCTAAAGACGCCATCTTGAAATTTCAGTTTTTGGCGCAGGCTGCGATATCAAGAATCGTCCGACGTACACTTGTAAACATAATCATTACCTATCAGAATATCAAAAAATGACTTATCACCTCACGCCGAGGAAATTTAAAACGGATTGAAATATGAAAAATCAGCGTTCCAAATATCCTGGGCGTGATGTGATAGTTATGTAAGACATTTTTCAATATTCAGATAGCTAATGATCATGTCTACAATGGGACGTTGGCCGATTCTTGATATTGCAGCCTTAAAGTAAATTATGCGCCAAAAACTGAATTTTCAAGATGGCGGCGTCTTTAGATCCCCCTTAAAAGTCTTGTTTCAATAGATTTGTATTTATGCAACGAAGTCTTACTACTTTTTCTTTTGAAAATACTCTTCAAGAGTCTCAGCTAAGAAGAACAGAGTTTCGTGAAGTGCCTGATATAAAATAATAAACGAAGAGTCATGTGAGGGATATGGCAAAAGACAGTATTTATAGTAGCGCGTCACGCGAAGCCTGTCTTGGAAATTTTATAACTTTGTACGTTCGCCGAACAGCTATCTTAATTAATGAGAGTCATCTATACTACTTCAGAGATTAAAAGCCGTGTGATGTATTGTTGTTGCCACGCAATATCAAAGTTCACATTTTACGTCGTAACTTACGACTATGTTCGTATTTGATTAAAAGCACACCAACATTGCACCCCGAGGCTTATGAATCGCAAAATATTGGTAATCTTAAGTCGTATGAGACTTCAACAACTCTTGTCAAAGATTGGGAATGTAACATAACCATTAGCAATTTTTTTTCGTGTTTAGACTCAGATTTTCTCGTGTTTTCTTATTTTATTGCGATTAAAAACAAAAAAAAGAAAGGAAAAAAGACAGTGTCTTCCACAGTATGCATCATATATGGCCAAGGGCTATAGTTCAGATGAAAAGCCAGCATTGACAGGAGAAGTCAAAACCTGAAGTGACTGAACTACCCCTGTTCAATTTTGAATATCCAACATGAAAATGCTAATGATGAGGAAGTTTTATTTTTTTTTTCATTTTTCACGAAAAAAAAATAACAGAAAAAAATGAAAAGGATCTAGTTCCTCGGTCTGTTACCTCCACAGAGCACTTCCTGTCATGAGAATCTTGATGAATAACTCACGAGCATGCAGGAAAGTACGAGGTTACTCACTCGAGTCACTCATTTAATTTTATGAACTCTCAACTAGCTGTCAGTCTACACGACAAAATAGACGAAAAAATGAACTCAAAAGAAACTCTGTTCTTAAAATCTAAGGAAAGAAATGTTTGCATATCGGGGAGAACAAGATCAATATTGACTCTGAAAGGGTGTCCTGAAATCCGAAACGACGAGAGAAAACTGACCCCGCTTTCGGCCTATTAAGAGCGGAGAAAATTAAATTTTAATAATAAAACTCCGGAAACAAAATCCTCTTAGTTTCGCCACAACATATGGACCTCTTTGATTTTTACGTAATACGGAGAATATTACGGCTACGATCGCGCCTGCAACGTTTTCAGTGCCCATCAAAGCTCCCTGGCAGATCGTAAACAACAATGTCATGATTGAGCTTTTGCAAGTATTGCGTTACATTATTCGCAGACAAGCTATATAGATTGCCGATTCAAGATTTGATGACTGCATATTCCATTTAAATTGGGCACGAAAAATTGCAGATTATAATCAAATGATATCGAGGAATGATTTACAGTGATGCTTAAAAATCTAAACCATATACCGCATATTTTTATGCTGCGCATATCATACGAATCACATGAGCTATACATGAGATATTACGATAATAATAACTATCATGTCATTCATCGCGATGTGAATACATACAAATAATATCCGTATCTATCACATCTATACGAATAATAAAATAATGTAATATCCATATGTATCATAATGATTGTTCCTTATAAATGACATACCATAGAAAATATAATAAATGATTTCTGCTCTTTACAATTAAAATGACACGTATTACACGTGCGGAGATTATGCATCGAACACTTAACTGTCATTTCGACCTTTTCAAAAAATTAGATTAAAGGTCGTACCTTTTGGGGCTAAATATATACTGCGTTGGAAATTCATGAACTGCAGTGATGCAATTATTGCTTTAAAAGCAATTAACTGTTGTGAGAGTTTACTGGAGGTGACATCTCGCAAATCGTCAAATCGATCTTCTCTTTTTAGCTCATTGTTCGACTCACCGCTCTCCCTCTGTCTAGCACGTTGGAGGCTCTTACCTGTAAACAAGAAAAAACAAACTTGTCAATACCAGAGTGGCAGCACATGGGGCACCAGGGGCCGCCCTTGATTCTCTTTGACGAAGCAAACGCGTTACTTTAATTGAGTTTTGCAGGTTGATTACGAAAGCTATGATGTTTACGAGCGCAGGCAAAGGTTCAAGCGAGAAGTAGGCTACCGCCACTTAGGGTTATTATGTCTCTCTGTCAATATGAATAAACTGTTTTGCATACAGGAGATACTGCAGTGGCAACGCTGCGAAAATCACGTTGGGGATAACTTGGGAGAAGAAGGCTCCGCAAGACAGTATACAGAATGAGCTACAGTTTTGTGGCTTTGTATCCTCTCCTTACTGTGTTGCCACATGGCAAAGATGCCCGGCTTTCAGTTAAAATACAGAACTGTCCGGCATATCAAATTAGCGGTCTTGACATTTAAATGCGGTAAAAATGTTGACCGCTGGTGATAAATTTGTTATTAATATCATTTTTTTAATTGCTCGGCTCGATAGCGATCCAAAACATACCTAACATGCTATCTCGGGTGATTTCCGAGTTGACGACTGTTCAAAAAGTTGAGAAATACGGCAACACTGCTTCTACAACCGAAAAATAGGTGCATTCAAACGCTAAATTTACGTTAGTAACGAAATAAGCTTGCATTTTTACGTACTGATTCGTTCACATGGACAGTTTTTCAATATTGTAAACTGATAATGGTGTCCTCTCAAAAAGAACTTGTCCGAAAATGGGGAATAACTTAGAGATAGGCTTGGCCATTTTAGCCTTGAAGAAAACTGTCTGTTTGTTTTGCAAACTTGTCTTCTTACAAATTTTGTCTTCCATTGAACATAAAAGCATATTTTCCGAATTATGTTGAGTAAACCAATCAAAATAGAGTCAAACGTTTAGGTAGGTTGATTCTACGAGAGGTACCGTTAGTGCCGACGAAAACTCAGGAAATGAATAATCAATTTAGCACTTATTTTAAATAAAACGCACCACTCTCGCGCTGACATAGCTTACAGTAACTTTTCAAACGTTTTCTTTTCGTTCCTTAAAAAGGCTAAACAAAGTTTGACACCAGGGCTCAAAAAGTGAGCTCTGTCGCCGACTGGTAATGCAGAATTGCAGTTGCAACTTTCTGACAGATCTTCGTGCAACGAGACCATTAGTAAAATTGCATTTTCAGGGAGCACTTCGTAACCGCCGAACGCGAGGAATTTGACTTTAATTCGTCCCACGAAAGGCCTGCTTACCTAATTTTGCTGTTCTTCGAAAACCGAACACGGTTATAGTCTGGCGGATTTTATTATCATCAATGCATCGGATACCAACATTTCATCAGCTTTTGTGACATATCCGTTCAAGAACACGTCAATTCCGTTCATGGACTCATGCCGTTATGCTCTAGAAGTCGACCTATCTGGGAAATATCTGCTGCAATTGTGTCGATTGGGAACGGTCTCGTGTCTCAACCTTTCCTCGGGGAATAAAGAAGCTGTGGAATGAGTCCTTAAATCCCCTTCTGGGTCATCAAGAAAAGATTGGTGCCATGAGACTGATTGTAACAAGAGCAATATCGTTTTCCGGGAAATGCCCTTTTCTTGAAATTACCCCATTCAAGCCGATATCGCGTAGGCTACATGTATTCATACAGATTTATGCTATGCTACATGTGAGGGCATTATAACGCCTCATAAACTACTTTCCTATATTCTGTCTCGGATTCGTCGAGGAGACGAACCGATCTCCGGCGTTGAAAAGAAGAGCGTCCCTGAAAGCATGTACAGTCGAGGTCATAATTCGCGTTACCTCTCTTTGAGCTATCCCATTTATAACGGTGACACTAATTTTGATCTTGACTGTGCGTATTCAGCACATCACTCAGAGAATTCACCTTCTTACTTCCTCGGTCAGTGTTGAGCTTTTGTCGCGGTTTTCCTTCCGAGACAAAATCACATAAACTGTGCAACTCTCAATCAAAATCTATTAATTATAAATAATTATTTATCGTCCGGTGTAAAAACACATTGCGATTAAAAGTCAAATCCCTCCTTGGACGTGTGCCGACGTTGAGTAAGTGAGACAAAAAAGATGAGCTCATACAAGTACTATAAAGCGTAAAAACACAACCCTTTCGCTTGAATGAATGTGCGAAGGAAAAAATAGGTCAAAGCAAATATTCCCAACCACCATACATATAAAGTTTTTGTTCCCTCATTCAACTGAAGTAAAAGCGAACACTGTTCGGATCAGTTTCGGGTCCTCGATTTCCGTGTACCTTTTCTGCATGAGGAACTAGTTTGTAGACCGTACCAATTCGTCGAATCGAAACGAAAGGGTAACACAAATACATTCTCGGTCACAAAACAATAACAATACCTCTATCCCAGATAAATATGCTGTCTAAACAAGCGAAGGTGCAACGCATACTCTTGAGCATCGCTACCATCAAATTACAGTCGATACTGTCAAAATTGGAGTCGTCCCAGGGACAACTTCTTCGATGTTGAGAACAGAATCAACTTAGTCGTAAGAGAAACAACCAGTCGTTGTTTCGTTGCATAATTACATTTAGGTAAAGAGATAAACTGATGGTAACGCTCACGCTATTTGAAACGGAGTGCGGACGGTCGTGGCGGGCGTAACTCATCGATCGTAGACAGCATGTCTACAAAACTACAAAAACTAATGGTTGATATCGCTGTAAAAGATCTGCGGAACGAGCGAGTTCACCTTGTTGACTGAAGACCGCGGCATGCACTGATCAAACCAACAAAGTGGTTGATATCGCTATTAAAGATCTGCGGCCGAGCGAGTAACACCTTGTCGGACTGTAAAAGGCATGCACTGCTGATCAAACTGAGTGGTTTATATCTCTAAAAAGATCTACGAACAAAGCGACTTGCTGTAGACGGCACTTACCGACCAAAACAAAAGGTAGATATCGCTTAAATCGGTTCGAGTTGACATTGTAAAGCGTTAGTTATCGGTATTACCCGACCGAAAAGCTCTACAAAAACGCCTGATATCGCTAAAAAATCTCCCGGACGAGAGCGAGCCGTGCATCTTGGTGCCGACAGATAACACTGACAAAGAGGAGGCGGAGGTTGCTGAAATATCTCCGAGGCGAAAGGGTGAAAGTTAGCGAGTTTAGACGATAGGTATCGATCAAAACGTGTCTCTTTACGCAAACAGAAGTGCAGAGTGTAGATAAAAGACTGCAGAGTTGGAAACAAAAAGCTTTCCCCAAAGCCCCGATACTGAACAACGTAATTACCTGTTTTCGAGTCCACAACCTTTGCTGCTTTTTATTGACCCGATAGATTCCCTTCGCGGTGAATAAGCCACATTGGATGCATGTTAGCGAGGGGGTGGGTCTACCCTCCCACAGGTGGGTCCTGCCCGATAGAGTAGCTCCACCCGGGGAGGTCGTCCTACCCCCACCTTCGTTTGGAGACGGCGAGTTTTGAATGTTGGTAGGTACCCTGAGCTCCAATTATTTAAACCTCATCCGACGCTGAAATATCCACGAAGCCAGGGAAGGCAGTTTCTCGGAAAACATCACCTCGGCATTTTCGGACGGCTATGAGGAAGAAAGATTAATTTTAGTTTTTATTGAAAATCGGCATTTACCAGGAAAACTTGTTTCTCGTGGAGGTAATTATTGATGCTTATTCTGAATTGTTAATCAGGGATCACTTACGCTCAAGATTATATCTAATGACTGATATCTTACTGTTTTGTACCTACCAACACCGAGGAGTTTCAACCCCGCCTCCAACAGTTTCCCCTCTCTAATTTAATGTGGAAAAAATGTTTCCTTTTATATCTGGTAAAAATTAAGCCCACAAAGAGAAGCTTAAGTTCGCCCGTTCCCTAGACACATAACTTGATCGTAGCTTTGATGATACATTTATTTACGCTTGGGTTTGATTATCACGTTACACACTTTTGTCGGACAACCCTCGTTACTGGGGACCTTTTTAAGGGTACTGCAATATTAAAACATACTATCCGTTCCTAGGGAAAAATGCTGTATATTAGGACAATTATGTCGCCTTTTTTATCGCAGGAACTTGCGAAAGTACGTCACCGATTTTACGGAACATCAACGAAAATGGAAATGGTTTCTGCGTTAAATAAGAGAAAAAAAAAACCAATGCGAACAGCGCACGCACAGTAATTGGAGGTAAAGGACGAAAAACGTAGATTATTGCAAAATTAAAGGCGAGTGGGCAAAAGCCTCAATCGTGAAAAACGAGAGCGGCAGCAAAAAAGCTGTTAATTGATCATCTCTTAATCCCACGAAAAGAGTCCGACAATTTTGAAACATTTATCTGCACTTCGAACATCATCAACTGATTGTGAGCAACGTCAAAGGAACTTCCTTTTCCGGTTCTTCGAAAATGTCCGAAATAGAGACAAACAATTGACGTCTTTCGTCCGTCTAATGGGTATTTTGAATGGAAACCAAATCTAGTCTGGAACCAATCTAAATTAAACCAACGACCAGCAACCGACAAAGTCATTTTTGTATTCGGGTACTCTAGTGAAGGAGAACTCCGTATGGGAACTTCCATGTACGATTAACTTTATTTGTGCTGGGAAAATTTCTGTTAGAACTTCCACGCGGAAGAACATCCGTACAGGAGAGCTTCTGAGTTTGAGTACGTTAACTTCGTCGAAAGTTCTTGACACGCCTAGCACAGCTAAGCTAGGTTGCATCTATTTAGCACAATCTGAAGGACGAAAGTGGTTACCACGTGCGACATAAGACATCCAAGTAAGTTAATAAAAGCTTTCTAAAATTAAATTACCTCATAAACTACTTTAATTTTCATTGTCCTAAAGCTGAATAATTTTCTAGTTAATTGATTGCTGCAATACGTTGATAGCTTTTCTGTGCTTAAGTCTAAAATATCCTGTTGACGGCAAACCGAACTAAATCCGCTCGTTGTTTAAGCGATTCCAGTCCGTTGAGTACGAGTAGAGAGCCTCATAGGGAGAGAGGTGACAACTTATTCCCTAGTGCGCGCTGATTCGAGGGATGCATGAAACCAAACGCTGATTGGTGGGATGCAAGGGTCACGTGGCAGTTGACGCCTCTCCGTGAGGATCTCTAGGAACGAAGGAGGAGGTGAATAGCTGGAACCATGTTCATGTTCTAGGAGAACGACCTCGAGTCAAGTGCAGTAAGCTAATTGTCGGCGTTTCTTAATGCGATGTGCGGATTTTACTGACGTCAAGCTGTCAGCCAGGTGAAAGTAGAGAGGGAACTCCGTGCCGGCCGGCCCTCCCACCCTTCCACAGCTACCTCCCACTTCTACTCCACTAACCTCACATCACGGGCCAAGGAATTCTGCACCTGCTAAAGACCTTGATAAAGAAAGAAGCGAAAGCGGGCGGAAGCGGATGTACAGCGACGGCCATGTTTTGAGAGATTGATCCCCCCTCACCGATACTACCGCTC
>Ga0058701_10006231_pt1 | contig 10036 bp, 8 predicted proteins | sample AgamicOrMae_FD_97039 | JGI IMG/M metagenome (GOLD analysis project Ga0058701, IMG submission 97039) | Agave microbial communities from Guanajuato, Mexico - Or.Ma.e | ecosystem: Host-associated > Plants > Phyllosphere > Phylloplane/Leaf | place: Guanajuato, Mexico | collected 2012-06-04 | reverse complement strand
GAGCTAAATTTTGAGTAAATAAAATGGCTCTCCTTTTTTAATTTATCGTTTACGAATGGTCTAAGTTCACCCGCTAAATGGCTACATAGAACAATGTCTCGTCTTTTGACTCTGAGTAAAAATGGAAAATAAAAGTGACAGATCAGGCCACTCAATGCCTGGAAATACGATTTCCATCCTAAAAAAAATAAGAATAACGAGATTTGAAAACTAGCTTTTTCGACTATGTATATCTTTTTTTAAATAAGTAGGCTTAACATCACAAAATGACAAGTTTATAAAATTAACCCGTTTTAAAACTTCCACCGAAAATAACAGGTCATGCCTAAAATATAAGTTTGTTAAAGTTTCCTCTTCAGGTGACTCGATCTTTGTTGACGCAGGAGAGTACTGGTTGACGCTTAAAAAAAAATGTGGAGTTTCAAGCTTTTTCAAAATTGTAACAGGGGTTCCAACAAAATGGGGACTTTGAAACCTTGAGAGAGGGAGTACGCAACGGGATAAATATGCATTTTAAAAATATATCATACCTACGCAAGAGAATACCTACGAAGATAAGTCTCACTCTCCTTTCCAATAACCAGATGACGACGGCGCAATAAAATAATTCAATTTCCAATGAAGTCAACCTCTTTGTAATTTTAAAAAACGCGCTCGCTATCGCCTCCTTTCAAAGCCACTTCCAACGAAATTCTTCAACGTGATAATCGCATACACGTGGAAATCAGGTGGATCGCATGTGTTTGATAACTTCATCTCCGAACCGGAGTGCCACACCGGGTCACCAAATCAACCAATACAGTGATCCCTCGCTGGACCGAACGGGTAAAACCGGAAATCGATTACAAAAGAAAAAAAAATAGCTATGTAAAAAACAATTTAAAAAAATGTCTCGTCTTTCTGGCTTAACCGCGTTCGGTAAAACGAGAGTAACCTGTCAAGTAAAATAGTAACTCGGTTTCACTCACCACTTCTTCAAAGCCTCCCACTTCCCTCTCATTCTTAAACTTCCATCTCTTCTACTACTCTACACTCCTCTGTAACAAATAAACGAACCTATAGTACCGGGGCCTTCGAACTTCACACTTTCATTTTTACACATTTTCTAATTCGTTGAACCAGAATCAGTGAAACCCGTTACATCACTCAGTTCACCAACCAACTGATAGTTGCACTCAAAAAAAAATATATATTTAGCTAGGCCCCAATTCGGTTTGAACGTCGGAAAAAAATAGCCTTAAAATAACGCAGGAATCACAAATGAAAGATTGTAATTTTCCAATTAATCTCCTTTTTAATTATCTCTTTTCTTCTTGTGTTTTTTCTTTTTTCCTACATGATTTTCAGTCTCATTGTCAGCGGCTATGTTTACATCACCCGATGTATTCATAGTTTCGCAGTTGACAGAATTATTGGCATCGTGTTCACTAACTGATTCGTTCTTAGACCGCTTCTTCTTGCGTTTCTGTAATGGCGTTTCAGGTTCAACTTGTTCGTTGTTACCTTCCAGCTCTGTTTGCTTTTCATCGGTGCTTTCATCCAAAGTTATAGCAGTAGTCTCCGTATCCTCTCCCTGTTTTCCGTCTCCGTCCGCCTGCGAAGTGTCTGGTCCGGAACTCACGGTAGTTTTGAATTGGTTCATGACGTCACTCTTATTTCCTTGCGTGAACGGAAACTGAAAAGACAAAATCATTTTATTAAATATTTGTTCAGTCATTTCTGACAGGATGCCAGTTTATTTACCCAAAACCAAATCCACAAAATCTTTTCCAGACCTGTTTTTTTCCCTCAACTTTTGAGTAATTTTAGAATTTTTTATTTAAATCTAAAATTTGAACCAGAAAAATGCTCGAGCTTTTCATTGCAATGTCACACCTTTCAAGATGAAGGTTTGACTTTGTCATGGAGTTAGAATGGGCTGGATTATTGAGATTATGTGAATGATAATGGAACAAAGTTGTCACTAACCTTTGGTACTAACACCCTTCTAAGCTCTGCCAGTGTGATAAGAATAGCCTCCTCTGTGCGGATGGTTCCAGAGCCTTGGTTGGGACATGTGTTGATGTAATTATTAAATAACAGTGAAGGGTCATCCTCAGTCAACTGTTCATCATTCTCCAGAGCTGCCTCTAAACCAGAAAGTCCTCCAAATACAACCAAAACATGCCTGTGCCTCTTGAACCTTGCTGACTCCACTGGTTCACCACGTTCTGATGTTCCAATGGTCACATCATAACTAAAACATAAGACACACATGATTCACTTAAAATTCAAGAACTAGCAAGTTTTTTTGAGATTACTGCCACATGACAACAGCATTCGTCATAAAGGTAAGAGAATGTAAACAAAATAAGTTTACAAAATAACTTTTGCTTTTTATGAATGCTTACCCTTCAGGATATGGGCACTGGGAGAAGACAGCACTCAATGAGGATGCCAACCTCACAGAGTAGCCCCAGTAAACTCCTAGTTTCAATCGTGGTTCCATCGGGGACACCACAGTACCACGCTTCTTAGAATCATTGCTCATAGCAACTGTGACACGGAATCCTGGTGGCAATACACGATCAATTCTAATTGGCAGCAGAAGGCCAACATCAACCATTGAACCAGATTTGCATGTTTGATTCAAGACAACTCCTTCCCTGAAAAGATACACAAGATTAGTACACATCTCCACAATGGTTCATCACCTCTACAAGAGGTTTCACAACATCTTCTTACCTGTAAGGAAATTCATCAGCTTGACGCAGGTGATGAGGTGCATCTAAGGGGTTGACTAATCCAACATATGTGAGATCCTTGTGGATAGGGAAGACAGCTTTCCGAAGGTATTGAGGGCACTCCAGGTATTGCAATATTCTTGCTAGCTGAGCACAGCATCGCCGTACAGTGTGTGCTTCTCCTTCACCGTCAAACTTTGTCACGGTTCTATCTTCGGTTATATTTGAAACACCGACGTCGTCGTATACAATAACCTAGCAGACAGGAAAGTTAGGTTAGGGTACACTCTAAGAAACGAATCATGATGTGTTCAGCACTTCAGTACAAAAAAACATACCTCATCAACACAATAAATACATGCAGCTCGAGCGATCTGCCCAGCCAAATATGAACGCAGCTCAGCCGATTGGGCGTTATCTAGAATAGAGCCAGGTACTGCAATGCTCAGTGTGGAAAACTTGTTCGAACACTTTGCATTAGTTGGATGTTGTTTGACTTCAGGTTTTTCAGCCTTCTTCTTTTCAAGCTTTTCAAGCTTTTTTTCCATTAATTGTCTTTTAAATTCTCTCTTAACTCTATTATGTTCCCTCCATGTCTTTTCCTTGTCTGGCCTAACCTCAGCCATCCTCGTGGGACGATCAACCAAAGAGGAGAAATCACGCGACAAATATGCAAGTATCTCTGCTGGGCTTAACCGCTCCAACAAGCTATTCAACTGTCTCGACTCAATTAACTACAATCGAATAAACAATAAGAATTAGCGAATAAACGAATAACAAAGATAGACAGCTACCGAAACTGAGCGCCGAAACAGCTGACATACAACCTGCATACAACTGTCGCGCCGGAAACGGAAAGACCTGCCTTCTATCTCGTTGTTCACTTGTTTTCCAAAGTGGCGGAATGTTTGAGCCGCCAAAATTTTCTAGGACAGTTTCGACACTTTCATGGTATCGAGATGAGCACCGATGATGATCGATCTATCTAAAAGGAATACAGACAGGGAGAAATTAGAATGTAAAACACGTCATTCACTTTAAAATTTGTATATTTCACTAGAAAATTGTCATTCACTTGAGAAACTACCTAGATCTGAACGCACTACTGTTCAAATCGACTAATTTGTAAGTATTTCACTTCATTTGAATTTTCTCAGTCAACCTTTCGTTAGAGACAAAATATGACAAAAATATGAAAATACAGAAAACGAGGCGAAAATTGAGATTCATAAGCACACGTCATGATGTACACATAAAAAAATCACGAGCGAAGAACTTTACAAACAAAATACTTGTATTGGAGACAGACACGACGGCAGCTGTCAAAATTTTTAATAAAAGACCAAACCCGACGATGGTGAAAAATGTAAAACGCTTTGAAAGCAGTGTTGGCTCCTATGGTACACTTCATCCTAAATTGTTGGTGGCTTACACAAAAAATAATTTAAAAAAGACATCAAGGTTTGTTGTGCTTTACGTACAGATCTAAATTGAAGGCACGCTACACCAATTAAGATATTTATCAACTTCTAGATCTCCCACTTTTCCACTGCGAGATTGATCGAAACACCAGAAAATCACACCTACAGCTCATAATTCGAAGTATACTAAAGGAATTTAAAATAAATAGTATTTTGTTTTAGAGTAAAAAAACAGCAAAAAATAATACTCTGTACATTTGTGAACAAAACAAATACTGTATAAAAAAGGTACAAACCTTTCGTGGTTTTAAGGACGGAAATTCTACACAAACACTTTCTTAGAGGCTAGAAACTTTTCACTGAAGAGTATCTTTGCCTCATATCAGTTAATATCTCATTATCACTCCTGATAACAGGACTGAATCGTTACTTTCACAACTAAGACACTTGTTTGATGGTGCTCCAAAACTCTTAATTAAAACTATCTATTTTTACATAACGTAGGCCTTTGCATATTATTCGATAAATGCAATCAGAAATAATAAATACTCGCATATTTAAAAATACCGACCGTTTTGGACGATAGGGACAAACAACAACGGACTGTTAAGGCACTCCTTAGAAGAAAAGAAACTGATACGGGAAGCAACAGAGGATTAGAGCCAAAACGACGGTGAAAGAAAAACTACAAACTGTTAACACACGCTGCAGGCAATCCAAACAAAATATTCTGATCACACGAAAGACTAGTCTTGAAGAAAACTACCCGATTTGCCTCCAGTTTTGATGGTTTGCTCTCAAGTTTCCATTATATTCAACCAGTTGCTTTTCTTCCATTTCAGGCAGTAAACGTTACTAATAAATTTTGGACGGTTCATAATCTTCAATCAAATTGACATGCAACAAAATAAAATGTGTCACACTTAGAGAATACTGAAATTTCCAGTGACGTTGATCAGAAAAGTCTTACTCTAAGAGATACAAACTTCCATCACTTCTTCAGGACGACATTGGCTTTACAGCTCTAAAAAAGATATAAATCTAAAACTAGAATTTTTACAATGGTATCGATGTGCTAAGAACTTTAAAATACTAAGAATATTTGTGCTTTCACTAATTCAATTCTCAGATCATTAGAGGCTGTGGCTACTCGGTAGCCGAAAAGCAAAAATTTTTAATAATTAGAATCACAATGCAAATACCTTATTACGGCCGAACTGTCACGAAAACTCGCGGAATGAAAACAAATTATAAAATTTGCACGAGTGCTACGCCACTGAGAACAACATCGTGGACAGTTCATAGCACAGACAGCGATAACAGTATAAAAAGATACTTGTGTCGTTTCGATAAAAAAAATAAACAAAAATCTATTTACATCCATATGTAAATACTACACCCACCTATATTCTTCCTCTTTCGTGGTTGGTGCAAAGTACAAACTGTAAAAAAATATAGAAAATACTTCCCTTCCGGGCACCATTTCTACAAGCTCTAACAACAACGAGAAGATTGTCGAAGACGGGGAAGAACTCGTTCGACTACATTCACCTCCTAAGGCAACAGGAGGGGATAACTATATTACCAAATTTATCAAAAGTGTGGAATTACATTAAGTGAGATGGCAGCGATTTCAAAATGCAAAATGCAGCTAAGCTACATCTTCTCCTTAAATAAACCACTCTTTCCTCTGTTGTACTTGATGACCAGTGGTAGAGTTGACAACAGCGTCATCGGGTGTTAAAGCAGTTTCGGCTCCTTTGTCTTCTTGCGTAAGATATTCGCCCTTATGTCGCGCGTAGTAACGACCGAAGAACACGGCAAAGATCACCAAAGCCGCGAAAATGATGGCAAGGACAACTGCGAACAATAAGAGAGTCATTTTTTTTTAATCCACGCAAAATTCTGTTGGCGTTTGCAAGATCTCCCCTCTCATTCCCACAAACTCCGTTTTCTCGCTCGCTCAGGTCCACCATTTGTAACATCCCCATCCAATGAGGACACTCCTGATTGCAAATGGCGGACCTGAGAGGGCGGAAAAACGAAGTTTAGGAGAGAGAGTAAGGCGAGATCGAGCAAACCCAGAATGCAATTCATAACGGTCGCTTTCATCAGAGCTATAATGATCCGTAAAAACTACTGCACGAATTAATCAAACTGGCCAAACATGGGTCGGTTGAATCTCGAACCCTTCTTAGGATTTCAAGTTCTGCAAGGGTAACTTTACTTAAACTGTCTGTTTTATTTGACGGGAACGCTGTTTTTCAAAGTTACAAAGAGGCGGCCCTCTAACCAACGAAACGCTATTCAAAGACACAAAAATTTTAAAACTTACAGTCTCGGTAAGTCATTTCCCCAACTCAAAACTACTTTGCTGACATTCTAATCCAAACAAACCCGTAGAAGAAGATTCTCAAAGTAATACGTCGCAACTGTAAATCTCGACTGCACATACCTCCGAGAATAGCCGAATTGGCCCGATTGTACGCTCGGGCCACCTTATTTTGATCCAGATGTTCCAGAGGCCGGGTTTCGTGGATGTTTGGTGGATGAGTAACAGGTTCAACTCCGCAGTAATCTTCCGTCACAGGAGTTGCTACAAAAGAAAAGATCATTACAGGTTCAGCTCATCGTACCGCTTCTGTGGACATACTATATCAAAGATACTCACTTCCATAAGACCGAACATTCGGGGGAGGTGCTTGCTGGAACAGTAGCTTCAGAGGATAAATATCGTCGAATTCTACTCTTGAAACGCAACCCACGAAACCCGTGGGCATGGATTCGTTCTTCCCTATATACAAATACTGTATATTATTGAACTGTGCATCCGCCGACTCTTTGACTGTGAACGTTTTCTCGAAGGGCTGATAATTGTCAACCTGAAAAAGAAAAACGAAATCTTAACCCGTTTCTGCCTGCAGTACGGTTTTAAGCTTGGAGATAGAGCTCCGCATAGAAAGGCTCTATTTATTCAGAGACACAAAAATAGGTGCACTGGGCTAAACAGAATAGTCCCAACGCTTAAATCTTACCTGCAACACCAAGGTTGAACCAGAATTTTTCCGACTTAACCGAACATCGTGATATTGACCTAAATTGAAGATTTTGTTGGGGAATATAACTTCTTGCCTTTCAAATCCGAAATCAAATACAACCCTCAAGTGACCTGAAACAGAAAAAAAAAAACAACCCTTTACTAATCATAGAAATTACATTAAAGCATGATTGAAGATATACCTCGCGTGAAAGAAAAGAAGATCAGTCTTAGGTATAAATCACGTGCAGGCACATAGTCACCACATATATCATATCATTTTTCGTCCCATCGGCATTCAAATGACGAAGATAGTTTTCTCTCCACCAAAAACTAAAATCGTCGCAAGAAGCACCGACGATATTTGGTAGACTACTGTTTTATCTCTGTAACTCACAATCAGCTAATTCAACTTACCGCTGTTGGATATCATAATAGTGAGGTACTCTCCGGATACGTTTGACGAGAAACCCAGGAGGAAACCTTTGGGATTTGTGGTGGTAAAACCGACCCGGATACGCTCGGCAATCGTTGATCTCCATGTTCCGTTGAAATCATACCGAATCATGTTATCTTGACGCATGTTGACACCGATTTCTGAAGAATAAAAAAAAAATCAATAATTTCGTTGTAATTCAGGCGATTCTTGAGGTTCTTTTGTTTAGAAGACTCACCGTCAGCGCAGATAGGCCCCTTGAACGCACTCCAACGGCAGTCACAGGAATAGCCGTCATAACGCTCGTAACAAGTCCCGTTGTTCAGACAAGGATTGCTCTCACATTTGCCCACGCAACCGGGAGACACACCTGCAGGAATATCGCTTATATGAATTATCACTTCGTTAACGTAGCAAGTGTAAAGCAGTTACGGCCGAAGATAACGGATAGAATAACCACATAACGTTTTTTATCGCGTTTACGATAACAGCGAAATTAACACTAATCCGAATTTTTTATGGGTTTTGAATGCGTTCAGTACGTACAGAAATACAATAAAGCAAACGATAGTTTTAACCCAAATTGATTTTGTAATTATTGAAATAGTAAGAGAGAGTAAGGTTTAGTGATAGAGAGAGAGTATGGAGACGTATGGTTTAGTGATATGATCATAGAAAAAGATGGAACAGATCATACCGTAAAGACCTCTTGAGGCATGGCGTCTCAGATCTTGGAGATTGCCGTTCAGTTGAAGAGCTCGAATACAGCCGACATAACCTGCTCGGTACTCCACATCGGCACCTAAATACGATGGATTAATAATCAGAATGCGATTGGAGAATTCTTACTGAAGTTGAGGAGATTTTGGAAAGTGACTTACCAACAACAAGTTTTGAGGTCAACTGCAAAGGTCTAACGGGGCCTGGAGGTTCAGCGACCTCCGCCTTCAAAGCGCCGTCAACAACGATTCGCGCTTGTTTCCTGTAAAATAAAAGGCAGTGGAATTGATGGACACTTTCCTGAATTTCTCATACGATATATCTTTAATTTCCGGATTTTTTTTCTTTTATTTCTGCGACGTAAGTAGGGCAATATCCAGAAAAAGGGAATATCCAGAAAAAGGGATGTTCTAAAACACCCAGAATCTAAAGAGTCGTGTACTTTGACAGAAGTTCTTATTCGTCTTCACGTGCGGTAACAGTCCACGGAGTACCGATTACTAAGCGTAATGGAAATTTTTCATACCTGTTCCTCTCGACTGAGACGGAATGCCAGCGATTATCAGCCAATCTCGAGGAGGTTTCAACACTAACCGCCAGAGGACCGCCGCCAGCTTCATACTGGAACCGGATCTGGTTGCCATCTACACAAATAAAAAAAAAAATACATTAGTTTCCGTTCAAGCCACAAACAAAATTGATGCCTACTCACTGTTGATAGAGATTTTGATGCTGTCCCTCGGTCCAGTGCTATGCATAATGACGGCGTTGTCGATTGTAGTCTTGAACTCAAAGTAGATATCTCCACTGTGGCCCATGTCGAAAGTTGGCAGATCGATCGTGGCGTCTGTTATCCGGAATGTGACGACATTGTTGAAGAGATCATCGCCCTCGCAAATGAGCGGCCCAATAGTGTAACGGCCCTCGCTGCCGTCAAGAGGCAGACCCGTGTCACCGATTCGCAGTTGTTTCACGGGGAGGTATTCTTTTTGAGTCAAGAACCCACCATCTTCAAGCCAAGTTTCCAATCCTGAAAGAAGAAAAAAAACGTTATTAAGGCTTTTGGGTCATAAGAAAAGAACTTATCGGGGTCTATACTTCACAGTAAAAGATTGATACCCTCTCTTGGTCAGAGCTAAAACTCGAAAAAAGAGATGGTGTTGCTAATGAACCGACATGCATTAATACAGGGAGACTTGAACGCACGTAACCAACCTAGTGCATTTTAGATGGGAGGTGACTTGAAGGCACGGAACCTAACCTAATACATTTTAAATGGGGCAGTCAAGTCAATAGACACTCCTAAAAATAAAAAAATAAAAATTAACGTGCACGCAAAACACGCTTTGAAGCTAAAATAGAAACTTTATTAGCTGCTCAGTAAGCGTTAAGTTACGAAACAAAGCGGGTTAGGGAACTCTAAAAATAGAAACCTAAAAATGGTTCCATACTTCGAACAAAACTACGGCCTTCAAACGACTATGACTTTGACTTGTCAAAACACTTTAACCCATAACAGCCCGAAGTATTTGGAGTGAAATCTAGCTCAAGAGAAATTGGAAGGATTTTTTCATTAAAATACGCTATTTTAAGCTTTGGAAAATGCCTAGATTATTAAATTTCACGTTTCCACAGGGTTGATGTTTTTTAAATTGTGACAATACTGAACTGAAAAGATCCTCTAAAATAAATTTTTGTG
>Ga0058701_10006230_pt1 | contig 10036 bp, 8 predicted proteins | sample AgamicOrMae_FD_97039 | JGI IMG/M metagenome (GOLD analysis project Ga0058701, IMG submission 97039) | Agave microbial communities from Guanajuato, Mexico - Or.Ma.e | ecosystem: Host-associated > Plants > Phyllosphere > Phylloplane/Leaf | place: Guanajuato, Mexico | collected 2012-06-04 | reverse complement strand
CTTGCGGCCCATTGAAGTCAACTCAATTCTTGGGTCTCCTCCAAGAAAAAGCGTCTAAAAATACTACGTTGACGGTCACCCCCATTTCAATCCTGGAACACCCCCCACCCCAACCCGTAAGACCGTACCGCCGTACCGTGACGAACTGATATCTCCACCCCTCCTTATTTTCACGCGACTGCCCTAAAGATCCTCCCCCAGAGCATTAAAGCCAAATTTTGGCCGACGGACGATCAAGCGTAGCTCCCAGCATTTACGTAAACAAACTTCCCCTCTTTTACGGTTTACCAATTTTGTTCGGTCTTGTGACTCACTGTCCCCCGTCGAAATCCTAACACCTCGAGTCCAACTATAAACTCGAGCTCCCCTCATGAAATGTTTCCCCGGTTTCCTATTCCCAGGATATCGTAACTTGCCTCTCAAATTCTAATTTAGGAAAGTAATCGTTAAGCTATATTTAGCTCTTCACCCAGAGGTTCCTGAGCGACGACTCGTCGAGAAATTAATATTAGTTCATTAATGGTTAGCGGTTTCAGTCCGTTTCTTGGCCGTTTAGCGGTATTTTTGACGTCGAATTTGGGCTTTTTTAAGTGTTTGAAGCGGTGAAACCACTCCCACAGGTGGTTGATGCTCGTGACGCGCTCATTGCGCAGGCCCCTTGCCCCTAGTTATTGATGAAGACGAGCGCGCAGGCGCAGGCCATGTGCGGGCTATGGCCGCTTCGCAGCTCGCCGTCCTCCCCAAGCGAGTGGCTGCGTTGCGTTGCGGAGTAGTTGTAAAGTAGACTCGGAGACGCCCGGACAGTGTCCGTGCGTGCGCCCGCTTACACCACGCACGGGTGGAAGGGGCGGCGCGGGTCGGACACGGACCCGACAGGTTAGTTTATTCGACACTATCTCCGGAACATGGCCCTTAGCCGAACCGGCTTTCATATTTGCTTTTCACACTGAAAGTGGGTCATTGCCCATGCATGAGTTCGTGCGGGATTCAATGAACTTTGCTTGTTAGCCGAGGTTTCTTCTCGCGGGTACATAGTAACTATCCCTATTCTTAGTATTGTCTCGTACGAATTTTAGTTACGTTCGCAATGCATTCTTTCGTCCATAATGCAAAATTCTTCGAATACTTGCGTAATTTTTTTTAATAGCGATTTTTTTTTATTTTTTTACCTCAATGCCGCTGAAATGGTAGGTTGAGTAGAGGAAATTTTAGAATATCCTGTTAAGAAAAGTTTGGAAAGTAGATGCATGGTAGGCCCAGCGCTACAGACGAGCTACGGTAATGGACTTTTCCACCTGCGTATACATTATTATAAAACATTTAAAACAGACATACGCTTAATTCTTTCACTGTACCGATTTAAATACGAATTTTGAACCTTCGAATTTTTCCCTGCTTCATTTTGAAAACAGGAGAGAAAAAAAATTGTTTGCCGCCCGCAGCGTAACCTGTTGAGCCTATTGCAATGATGCTGTCCGTCCGACATGAGTCTCCCAGGTCGAACTGTCCGTAGCACGGATAATTCGACACGGCATGTCCGGTTCAGAGGCTGTAGACATCCGTAAGGGTATCCGTGCCCTTTAAACATTTAATTGGATATCCATAAGGATATCTGTGCTGACGTCCGTGTCGAATTATCCGTGCTGCGGACAGCTCGACCGGGGTTTCCATCCCATCCTACTCCTGCTCTCGTCTATTTCTCGCCCATTTTACAGCACTCCTTACAATTAAATACCGCAGCGTCACGTACTGTAATGGAATTAAATTTGAATCTACCATAAAGCGTACTCCCTTTATCTCTCTGCTACATCTTAATTCTCTTCCTCGCTGTCAGCAACTGTAGTTAAATAAAAAGAAGCTTGCTCTCTTGGGTCTCAAACTAAGCCACGCTGCCTTATCATGGCGAGTAGCTTCGCGAAGCATGAGCTCACCGTCGAGCTGAAGTCCCATCAAGGCATAGATGGCTCGGACCCCACTGTTTTTAAGTCTGCCCCTTCCGGCTGGAGCGATACGTTTGAAGGGAAGGTCGGCTTTGTGACGTTTGACTTTGCCGCTTGCAGGCAAGAAGCGCTCCACTCCGGTCATGCCGGAAGCATCGGACGTCGACCCCGGACCGTCCACTTCAGCAGCATGCGGTAGCACTGGAGCCGCAGCCGCAGCCGGAGCGGCTGCCCCTGAACCAGATTTGAATATTTTTGAAAACAAAACCGGGCTGGCCGAGGACCTTAAGTTTTTGGCGAGCATGCCCGAAATGTGTGATGTGACATTTCTCGTAGGCAATACTAGAGAGCCGGTCTGCGCCGTTAAAGCCGTGCTTGCTGCCCGCAGCAGGTAATTACAACGAGATTTAAAGTCGAGACGCCCAAGCAAACGTCTCTTAAGTACGACAAACCTAGATGAGTCGAGTCATTGATGGATTTTGGTACTTTACAGGGTATTCCATAAAATACTGTACCAGGCGCCCAGTCCACAGAGAAAAAAGGAGAATGCCCCCAAGGAAAATAAATTGAGGCTATTTTTGAAACGGTCCTCCGAGCCCCTTTTGAATCTCCAAAGCGCTGCACAACAGGTGAGGTACTAGTAGAAGGGTCAGAATCGATTATCAAAGATTGCTTTCAGGTTAAGAAGCTGGAACAAAAAGTACACCAACAATGAGATTCTTTTCTCGCGTTAATCAGTTACTGTAACAGCGTTGGATTCCAGTTTTGTATATGACTGTTTAAGTGACATCTGTCAGGCAGCGTTCAGTCTTTCGAACGCCGAATTAATACGTGAATTCAATCTATTCGGTGTACGGTAGTTTATGATGCCGCGTCGATAGATTAGTTTATCGTAGCTCCCGTTTTGAGAAAGGTAATTATGAAAGATACCCTCGTCATAGTCCATTGAGTTCAATAAAGTCCCCTCCCCCTATTTTTTCTTAAAAAATTACTGTTCAATTTGAAGCAGTATACCGGCGCCATTTTTAAATGTGTCGGTTGCCGTGCATTCTGACTGATGCTCTTCTTTCCTGTTGCTGTTGTTGTTTATTTAATAAACGCAACGGCTTTTAGCGAGGCTTTGCTCATCAACTGGCTCCAATTCAAGAGGTAACTTGGAATCGGGATGAAATGATGTTTTACTAAACATATTTTTCGAATCTCGTTTGGTTTTTATTTATGTCGACCGAATGCGTCGGTCACAATTTCGTTTGAATCAGATGAAACTAGTTTCCGGCCTACTTTTATCTTGTAAGCACAGGCACGAAATTAGTTTCACGATTTTAGCTGTGCTGTTTGCTCTTCTGTTCTCTTTCGCCTAGTGGTATCGTATTCGACATGTTGGAATTTCGTTTGCACGTCATTCTGTCTGAATGCTCTCTATACATTATATAATTGAATGCTTAAACATTTTCAAGTTCGTTGTACAAGAATTTTTAGTAGCATTCTGGGGCAGTAAATTGATAGGTTAGTGAACAATTCCAAAAGCCAACTATGTTTTGATGATCCTTAAGATCGAATTTTCTCCGTGTTCTTGAAAGCGTCTTTATAAATCGTACCGATTAACCATTAGGGGCTGGTGTTAATCCTCCGTGGTTATCTTTCTGCTATTGAGAATCCTCTTTTTTTATCAGAGTAATATACTATATTTGGAACGGGATAGGGTGCTTTGGAGATTCTCTCAAATAATCAGCACTTTCATTTCTTTTCACCATGCATGAGAATGTATCGTAGGTCTTTCTTGCAAGAGTCTATGGACTGTAAACTGCACGTAGTTGAACAAAGGACTCTTGCTCGCTCTTTTGTCTTCATACGACTTAGGCTGAGCTCAACCAGTATTCTTTCAAACTCTCCTTTGAAGGAGAAAAGTGTGTCCAAGTTTTCATAGGTAAAACCGGGAAGAGGTAACGGCCGGCGCGGCGCTTACAATATTTCTGTCTCTTTGAAACTTTTTTCGGCTGGTTATTTTTGGCACTCACTGGTATATGTGCTGATCTCATTTCGCTTTATGCTCCGCCTAATAGAGCAAGTAGACGGCTTACAGCGGTATTCTCTCTTCTACGACGGTGTTGCCGTCGCCTCGTAATGCTTGAGTTGTTTAATAGAAACATAACTTTATGGTAAACCAACGAACATTATTTAAGTACATCGATGCAGAGGGGTACTCCACCACCACTGAGAGCAGCGAAAGTCGGTTGTTGAGGATATCACTGTTGCAGCCGAGAGCGCCCGACGAAGCGAGCTTAGGCTTCACGCATGACACGAGTGTGTAGCTGTTGCCTATCCGCCGATGCGCGGGCGCTCCTCGTTCTCACCCCCTCTAGTTTTTAACGCGGAGTCCGGAAACTCAATGACGTCATTGTTTGCAACCAAACTAGCTGACTTCCAAGTGCAGTGGAGTACATCGCATCATCCCTTCTAGGAAATCTGCTGCGAACGCGCTGTAGCAGAAGTTCTTGATAATGCTGTCTTGTTGACTACTTCGTTAGCAAACTTCCCGCGGTGTTCACTTAGTGTGAACTTGTTTCAGCCGCAGGGCAATCAACATGACACGCTTATTATTGATGAATTTGAGCCGGATGTTTTCCGGCAGCTGATCGAGTATATTCACACGGGCTGTGTCACTCTTCAACCCAGGACGTTGCTAGGTAAGAAGTGAGCCGGTTACAGTCCACTCTGGCGATAATCTTTTCCGGTGATTACTTAGTAGCCGTTACCGTTTCCAGGCCTTATGAATGCAGCTGACTACTACGGCTTGGATGAGCTCCGTCGAGCGTGCACGGGCTTCGTGACATGTTGTGTGAATGTAGACACTGTATGCGCGCTGCTGGCGTCAGCGGAGCGGTATATTCAATATAAATGTACCAAAAGTCTGGTACAAAAGGTACGTATCGTAATGAATGTGATTTTTTCTCTCGAAAGCTGTTGCCATGTGAACTTCATGCAATCGAGGAGCAGGTCTATACATAGCTCTCTTTTTGCACTTTGAGTTGTTGAGGTATATTCTCCGTTCTTTCATCTAGGTACTGGAATTTGTGGACGAACATGGAAATGAAGTTCTAAATTTAGGCTCGTTTACTCTCCTTCCTCAACACGTTGTAAGACTTATATTGGCGAGAGAAGAGCTTCGGGCAGACGAATTCACGAAATTTGAGGTAACGTGTTTATTTGTTGCCTGGGAAAAAAAGGAGGATTTTCGCGCAGTTTGTTGCTGACGTATTTGATTGGTTTCCAGGCTGCGCTGATGTGGAGCAAAAAATACTGCGATTCAGATCCCAATACTTCGTTGAAGGAAGTTATAGGCAACTTCCTGGAGTACATCCAGTTTCACAAAATACCCGCCAATGTGTTGATGAGAGAGGTCCATCCTCTCGGACTGGTGCCTGCTGGAATAATAATGAACGCTTTAGCTTACCAGGTGCGTTAGCGTTGTTCAAATGCCGCTTCTATTAAAAATCCATTGAAATTTTTTTACATTGAAGGCTGGATATTTCACCTCTCGTATTCCTCATTTCGTTGCACAAGACGCTTAATCTAACTCAGGTTAACCGCCATGTCTATTAAGGGAGACAGAAGGTGGGAAGAGTAACCTTTCAAATTAATAGCGTACGAACTTGGGGGTGTTCGTAAAAGCGATCGGAGGAAAAGGAATTAGTCGTTGTAACTAAGTGAACGTTTCGAAAAGAACCTTAAGATTGGCGTGTGTTGCAGGCAGACCCAACAAGTGTGGACCCCGGAAAGTTATCTCCCAACCGAGTTCGGCGCACTGGACAAGGCCGTTCAATGAGCGTGCAAAGCTCCCTAGATCCCTACGGCTCCAACACGACGCTTAGCTCGTCCGGATCGTCCGAGATGATGAGTTCAGAGGGCGGTGGCCATAAGGGCGGCGGTAGTGGCGGGGGCAGTGGCCCGGGGGGAAGAGGTGCCGGCACAAACACTCCCGGGAAGTACTCAAGCTGAAGTATGCTCAAAGCGATCGCGACTACTCAGGAACAACCCACGTTCATCTCAGTCTGCTGAGGCCTTCCTAAAGTATTCCCCTAACGACCCCGTATAGCTAGAGAGCCTCAGTCGAGAGAGAGTCGACAATCTCCCAAGTAACCTGTCGATCATGGGAATTCTCTAACCCCACAACTTGTCACGCGACCAGTTTTCGATTCTCTGACTTGAGTGCCTCTACCGGAAAACAACGTTAAGAAACTGGCCTTCAGAATAGTCTTTGTTCAGCTCGTGTAATTGAAGGGAGAGTTGTTTGTATAGTTCTCGATGGATTTTGCGTGTTTCTTGGGAAATATAGTCCTTGCGACGGAAATTAGGGTTATAATGCCTTTCTCGGAAACATTTCGTAGAGCGAGTCTCGGAGAAATTCGGTCAAGCTCTCGTTGTCGTGACAATCGGAAAGCAAGGAGTACAATCAATCATCCAGGGATGGTTTAGGGCAGCATCAATAATGAAGTAGAAACTATGGGATTTTTTTATTTTTTTATTAATGAAGCTAGCAGCTTATTTAAACTAGCGCAGATAATCATGTTACTCGATGGGAAAATGATCAATAAGAAGTCTATGGTAAGGTTACTTTCTCGTTTTTTTAATTTTATTTTTATTTTTGTACTTTTTGAAAATTTGAATGTTATCAGCTGTGTAAATTCAGCTTTAGGAACAGGGCTTATCATTGCCATAAAATCAATTGTCTTGTGTACGTTTTAGCGAGAAATTGATCTATCGACTTGCGTTTTTATATCAGACATGACAGCTATGACTTTTTGAGTTGGTGGTTTTTGAATGAGCCTTTAATTTTTTCAACGAAGGATATTTTGCGGTACCGGCAGTACTTTTCGAGGCGTGCCGCATGTGCCTACACCGTGCGATGTTGCTGCTTAATATATGTTGGCTTAATCAACGATATCTTTTTTCTCGAGTGGAGGAGTTCCAAAACAATAACCTTCAGGTTTATAATTTACGAAAAACGTACAGAGAACAGCTTTGGAGACTCCAATCTTTTTTTTTTCGTGCCTACTGTTTAATTTTATTTCAACCGCGTTCTGTCAGTATATTCGCTGTTTTTACAAACTTAAATGTTTTCTATTCTGTGTTTACGTCTGTCGGTCTGTGGTCGATTTTGTGTGGGCCTGTGCGAATTATTGAGTCTTAACTTCTCGATGGTGTGTACCGTTTGGTGTAGTGACTGTGGGTGTTGATCGGTGTAGTGATGTTTCCCTCTTCAATTTGAAAACCTCCCTGAACCTTTCTTCTTCTCGTTCCCCTTGATGCAGGCGTTGTTTGAACCACTCGCTTTAACCTGGCGCTTTGAGCATACCGTGGTACGGTACCGAGGGAATAGCACTGTTGTGGGCTTCCATTCCTCCTGGTGCAGGGCCTGCACCGTGCATTACCAATGCCGCTCCAGGTTTATAAAAGATGTCTTAACCGCCTCCACAAAATGACTCAGGAGCCTTAAATGTTACCGAATATTTTCGTACCCAATGAATCTCCAAGAAGTATTTTGTGACCAGACCAAAGTGATATTAGACCGCAATATTGCACCAAGACTGGCTTTCTGAGGTAGAAAAAATTAATAAGAAAAGAGCTGGGAACTGATTTTGATGTTTGAAAGTGAATGAGGGTTCATTCATACTGCGCCTTCCAAGGACGACAAGGTCAAATTATTTTTGAAAAGATGTATAAGCTTCGGCCTTTGCTATATTATTGTACTTTGTTCGTAAACATTAAAAGTTGTACCTTGTTTTTCTGTCTTATCTTTTTATAATTGCTCATGGTTCATCTGAAGGGCGGTACCTTCTGATTTCGAGTGAGGGGCACTGGTAAGTGTTTCATCATCATTCTCTTCGAGGATTCCACCTCTTGGTCGTTACTTAAAATTTTTCACAACTTCTTTTCTCACCAGTCAAATCACAAGAACATCAAATCATAAACAGATTCTATTTACCGATTAAAAAAAGGTATTAATACTTCTTTTATACTAAGTAAGGCAATATACCGTTAGTCCGTGATTTGAAAAAGACCGCCATAAGAGCTGTAGGGACCATGAACTCACTATGGGCACTCCTCAAAGGTGCGAATAACTCGCTGATGTGGTGTTAACACCATGAAAACAAAACTCGAAGACTGCTACGTGTTTTCAGGTTAAATTGCACTATGTCACGTTCTTTAATGCTTAAATAGCCGACTTCGGTGTCGGTAGACCTGATACCACTTAGATTTCGCAGCTATCATACCATGAAAGCTATTGTGGAGTATTGTAATCCTCTGTAACGATCTGATTCCTTTTTTCAAAACAACAGAACATACATTTTGTTCTGTTGCATTGTTGTGATTTTGATGGATCTGTTAGCTAATTTAGGTAATAATTCTTTAGCCTAATGATAGTTCTATTTGAAAGCATATAGTCCAAGGCCTCTGTCGTTCGCGGTAACCTCTCTTTGTGGTTAGGCATATTCGTTGTTTCCCCATTGTGTGTACTTACCGTGCGTGTTTGTCTGCAATGACTTTGCGGCGAAATCCTCAAGTTGCGTCCAGTAGCAATGACATTGCTATGGTTACTTGTAAGTAAAGGCGACACCGACTTAATTCTCTGTCACAAGAGAAATTGACATTAGTGGCAGTCTTATGCACCTCTGTTCTCTGTTGGAGTGTGCTGGTGACAAATGTTTGATGCACTGTTTCAGTTGATACTTTTGATACAGCCTCAAGTGAGGTTTGGGAAGGAGACGATGATGATGAAACCTCTGAAACTGCTCGCTGGCGATCTCTGTCAACCTCAAATGGCTTTTCCAGGCAGAATACTGTGAAATCATTGCCATCAAGATGCCTCCGCAGAGGTGAGTTGGATTTCCAAAACATTCAATAGTAATGAAAACAAATTTTGAAATCTAATCTTAGTTTAATTTTTAGCCACAACAAAAAAGCGTCGTGGACTCTATTCTCAAATTGATTCCTACTTGCTCCTGAATGAATGGGATTCTTCTACACAGAGTAGTCATGCTGGCAGCCAAAACTCTACTATAGCAGAGCATGACCCCCTAGCCAAGCAAATGTAAGTAGTTTTTATCCTTTTGCCTCCCGAAGTGACAATTGTTGTTAAGACTCACAAAATATTTCTTTTTGTTCAGAGATGCTTTAAGGGACAATTTGGACAATTTGGCAAAGAAACGACAAGTCAAAGCTCATTTGATTAGGACTGAGAGCCAAAGATCGAGAGGAAAGCCTATCAGCTTTATCAAACATGCCAAATACAAAATTAGTATGTCTTTCCAAAAGGTTAGTGCTTGTAGAAGAACTGAGCTGTTTTGAAGAACTCATATTAACAGGAGTTGAATCCCCCAAACTTTTTTTTATTTTATTCTTATTTTTTGCAGATGAAGGAATCTCTGAGGAATCTTCTGTATATCTTAGAACTCTGGTACAGCAGCTTGAAAACCATTGAAGGTCATTTTGGAAGCGGAGTGGCAACATACTTTAAATTTTTACGCTGGCTCTTTATTCATAATTGCATAGTTTTAGTCATAAGGTACAGAAAGTTTTTACTCTAAGGAAGATCCAAGAGGTGGTTGTTTCTCTACTAAAACATTCCTTTCCTATTTCAGCGGTTTCTTCCTAATCACTCCTCAGCTGGTGTACCATTTTTTGTCATGGGATGCAGCTAATTCAAACCGCATTCTCCAGTCTAAGACTACCAGCAACAACCAGACATTAATTTTAAATGGTGAGTAAACAGTTCTTGAAAGCATTTCCTCTAAAAATTCCTTTCTGACCTTTGCATTGAATTTGCAGCCCAAGTCAGCACTGCTCCCAACCAGTTTTTCAACCAAAGTATGAAACCAAAGTTCAGGATGAGCAATGAGTTTAGCGTAGCGGATTTATTTTCAGGAGATGTAAGTAATTAGCCTAAATGTAATACTTTGAAATTTGTTTTGGGACCTGAAGTTTTATTTATTTTTGTAAACATGCATGTGTCTTTTTTTTTTTTTTTTATTCCTTGGAAGCAATTGGTGTTTTTTTTTTTTTTCTAAGTTGCTTAAAAAATGAAGCAGTTTTTG
>Ga0058701_10006229_pt1 | contig 10037 bp, 9 predicted proteins | sample AgamicOrMae_FD_97039 | JGI IMG/M metagenome (GOLD analysis project Ga0058701, IMG submission 97039) | Agave microbial communities from Guanajuato, Mexico - Or.Ma.e | ecosystem: Host-associated > Plants > Phyllosphere > Phylloplane/Leaf | place: Guanajuato, Mexico | collected 2012-06-04 | reverse complement strand
TGCCCGCAGCTCGTCCCCGCCCGCAGCTCGTCCCCGCCCGCCCGGCCCACTCGCGCCCACCAGACCCGCGCACACCCGAAAGTGCACTATTCACACTGGCCCGCCCGCACCCGCCCCCAAACGCCCACCGCTCGCCGCCCGCCGCCTCTCGCCCGACCCGCGCCTAATGGTGGCCTTCGGCGGCTCTGCTCTCGTGGCCACGCCACCGCCACCAACCCAAGAAGATGGAGTCTGCATCCTCTGCAGGCCCAGCCCACCGCCGCCCCTTGCCACCTGTGCATCTCATCGATAATCCAGCTCGTCTACCCTCGTCTCAGGCCCAGCCTCTGGCGCCTGCTCGTCCTCCTCCTCCTCCTCCTCGTCTTCGTCGCCGCCAGACAGACAGTCTCTCTCTCTCTCTCTCTCTCTCTCTCTCTCGCCGACGGAGACTGGCGGCAGACTAACGAACGGGCCAATTCCGATTCCAATTCCAATTTCTAGTCCAATTCCAGTCTCTCCGGCTGGCTGCCCGTTCAGCCGTGTGCTCGTCCTCTCGCTCGTTGTCGCCCCTCTGGCTCGAATCAATATCCAATTGATCCGATTGCGCCCAGCATATTCCATCTTATCGCCCTCCAGCGGACCTTAAACAGTAGACGAACGCTCTCCTCTGCCAGCTGATACACTAATTTCGCCGGCCGAAACTTCGTCAAAGCAACTGCCACAGACACACATGCACACGCACACACACACCAGCCAGCCAGCCAACCACCAGCCAACGGACAGACCCACAGACAGACGGACGGACGGACAGGGCTGTTGCTAAGCCCATCATCATGCCCATTAACACTGTCACTCTTTGCGACCACGCTTCACGACCCCTATCGGTGCCACTGAGACACCTAAGAATCCAATCCAATCCGATCCGATCCAGTCCAATCGGATACGATCCATTCGTTTAAACTCTCTCTCTCTCTCTCTCCGGCAAACTTTGGCCAAAGCTCAGGGCCGTGACGAGTGGATGCACTGCGCTGCCAGAGGCAGACACACAGACAGAGGCAGAGGCAGAGCGGCAGCCACAGAGCAGCATCGTGAGAGGAGAAATGCACAGCGGGACACGCCTACTCTTGGGGCAGGAGGGCGCGTCGGTTTGTGGCGAGCGGGAGCTTAGGGTGAGCTTTTGGGGTAAAATGCCCTGAATGTGCCACGCGCACGAGCTCGATTCGAGTCAAAATGCCCGATTCTGCGCGTTTCGACAACACTTCTGCCAATTTATACAGCACAACCCAAGTTTCTCTGCGTGCGATCTCTGTGGTTGTAGTTGGTGCAATTTTGTTGCACTCACAAAGCAAGCCGAGACATGCAGAAGGACGAATGCAACTGCTGCAAACTTGGACTACTACCATCATACTACCCACAACTAGCACTTCTACGACTGCGAGCAGGCGAGCGAGTGAGAGAGAGAGAGAGAGAGATAAACAATAAATCGAATGCAGCAGAGCCAGAGAGTGACAACTTTTTTCGCGGCACAACAGCAACATCGACTCGGTCTCGCTCAGTCAGTCAGTCGACGCTAGCCAACAGCAGCAGCAACAACTACATCTCAACGACAACCACAACAACAACAGCAACAACCACACACGACACGACACCACCGACGCTTAACCACCACCATCACCACCAACACATTAAAGAGGCTCACATAGCACCATAGAAACTCGAGCAGAAGCTTCACAACCACCAGCAGCACCGTCTACTAGCTTAAGCGGAATCTTTCAACCTAATTTCCCTCATTGCGCAGGGAGATAGAGATAGCTTAATCGATCGACAGGATTGAAGACTAAGTGACAAAGAATTGAATCATCATCATCATTCTCAGAAGCAGAAGCAGCAGCAGCAAAATTAGCCCGATCACCACCCAGAAGAGTTGGCATTAGAGCTTAGTTGATCAGAGGCAAGCTTAGAGTAAGAGAAGAGAGAGAGAGAGACAGACGCAAGAAGAGAAGAAAAGGCAAATCATGAATCGTCACCAGACCTCAATAGTTAGCATCGATGTTGGTGGTATATTTCTCATGGATATACTCATCAACGAATCGGATCCCTTCTCTTCGGCCCCAACATCTGCAGCCTCATCCTATGATTCGTCTTTATCAGCCAATCATCAGTATCAGTTCAACAACCAGAACAACAACAAAGTCAATTCGCACCACCTGGATACCAATCAAAATTATGATTACAACAACCACCACAGCAGCAACTACAATGCATCCAACTCAGACAAATTCAACAGACCCTCTGAGGCCCTAGCGCATGGCTACTTAGATGGCGCAGCTGGGGTTTATTTCAACAGTAGATACGCTCAAAGGGACCTTGAAGATGCAAAATTATCTTATTATTATCATCCATATCGATCGGGTTACACGGAAAGAGACACCATCCAAAAAATCTCTAACTATAGCAACTTCAGCAACAACAACAACAACAACAATAACCAATACCACCAAGAGAATAAAATGATGACCTTCGATCATGAACAGAGCAGCAGATTGTTCAAAAGGCAGTCAGAATACCAAAATTTTCTCGACGATGAGGAAGAAGAGGATGACGATCAACAAACGAGCAGCATGTATTGGCAGCCAGAGTATCTAGGCAGCTCGCTTGATAGATTGGCAAGTGTTATCAACAACTGTGATGAGCAATATCAATATGGTGATGGTAGGAGGACAAAATTTTTCAAGTCCTCCTCAAATAGACAACGCAACCAACAGAACAATAATAACAACAAGAGCTACAACTATGATTTTGAGGATTTTGATGAGGGTTTTGCGGCTGGAAGTGGTAGCGATGCTAGTTGTTCATCGGCTTCATCCAGCTTCAGCGCCTGCAGCGAAGATGACGACGAGGATGAATGCTGCTAATCAACTTAGGGAGCATGAATACATAATCCTCCACTCTCTCATTTTCAACATCATCATCAAAAACAGCATCATCATGATCATCAGCGTAAAAATGATTAATCTAACCACCAATCGAATGTAACAGGGAACTTTCGAGAGAACAAAGTTCAACAAACGTGTGCAACAGAAATCATTATCAAATTACGACTTGGTTGTCATCAACTCCGTAGGAACCAAAAATCTTTAGAATATTGTCAAGCTTATTATTATTACGACTACTACTCTTATTATCCACCAGTTATTATTGATATTGAAACTGATATTAATATTAATACTGGTACTGGCACTGATATGGATATTTGAACATGGAATTTGATATTGATATTACTATTATTATCACCATCAGCATCATAATATAATGGCATCTATATGATTAATCTTATACCACTCACTCATTCAACAACGAAACTACGTATATTATACGTCTATCTTTTAAGCTAACGATACGTCATTTCCCGATGATATATAATATTATTGTGACTCAGAGAAGGTGGCCCAAATAGCAGAGTGAGTTACACCAACTCGTCGTGATCGTCGACTTGTCGTAGAGAACATCAAAGAGAAACAATAATAACAACAACCACAATTACAAGAAGAGAAGAAAATAGTTCGCAACATTAGGTGATAAATTATATCCGAGAAAGGAGCTCGATTCAAATATTGGTGTGATATATCAACAAAAAAAAAGAAATGTAATAATAATCTTTGAAAACTCGAAAAAATTCTATAAGACTTCACATTAAACGATTATATCACACACAATTACACCCAGACAAACACACACCATGCAGCGCATTGTGACATTTGAATTAAGAATAAATAGCAATAATAATGAAACAAAATCCACCTTTGTCACCCCACAGGCTTCTTTTCCTTTTCACCTGCTCAAATCCTCGCCCTTCTGGATTTCTATTGTCTCCTTACACAGCAGTATGCCCAGCTGTCATGTATCAGCCCTTTATTTTGCTTTAGGATAAACATTCTATCGAAAAATTCTGCCAACGTTGTCGATCGCCAAGCTTCATTCTCCCTCCCTCTCTGTCTCCCTTCACTGGTCTACGGAAACCTCGATCTCGCAAACAATGCTTATGTAATAGTCCATGCAGGCCTGATAGAATTGAACTTGGTCTATCAGTTTCTTCTGGTCCTTGGGAAACTTTTTGTTCGCCTCCTCCTTGCAGGCAACGTGGAATTTGAGCACCTGCAGCTCAATGGGAGCCTCCAGCTTTTTGCTCCTTATTTCCGACTCAGCCTTCTCGTATCTGTAGGCGCCCGACTCGTCAAACCAGCCCTCAATCTTCAGTGCACAGGTGGCTATCTGTTCCCGGTGAGCTTCGACATTTTCTCTCGTCAAATTGGTCGGTATGGGTGCCGCTTGGAGGCACTTGGTGATAACTTGGGTCTTTTTGGTCTTTTCACTCTCGCTCGGCTCCAGCTGAGGACACTTGTTCCAGTTGACCTCGAAGGTTGGCGCAGCTTGCGCGTTAGCTGAGCCTCCGTTTTCCACGCGCGTGGCGTCACCTGTCGACGCCGTAACTCCCTCCATCTCGGAGCCCGACTCATTGTAGGCGCCCGAGTCGTCCGCCTGACTGCCACCGCCGCCGGCCTGAGACGAGGACGAGGATGGAGGCGGCTGGATTTGGGAACCACCATCGTCGTTGCTTCTGCCCGACGTGGGTGGCTGAACGGGCGGCTGGCTCGACAGGGGACCAGTGGGCGGCTCCAGTCCGATGGGCGCCGGAGCGGAAGCCTCTTGTTGTCTGGCGGCGGCCTCTTGTTGGAGCTGCATTTCGCGCAATTGTGCCAGCTGGTGCAACTGCTGAGGTGTCAGTGCTGCCAGCTGGGGAGGCAACTGGATGTTTGCCAACGAATTGAGAGCATTCTGGTTCTGTTGTTGTTGTTGCTGCTGCTGCTGTTGCTGTTGTTGCTGTTGGACGCGCCTTAGTAGGTCTTGAGCGCCACTTAATGGCATGAAGGTGCCAAGAAGCAGCAAATTCAAGGCAACAATTGCCGAGATGGAGCATAATTTAGCTTTGCAACCTCTAAACATGCCAGCTGACTTGCCTGATCTTCCATCCTCGTGCACCATTTTGCCAAATTTCCCTCTTGAGTCTTCATGCAAAAGCATCCTCGTTCGAACAATAATCTTGCCTGAGTTTCTGTCCACTTTACTCCTATCGCCTCATTCAACTAATTCAAGACTGAACTTTTGCTCGAAACTATCGCCAAATTATAATAACGCTCTCTGTCTCTCAGTGTCAATGTTCGATTATGGTCCAAAAGGTTCACTACGGAGTGGAGCTACTCTCTTGCCCAGTGAACTCTCTTGGTCTCTTGATTATTAGACAATATTTCAATATCCTCCACAAGTGGCTAGTGCTGATAGTTAGGAAACTTGTGAGAGCAAAATAGTTCAAGCGTATCTGGCATGCTTTGCTCCTTGATCAATGTGTAACAACCAGCTGAGAGAGAGAGAGAGAGCCGCAAACTTTTCAATGAATTTCGCGCTCCACATCACTCGGAAACAATTGAGATCGGAATCAGAGGCCAAGAAAGACGGATTGCCTTCGACTCTTTCGCTGGCTAACTCTCTCGAGGGCGTGATCTAGAGTTTCTAAGAGCTCCTAGAGAAAGTCGCTGTGAGCTGATTTAGTGGCATTAGAGCGCCAGTTTGGGCGCGCGATGATGTTGGCTAGCTCGTCGCTTGGATTGCGAGCTGGCTCGGCTGCTCGACAGTTTGAAAAGTTACTCTGTCAAGACGCCAATGTGCCACTCTCTTAGTATGGGAACACTAGACTGGCTAGAAACATTTCGTTCGCTTTCTTTCGCTGTTTCTAAGGAACAAAAAGCTTTAGTGATGTCAAATCGACATCACACACACACACAGACACAGACAAGCACAACTTGTTGAATGGTCTGCCTCCATTTAGTCACTAAATAAAGACCCTACTTTTTTTCTACTTCTCTAATAGTTCACTATAAAGTAGTAGCATGAAGTAAGGGCCATTATTTCACAACCAATCCTTATCTAACTCTCGAAGTAAAGCATTCCAGTTTCCAGGAGTAATCATCGTTGTCAGTCCCACATTCTGTTAATTGAACGAATGCCAAAGGGCTGCGATTGTTATCACTATCCTACCGTTGCGCTCGCTTGAATTATCATTCTATGCCAAACCACCACCAGATCACTGGAAACTTGCTCAAACTTGGCCACTTTATCGCAAGAGTGGTGGACACGAAAGTAGACGAGCACAGTCTCAAGTCCTTGTGTGTGTGTATATGTCTATATGCAGGACGATTTGGAAGGATAACCTAACCGAGAAATCTGGTGCAAGATTTTTCCGGGTTCCGCGAGTATTATCAAGAGAGATGGAGCAAAGGCTAGCCTTAGGTTTATAACTTTCTCATTGTTTCCGCACATTTGGTTTCTAGCCTGTCTCACTAGCTGAAAGATGAGTAAAGATAAATCTCCAAGAGACTAAGTGACTTATCAGTGTTTCATAATCATTTGGGCTAAAGATGTGCATTCAGGAGATGGTCTGTGGTTTTTGCCGTTCGAAATACGCGCGCAAAGCATCGCAGAAAGTTATCTGCAGATTGCGGTGCATAAGCGCGGCCAGCACTTCGCAGGACTTCAGCTCAACATGACCTTTACGCTGAGAAGTGATGCACGAGTCTGAGATCAAAACAACAGAGACTCCTAATTTTTTGTCTTTCTCTTTCGAACTATCGTCAAACAATTAATTATTGAATTCCTCAACCATTTACTACATCAGCCCAATGAGCACCACAGCCAAGCATCCGGAGCGTTATTGTCCTGTGTTCGGTAACTACCCGAAAGAGTACAACCGGGCTGTGCACGGTCCTTATTACCCATGGATTAACTATGGACCCAAGGATACACCTTTTCAAGACGTGAAGTTGGGAGAGTTCAGGCAATGGTTCTCGAGACGTCAAAAGACCCCAGCAGCTGTCATGGCAGCCACCAGTCGCACCTATTATTGGTGGTATAGCAGATGGATGACTACACGTTATGGCTCACCCACAAAGGGGCTTCTCCAGCTAGCCTTTGGAGTGAGCTTAGTCTCTCTCCTAGGTTCCTACAATTATTACAGGAACGAGCGAACCCATAAGTACCACTGGTGAGAGAAAATTAAATTAGTCAGCAATCAATAAAAATGAGGTGAACATCAGACAATGGATAGCGATTGAGACAGTCACAGGAGAAGATCATTAGCTCCAATAGATAAACTTGAGCCAAATATACGGGCGGGGCTGCAAGATAGTAGTTAATATATCCTCTCGACGAGCAAAGCTTTAATTGATAGAGAATCTAACGTATCACTATATGACTATAGATATTTTCTTGCATTTTATCAGTAGTAGTGGATCGTTTGTGTGCCAAGTTTGGGCGCCTTCGATGGGGGTTAGTTATTTTTCTTTGACCCAAATTTTGCCTCATCGAACACATCGGCTCCTTCTTTTTCCATTTTTTCCTTGAACTTCAGGTAGTCTCGCCGCCTGATGAAGTGTTCGGTCCACTTTTCTCCGCAAGTAGACTCGAAGTTGCCGAGAAGACCCCTACATTCTTCAGCCAACTTCTCGCCCGATTTATCCAGGCACTCGAAGTACTCGTCGCGCGCTTTGTAACAGGCGGCCCTATGCTCTCGTCCTTTGAAATTGCTCGAGCTCATTCCTTGGTCGAAATTGGATGACCGATGGCTAGATGAATTGATGGAGGTGAACCCAATATAATGATAGGCCTACAAAAGAGGCGAGATGGAGAAGAGATTTCTAGAGGGAAACTAGAAACAGAAGAGCCGTGCGGCTTCATAAGCTGCGAATTGTTTGTAAGTGTGTGCGTACGATTCGAGGGCAAAAGTGGTGCACATTCGTACAAACTTGGCACTTCTTGCTTAGATGAAACATGATGTCCAAGAAGTCACCAAGATCGCTATGAGACAGGCAGTTAATCATTAGCTCTTGGGAGATTTATCTTCCGCCAGAAGTCGCGAAGTGGACCAGATGGAGTAAGCCGTGTGGCACGCTACCAGCATTTAGGCAAAAAAATATTCGTACCACATTAGGATGCTTTTTGGATAAACTTCGAGCTCGAGATGAGCCTTTTGGGACTGCCGCTCTGAAACTGCCTAGTTCGAGAGGCTGCCTAGTTCAAGAGGCGAGGATGAAAGAGTCAGTCGGTGGCAACTTGTTATGGGTGGGCACCCATTGGCGAAAAGCAAGTTGTCGCCGAGCGACAATTCGATTCTGCTCACGAGAGGCTGTTGGTAGTCGAGAGGCAAGCTCCTGTGAGATTGCTCGACGATCTTGAGCCAGTTGGATGTTTTTGTTGTGTGCATGTTTGTTAGCTTACAAGAAAGAGAGAGACTTTCTAACTGATGACGATTTGTTTTGTTGCATTGTTGATGCTTAGCTATCAGAACAGTGCATTGGAAATCGTATGCTCTCGGTTGGTAAACTGGAGGAGTAAGCTTCTTTGGGGGCCATTTGAAACAAGGTGGGCTTCTTGTTTTGGAGCTTTCGAATTGAACAACGAGTTTTGCGAGCTCTGTTGCTCGTCGCGTGCATTTTGCGTCGCTTCGAGCACTTTTTGAGGCACTTATGAGAGAGAGAAAATTGTCCTGTTGATGAAAAGGTTGCCTCTTGCGCTTTTTGCGGACTTTCTGGGCGACTTTCTGAGCCAATGGAGAAGAGGCGCTTCTTCTCCTCTATTCTGGCCATTCGAAGGCCGATTTTATCGCTTCATCGCGGCGCCAAGTAGCTTGTGGCGCATGATGGAAACCCTTTGATATTGCACACTGGCACCAGCAAGCGACAGTCAGGCAAGTGGTTGCATCGTTTCCTCATTTTGCTTCCTCTTGTGGTGCCACTCTCAGCCGGCAGAGTCGGTCTCCATTTCATCATCTTGTCTGTGGCGCAGCTGAAATGGTGGTGATGGAAACAGAGATGGAAATGGAATTGAAAATAGGACTGGAAACAGAAATGGTAGAGGAGCTTGAGATTGGCTCAGTTCACGAGCCTTTGGGGCTGGTAGGGAAACCAAAGGAATCTGACGATGAGTCTAATATTTCAGCGCTTTAAATTCGCAAAATATTCTCAGTTTCAGTGAATGTTTGCGGCTCCTTTTGGCTCGACTCGAGAGAGAGAGATACATTTGTGGTGCCTTGCCAGTTGAGCTCCAGTTGTGTGCTCATCGAGCGCCACGAGCAGGCGCTGCTTCTGGCAACTGCTCCAAACGTGTCCCACAGAGCTCATCTTTGTGGCTCCTTTTCGAGAAAATTTTCCAAACTTTCAGGCGGCAAAAAGCAAACTATATCAAGCCTGGCGCCAAGCGGCAGCCAATTGCAGCTTGCGGGTGGCCCTGTGGCGCCACCAGCGGTCTGGCCGAACCGGAAACGGCGAATCCAATGCAAATGGTTTGGGGGCGCCAGTGGGCCGCGAGCAGAAAAATGGATTGGAGCTTGTGTGTTGGCCGTGTGTGTGGCAGTGTGTGGCCAATGTTGGACTCATGTCGGTCCCATTCTTCTGCTGGCCCCCATTATGCGCTCCTTGTGGGCCTTGTGGGCGGCCAGCAGTGAGCCTTTGGAGGCGCCAAAGTGAGCGAGGCGACGATTTTTCGCCTAGATAAGGAGGCGCGCGCAAGGAGCCAGTCGGGGAAAAGTTGCGCCTCTTCGAGTGGCAAGAGGAGGCTGAGTTGAAGGCGAAAAGGCCCAGTTGTGGGCCAATTCGGAGGGCCGCATTCAATTGTCTCTCTCTCTCTCTGGCCGGTGTTTGCTCGCCGCCAGTCTCGTGGCCCCGCGACAAGTGGACAGTGGGCGAGCGTTGGCCGCGTGAGAGTTTCAAATTTCCCCACACACAGACAGCCAGCCACTGTGTGTGTTTGGGGGCCCCACACGCTGGCACACATGGACGATGATTAATCGATTTGCGGCCTCCCCAAGCACAAGGCAGTTTGGCGCGAAGTTCGCCCGCAGGCCGCCAGATGGCGCGCGCGCGCGAGTTTTCGCCACCTTCTGCGCTGCTTGCTGCTTGCTGCTAGCAAGCAGAGCTGGACCGCGCGGGCCAGCTCCAGACGAGGAGAGG
>Ga0058701_10006228_pt1 | contig 10037 bp, 7 predicted proteins | sample AgamicOrMae_FD_97039 | JGI IMG/M metagenome (GOLD analysis project Ga0058701, IMG submission 97039) | Agave microbial communities from Guanajuato, Mexico - Or.Ma.e | ecosystem: Host-associated > Plants > Phyllosphere > Phylloplane/Leaf | place: Guanajuato, Mexico | collected 2012-06-04 | reverse complement strand
TCTTCTATTTGTGTTACGCAGTAGTTTGTGTCTGTGTTATGTGTAGGTTTTGGCTGCAATCTGACTAAGGGGTCCTGAGGTGACTCATCTATTGAGTTGGGACTCAGACCGACCTCTTTCAGATGCACCTTACCTGGATGTCAAACTGTAGTTAAAACCCTCTGTTTTGCTGGCTTCACCGAATGTTTAGTTGCCATCGCATTCTCCTCTACTGCTTAAAACTTAATTCTTCCGATTTCAGCCGACGGTACCGTTTCGCTGCATGATTAATCCTGAGCAAATGTAGCAGTTTGGCAGCTTTTTTTTACTTTGAAATACATTTTTCTAGCACGTACCTTTGATATGGAAACGTTTTATCGAAGATTTCTTCAAACTTTCATTCCTTACCTCCATTTCTGTTTCCTATCAGTCTTTAATTCCGTGCCATCCTCCCTCTTTCTGTTGCTTAGACTTGGTTAAAAAAGTTGTCCCGGGCAGAAGGTCACGATGAGCTAAACAACTGTCCTGTTTATTTTTTTTATGAGACTTATATAATCTTAGTCTCCTTGAAAAAAAAAAAGGAATGAATTGTTCTGTTAACCGCGTAGGGATTCTTATTTTCCTTTCAGAGCGAATTAAATCAGAGTTTTTTGCGAAGAGAAACGCGTTGCCTTGCGCAGAAGATACAGTGTGTGTCGTAGCTATCTCACTTGCTGAATATCGCCTCGGTTCTGTGAGATGTTGCTTAGATCATTACATTCTTTTCTCTACCGATTTCACTGCAATTTAAAACCTCTGTAATTAATAAAAAAAATGTTTGCCTAAAATTGGTATAGCATTTGCTTACTGATGGAGGGAGAAGTATATGCTAGATGTTAAAAAAAACACTCTTTTTGAATAGATTTGGAATTTCCCTTGATATTTGTTTCTAGGTTTTTCGTATGTTCTGCTTGCTTTCTTTTTCAGTGTTTTTTTTATCTCAAAGCTAAAGTATTCTCGAAGCAGAAACAATAATTGCTTGGTATTTTTCCTTTTTGACCCAGGCAGCTCAGTTTGGGTACCATGTGCAGTGTGTCTCTCTGTAAAAAAAAAAATTATTAACTCATCATATTTAGGGGAAGGGGAAGTAAATTTTGAGCTTTTTTTTCCTCCAGATATTTTTAATTGAATTGGTGATTGTTATTTTTCAATATTTGCATGTATATGGGACTTAAAAAATCCTTAACCTAGTCGGTGGGATATTTGAGGCTGTGCCACCGATGCTCTTGATTCCCCTGTAAAACGTAAAAAACGCTGATAATCAAGGAGTGCCGCTAAATAGAAGACAGCAGTTTATTCAATTCCTACCTGTGTAGCTTACATCAAAGTACTGGTTTCAGCTAAAAACATCAGCGAAAACATAGTAATTTTTGTTGATTTTTATTTCCACTACAGCCTTCGTCCGCAAATAGCCATTACACTCTTATTTATCGCCAAAATAAATTGAGTGTTCGAAATCGGCTCCAGAATCCAGTATCTTTTATCTTTTAACGAAGATTATTTGATAAGCTTTAAAAGTAAACCTACAAAAACCGAAGACTCGCATATTTTTTTTTTCACTCGTTAAAGGATTTTTTAAAAGATGTCATAATGTCAAAACTTAAGTTAGGAATATATATTTTTAAAAATTAAGATTTTCCAAATAGGAATTTGTAAGTTTGCTACAGCAAAATTCTAAAAGTTGCGATGGTATGATTCCGTCGTCAATTTTTTTCTGGAAGATGTTTTTGTGGTACGTATTGTATCCGTGTTTCCGTGTCTGTGGTCGAATTGTGGCTGTTAAATCAGTGTCGCGTCTATAATTGTTGAGTACTGTGTCTTGTGTCTTCGTTTATTCGGAAGAGTTGTTAATTTTGTGTTACTTTGTTGCTGCAGGGCATGGCTTCGTGGGGCAATCGTCCTTGTGTTCCTGCTCGGACTGACTTGGACTTTTGGACTGTTGCACCTCAATGAGGATTCTGTCGTCATGGCGTACATCTTCACTGTCCTCAACAGTTTTCAGGGATTTTTTATCTTTGTGTTCCATTGTGTTCAGAACGAAAAGGTAAGGAATATGTTCGGGTCAGAACAAAAGACTATCTACTTGTAAATCCTGCCCCGATTCCTCTCTCCGGTTAGCCAGTGTTGCCAAATTTCGCGACTTCGTCCAATTGAAACGCTTTTAAATTCGTAAAGACAACCATATCAAACAACCTCTCATTCGATTGATCACCTCGTGAACGATCCAGAACACACAAGCTGGGTTATCTCGAAATCGAGTTAAGCGCAACTAAATTTGGCGGAATCTATGGCAACATTGCGGTTAGCCCACAATCCGTAGAAATTTCTTCTTTTTTTCCGTAAGTGCAGCTATTTTGAATATCGCTGCCCCTTATAATAGCGGCGGTTCACGTGTCAATGAGGAGCACCTAAGCTTAGTTTAGGATTGTGGTGTGAGAATGTTGAGCAGAAACAGGGTTGCCACAAAACTGCACTTAAAATTTTTAAGGTGTCATTTTCCATCTCGTGTACCACTTTTCTTAGCCTAGAGGAGGTAGGCATAAGGGCACGAAGAAACAAAGTGTATCTTTAAACCGTGTTTCGAAATTCAACTTTATTATCAAGAGATACATTTTTTCGTCGTATAAACCTAACGTTAGAGAAATGGGTGAATGGAGTTGTGGGACAGCAAAATTTTTAGTGGGTAGGCTTTGAGTACCGGTATGTTTTTTAGCAGATTGTGGCAACACTGATTTGAAGGATACGTGCATTACTTATTCATCAGCCGTTGTAAATTTGAATCTCCGGTTCATACGGCTGATCGTAAATTCAGATGAATTGTTACGAATGCCTCCTCATTCTGCGGACATATTCTAATATATTATTGCTTCGGCAAATTCGTTTTGTAGGGTTTGAGTTGTAGGACATTTCTGTGATAGTGGCGCATATTCAAAGTTTCGCACATATTCGAAGAGCGGAGCAGTGCATAAATCAAAACGCGACAAAAAGATAAGACTGCAAATTGAATTGATAACGTGCGTTCAGCCGCGCGTTGCCTCGTTGCACTGCAGTTGAGGTATTTTTAAAACGGGCTTTGAGTTCAGTGACAGTTCTCATTTCTCACAAAAGTGTGAACGCGTTTCAAGATAGGTTTTTATCTTTAAGCATAGCTAAGTGTATCATGATCAACATGTACTGTGATATTGGGAAACTCTTTTGTATAAGGATACGCGAAGTTGTTACATACTGTGCTGTAGAAATTTGTGAAAAGTATGGATATAATAAAACGCGATGTGCTGAACCATAGAGGTACAGTTCTCTCCTTTTCTGCCACCATATCACGTTTTTATTATTTCGTTACCTGTTTTTTTTTAATTTTTGAGGCATGCTTCCCTCACATTATGGTGGTTTATTCTTTTGTTTTCTTTCTTCGCACAGTATATCCTTTGTAGTGTTCCTTTATCATACCTTGAACTACTTTCACGTTGATCTATGATACTCTGTAAATTTGAAAGTTCGTATCTCATACCTCGTGTGTTCAACCTTTAGTCGCCAAGCCGAGCGGGGCTAAAGCGAGAACGCACAAGGCACAGCTCAGCGGACGGTGTGTCAAGTTAGGCACACAGCACGCAGCTTACCTGAGCAAGCAGCATGATGATTGGAAATGATACGTTAAGTTCGTTTAGATATCTTGTGCCTCGCTTCGCTGTCTCTCCACTCTTCTCGGTAACAAAAGGTGCAACTCTTGAAAACGATTATACCACCTTTCAAATTTACAGTGTAGAACTAGCTTAAGAGCCAAGCACTAGTACAAGAATTTACGTTCTTGGTAGACGAATTGCTTAGTGTAGAATCAAACTTAAAATTTAGTCCTATTTCTCTGATGTCAATCCCTCGCTCGTCATTCTTAAGTACACACAAAAAGATTTTTTGGTAATGCTTCCAGTTGAGGCCGTTAGTGTTTGGTAATCGTTTTTAGTCATTCGCTTCCATCACCCCCAGTTCAAACTAGCGGTCTTGCAAGTAGTCTGTTGATATTCCCAGGGAGTAGTAACCAGGAAGAGCTCCAGATCCATTAGAAGAAAAATACGTTCTGGGTGCAGTATTTTGAAGTATCCTTACTTAATCAACTGGGGTTGCTTAATTAACAGCTTACTTCACTAACATAGTTTGAGCTGAAAGAAAATGTCTGACAGAAAAGTTGTTAAGATCAAGTTTTGGTCGCATAGTCTTTTATATCTCCAGATTTTTAAATATTTTAAAAAGGTAGTGCCCTTCTCCTCTCACGTCTCTTAATTTGTCGCACCTTTTTTTTGTCCTTAACCTTTTTTTTGTTCGTTTTTGTTTTTCCTTTAGGTTCGCAAAGAGTATAGGAAATTTATAAGAAGACACTCGTGGTTACCAAAGTGTTTGCGATGTTCGAAAGCGTCGCAGACTGGTAATAAGGACCGGAGATCGAGTTTATACACTGCCTCGAACGGGAACCCTACTGCTCCGAACTCGCATAGTACAGGAGTCGGATCAACAGCTGAGAGTTCGTCCGTATCGGGGCATGGGCACGGTCATGGGCACGGCACGAACGCAAACGTGGGTACCTCCATGTCCTTGATGGCGCCAGCGCCTTCTCCGTCCCGTTGGGACGCAACTGCAATCCAACCCGTAGGCCTACAGCGCCATTACATAGCAGGTATCACACCACTCAACTGCACCACGCTTACAGTTTTTCGCATTTTGAACGACCAGAGTTCTCGCTCTACCTGTCGCTCTGTCTTCCTCTTATTTCAAACTTGCCCCATTCCGAAAAGATCGTGTCTTGTTTGTCTCATTTTAGGGCAAGGTGTCTATCACGGTGGAATCACTCCCGTCAAATATGAAGGACGTTTCCTGACGCCACTTGATTGTGCGGGTCGCCTGCTTACAGGGTGAAAGGCAGCCGAACGAAGCCGAACACCTCCGGACTTACCCGAGCAAACTGCCTTTCGTCCTGTAAGGAGGCGTCCGGCACAAACAAGCGGCGTCAGAAAACGTCTCCCGTTCTCTCTGTGTATCAGGTCTGGAGTGACTCCACCGTTATAGAGCCACCTTGTTTTAGGGGCTGTTCATCGGAACTAAAATTTCCCTGAAAAGAATTCTCATCTGAACCTAGATATTTACCCATTATCTCTCCTCCAAAGGTGTTTTTTTTTTAATTATTTATTTTTTTTATTTTATCTTGCGGAAACAGCGCATTGAAGCTAAGGTAGTTCGGCGTCTTCATGTACTTCACTGAAGAAGGAGAAAAAAATCAGACAGAAATAGTCTGTTGTTAACAAAGCGGCTTTCAAACCAAACGTCTGATCTTCGTTGAGCCCCATCTCAAAAGGCTGTTCCTTATCCACTGCAAATCTTTACGTAGTGAAAAGAGTTTTTTTCCTTATGAAGAGTTACGTAAATGATGATACGCCCTGAGCCTTGCAAAACTAAGAATTAAACCACCTCAAAAATAACGTATTTTGTGAATTTTAGCCCTAAAACTCAGCAATATCTTCGCAATTTTAAATTTCAAGGGTTCCGCTCGCTAAAGTAAGTTTAGTAAAGCCAATTGTACGATCTGTTTTTCGCGACGAAATAATCTTACCCGATGACGGGCAAACCCAATTTTTTGCACAGTCATTTTTTTATTTCAACGAGAGCTCAACGCGAACTGTTTTTGTGCCGTCTCATTGTAGAATTTTTGCGGCCTCTTTTTTAGCAGTTCTTCCCATTTGTCGGGTTACTCAGGAAACTTTGTAAACGCAACAATTTTTGATAACTCCTAGATATTGAAAGAAACAACACAGCCTCTCTCATTGTGTCCTACCCTTCATTGTGAACTATCGCGTTATTGCTCTTACTTTCAAGAGTCATTACTCGTGTGCTAATGCACGCTCTCTACTTTGATATATTAGCACATCCAACAGTTCTTCTCCTTCTATACATGGACGCTGTCCTCTTTCTCTTCTCCTTTCCTTTACGCAGAGGGTATTTTTTAAAAGCAGCGTATTTTTGCTCGAGTAAATCTGACATTGTATCATATTGTATATTTGTGGTTTATTCAAGTTTATTTTAATCAGTGTATCGAGAGGTGATATTGCTGTGGAGAAAGCGATTGTGGAGAGATTGATGTAATATGTAGTATCCCCTCATTAACACCCCGCTTGTTCTTTTCTCTTTCTTCTTGCGGACTCTGGTGTCGAAATGAAATTGATTCTGCTTGACTAACAAGTCTGGGCAACGGATGCGGTGTGGTATGGTATCTGTGGTGATGTATGGCGTAGTAGTGCCTTGCTTCGTGATCTTTGTAGAATCGTGCTGGTTAATGGGTCAAATCAGAGGTTTTTGAAGCTGTAATTTGTCACATGCTTTTCACTGTACGTGTTTACACTTCGAAGTTCAGCTAAAATTCATTTTGTCTGAGATAGTTTTACAAGAGAGAATTTGATATCTAACTAATGCGATAAATCAGCGTGAACTGTAAACCAGCACTGTATGCAATGTACATGTCACAGTAATCTAAGTGGATAAGGGTAGCTTTATTTGATATGAGAAGAGTGACGGTAAGTTTGTAATTTCGAGTTGATTAGTAGGATACTGGTATGAAGCCAGGTTTAAGAGTTGTGGCAACATATGCATAGGGTTTCCTGATATCACAGTTAACATCGATTCTTGTTTTGTTTTCACACGTAAACTAAAAGATGCTTCGTGAAAAAATTGCGGTCTCACTGCATTGCGTTTTTTCCCCATTTAGCGAATGCTAGCTGTGCGACTTGTTGCTGAGGAATGCAAGTTAATCAACCCATAACAGCCCAAAGTATTTTAAGTGAAATTTAGCTTAAGAGAAATTGGAAGGATTTTTTCCATTGAAATACGCAATTTTAAGCTTTGGAAAATGCCTTAATAATTAAATTCAGGTTTCCAGGGGGTGATATTTTTTGAATTGTGGCAATGCTGAACTGAATAGATCCTCCAAAATATTTTTTTCTGTTTCCGAAAGGCATCGCTGGGCGGCAGTGGGTTAAGTAAGGATACTTTAAAGTACTGCACCCAAAACGTATGACTTTTGTTTGGAACTGGAGCTTTTTCTGGTTACTACTTCTATGGAATATCAATAGACTACTTACAAGACCGCTAATTTGAATTGTGGGTGATGAAAGCGAATGCCTTACAACGGTTACCAAAAACTAGCGCCCTCAACTGGAAGCATTACGAAAACAATCTGCTCGTAGCATTACGCACTCGTGGTTCTGACTTTTCGTAAAATCGGAAACATTTTGCGCGTTTTGTGGCATGAATACGCGTCGTACCTAATCAGAACATCCTCCGAAAAATGCAATGAAACCGCGCGTTTTTGATGCGCCGTTCCTTCGTGTCTGAAAGAGGGTCCAGCAACAAATTCTAGTAAAAAAAAAAGAGCTCCCAGTTTTCTTTATTGAGAGGACATACATATTTTTTAAGTAGAGGGCATGACTGCTCTTACCAAGTATCTCACTGAAACTTTTCAGGCCGTAAGTTTTAGGCCAGTCTAAATTCTATTTCGCAATTTGACAACATTTGATAAAAATGAATTATTAATTTCAGGGACTTAAGTTTTGGTATATTATGCCGTATACGCATATTGGCGATCACCCTATACGCAGACAGATTGTTTATCGCTAGTCAGCCTCTTTTATGGCATCACCAGTACTCATACGCGTTTTCTCACTAATTAGCTTACAGCCGGACAAGGGTATTTTTTTGTGTTGTCATGTTACCCTTTGATAAAGTGACTCTTAGCTTATATCACAGTTCATTTTTCCATTATGCGTTAATTCTAACCAAATCTGACCTTATTTTCAAGGTTACCAAGTATTTTTGCAGTCCTAATTCAGGCGAAATAAGTGTTTTAGGACTAATGGAAATCACTGTTGGGCGCCAATGATCGTACTACGGTGTCTCTTCTGGAAATTGGATAGGTTTGCCTCACAAATGCTCTCATCGGCTATAAAAAGCTTCCATGGTATTTTATGTGTACTATCATAGACAAAGAAACGTCCCTCTTCCCTGCAACCCCCTAGACTTTATTTTTCTATGATGCGATTCTCAATGTCAGCCTATAGGTGATATTAACGAGCTGTGCAGGCTGCCTACCGGCCCGGGACGGCGGCTTTCTTGGTGTGCAGTTTGTGTTGTCTGCTGTTTAGTTCCCCTCTTATGATTGTTTTGTTGCGAACTATGGTTAATTTGCAACATGAAAGGTTGCCCTCCGCGTTAAAGGGGGACTAAACAGTAGACAACACAAACTGCACACCAAGATGGCCGCCGTCCCGGGCGGGTAGGCAGCCAGCACAGCTCGTTAATATCACCTATAAACGATATCAGTATTTTCACGCAAGCATTCTACGAGCGTAAAGTTTGACGGGGGTAAAAGGAGGTCCCCAAGGTAGTAGATGTCAGAGGACTGAAGAAGATTATTGGTCGTGTTCCAGCTGTACCTGCCTCAGGGATGGAACTCGCGCAGTGTGCGCCAATCGGGCAAAGCGAACAGCCCCAGCACCCCCGGCATAACAACGGCCAACGTGCAAGGCCTCCCGAACAACCACGTGAGCATCCCCAATGGGGCACCCGCATCCTCAACTCCAACGGCCTTGTACACTGGCAGCGAGAACGACGACTGTGAGGAGGGCGGCGGGCGGCGGCGCGAGGCCACCGAGGTGGGTGTCGCCACGTTACCTTACTTGCGCTCGAATGGACGTGGGGGTTACCTCCCCAAATCCTTGACTACCTGGGGCTCACTGCAGAAGGTGAGCTGGATCGAACAGTTTTAGGCATGCGGCTTGCCTCTGTGTTGTTTTTGTATTCGTTTGACTTACGTTGCCATCGCACTCTTGAAGGCCGCATTTTGAATCTTTCGCGGGCAGCCTTTGTCAAGCCTTCGACCGCTAACTTTGAACTCCTCAAGGGCAGTTACTGCCGATGAGAACTTAGCGGGTTGGGGCTTGGTGACAGCTGGGAAATCCCAAAGAAGGATTGATAATTTATTGAGTTTTATCTAGTGGTTAAAGGGATAGCCGCGATTAAATTTGAGACAGTCGTGAAATTAGGCAACACTGCTCAAATGCTAGCTCTTCCCGCCCAAATGGTCAGCTGTTCAGGCTTTCGGAATAGCTGTTGAGAGATAGTCGTCGGTGCTACATCAAGGGTCAGATTTCTTAAAGCGGTTGAAAACATGTGAGAAGACTGGAAATGTCGCCGAAACGGCCGCAGGTTTTCCGTTAAAGTCAAGGAAATGGGTAAAAAATAGGGAGGACCATAACCGGAAAGTCAAACTTGGCTTTAACGATAATTATAGCACAATTTTTTTCCAGCACGACCCAAAACAGCTTCTAAAGTTCGCCTCCTTTCGGAGAAGGCTTACAGTATTTTACGATTCCGTGTTTGCTTTAGTGCGTAGACACTTCACAGACATCACCATGCAAATGCTTTTGACCTCTTGTCTGTTGTTTATTGTGATCAAGGCAGTTATGATTTTGTTGTTGACGGTTAACTATTATTTTGCATGTTTTCCCTAATAGTTTTCGAAGTGTGTGGTGATAATGTGCTGTGCACAACAGTGTAAATCGAGAAATGCATGTATTTAGTCTAAATTCAGTTTCAATGAATTACTTAAGTGTGCTATCTGTTAAGAAACCGGCTTTTACAGAACTCGTAATTTAGCCTTAGTCTACCGAAAGACAACAGTTTTCACTTGAGAAAAGTAATTACTTTCAAGCGATTCGGCTTAGTCTCTTCAACAGCATACAAGTTCTGAAAGCGACAGCTTACAAGTAGCAAGTAGAGGAAAGCCGGAAGTAGAAGAATGCTGGAAGTAGAGGAAAGCTGGAGGTAGAGGAAAGCCGGAAGTAGAAGAAAGCCGGAAGTAGAGGAAAGACGGAAGTAGAGGAAAGACGGAAGTAGAAGGAAGACGGAAGTAAAGCCGGAAGTAGAGGCAAGCGATTGTTGACAGCATTTTTTTTTTTGTTTTTCAGAACATGTCATTGAAAAAG
>Ga0058701_10006227_pt1 | contig 10037 bp, 3 predicted proteins | sample AgamicOrMae_FD_97039 | JGI IMG/M metagenome (GOLD analysis project Ga0058701, IMG submission 97039) | Agave microbial communities from Guanajuato, Mexico - Or.Ma.e | ecosystem: Host-associated > Plants > Phyllosphere > Phylloplane/Leaf | place: Guanajuato, Mexico | collected 2012-06-04 | reverse complement strand
ACCTCTTTTCTAAAAGGCGTCGCAACTGTTCGGCGCTCTTTCTACAAGGCGCAGGAGCTTTGTTGACATAGGCGAAGCCGTTTTCGAAACGCAAGCGACTCCATAAGTTTGTACTACTCCAAGTTGCTACCCTAAAAAAGTAGGGTGCGGTTTACAGCGAAAACGAAATACCTGTTTTAGGGAGTTCTAACTTTGTTTTGGGAGTAAAAGTATAATGGGGGAAGTTCGTATTTTGAGTATTCCAAGATAGACATCTGTTCAGTGTTCAGCCATCAATGGGAAGCTCTCGCCGAAACCATTTTAACTGTGCGGCTGAACTGTCAATCTTGAAAAATATTCAAAATGCGTACAACCCCCGTTTCACTTTCGCATCCAAAACAAGTGAGAACTCCCTCACACAGATGCTTCGTTTTTTTTGTATGCTCGTAATATATTCGAAGGACCTAATCTAAGTAGACATACCGTTTTTGGGTGGCTATACATGTTTCGATTAAGATGGAATGGGTATATGACGCGTCTTTTCGAGAGACACATCTGTAGTGATTTCAAACGAAGAGTTCGACAAGGACATTCCGTCCACAAGACGCGATGCTTCTCAAAATATACAAGATACTAATGTTACATACTTTCTCCGCGTTCTTTCATGTTCAAAATGGGTAGAGTACAAGCGTAAAGTAGGTATTATTGTATCTCAGTTGTAACCTAAATTAATCATACCCAACCTAACATATTCTAGCCGAAATTAATCTCACCTGAACTAAGGGACCGTCAATAAACTCGATAAGCTTTGATGAGAGGGTTAAAGATTGGTCACGCAGTCTTTAAGAGAGGAGGGATGACAAATGTATTTGTGAGAGAGGATGGGAGCTATTGGCCCATAATGGTTACGTAGTTTATGGACGGCCCCAATGTGACAGGTTGGGAATTTGGAGCACCTCACGGTGTGTGGCGTGTAAGTATAGCTGACATTATGTCCTGTACAGAGGTGTGTGTTTTCGCGTGGGCCAATATCGTGCCGGGGGCGCCGGGGAAGGGGGGGGAGGAGTCCGCGCGCGCCGCTCGTGTATTATTTGGGTGGGCTCCCCACGGCTGCTGCTGCGGCGGCGGCGCGCCGCACCTTCTTGTGTCTCAATAAGAAGGAATCATTGCAGGATTTGCCATGAATGGATGCTGAGTATTGGAGGAGTACAAATGATGTTCTTTACTCTAAATTTCTCATTCATAAGAAACCGTTTCCGGAAAACCAGATCGCCCGCGCGGCTCGTTTGCATTGGAGTTTGTTGGTGGCATACCAACTTGATTATTTGGACCGAAAAGACGTTGGCTCGCAAGGGAGCCTTTTTTTGTTAAAGGGCTGCATCTTCTTCTTCTTGTGTTCCACCCTGTTTTTTCCTCTTACTTTGTGTATTAACGACATTCAGCCACGAAGGTTAGATTGGATTAGTAAAGTTAAATCGAATTTAAGCTGGTTCACATGCCTTGTGCCTCGCTTCGCCAGCGCCACCCTCCGCTGTCGCCAATCCTGGTGTCGCTTGCATGATTTCAACAAGTTGAGGTTAGTTAAGGAAGTCGGAATTAAATGCAGAGTGGGCAGAAGAATTTGGGGAAATTGATGTAAATAATCAATAGTCAAGGAAAACTACAGCGCTGTGTAATAGACATGTTTTCTGTAATACCTCAAAAATTAATGAATAAAAAATAACATGAAATTAAAAAAAATCTTTTCCTTAATCGGAATAACAGATATTCAGAAAAAAAATGAAAATTCGATCTGGGGAAGCCAGGAAAAGTTATGCCGTTCAAAATTTCGAGTTTGTGGCAACTCGCTTATTTGTCAGCGAAATAATCAAACACTGCCGCTGAGAACTAAGTGGCTCCAGGTTTGGCAACTTACGTTAGGTTAACTTCGATTAAGCGCCTTGCGCCCCGCTCCACCGTCTCTTTGCTCTGCGTGTAAATTAAAGAAAGGCAGAACGCTTGAGTTGTAAAATGCGACTTTTTTCGAAAAAGAAAACAAACCTTCTTCGATCGAAAGATTGCCTTTTTTCGATCCAAAGATCGACTTTTTCGACTTGAGTCAACAGTGTCGACCGAGGCGGTGTCGTCCCTCGTCGATATTCGTAGCACGCGTGTCGCTCGTCGCGATTATTGTCGCAACAACCTACCACGTCGTGAGTAGGTGAAAGCCACGACTCACTACCGTATCGGGTATCGAAGCAAGACCCACCGCGAGGCCCGGCGAGGCCTTGGGACAGTCCCGTCCCAACCCGTCCCGTCCGGTCCGGCCGGGTCGCAAGGCTCGCTCTTGATTAAGACATCTCCAACTAAACATGACGGCCCCACGAACGGCCACACACAGGCAAAGCTCTGTTGCGGCGGTAGCAGTGGTTGTCGGGGCCCGGGCGGCCGGCCACCGGCGCTGAGCTACGTTGCGTTGAGCTTCCCGACGCCGCTGCCGCTGCTGCCACCGCCGCATTGCTGACCCGTCATTCATGCCAATGGGGAGGGGGAGGGGGAGCTACCATTTAGATTTGAACGGTGTGACGTATTAGTCCTGTCGGTCGGGTTCCACTGGCGCCCAGCATTCATCATCAAAGTCCAAGACGCGATTTGTGTCCAAGACCTCGAGACTCGTCTTGGATCGAGATGAAAGAGGTTGTCTACCAAAACTGCTACCTTACCTTAATTATCATAGCTTCACCTGACGTAATCTTCACTAACCTGAGAGACCTTACCCAACCTGATCATACCCACTAATATAACAACAAAACATCACTTACCTTTCATCAGGAACTTTTTATACCTTTTTTCCTGAATAACATTATGTCCCTCCCTGTGGTCGCTAAACCTCACTCTATGTATATGAAATAGTGAGAATCAGAGACGATCAGTCCAAACTGCTCCACTTATTGAATATCAGAGAATCATTTTTGACATCCGCAGCGAAACAATATTTTCCATTGACTTATAGTTTTCCCTTATTCGATTTCAGAGATCCATATTTGCTATACAACCTGGAGTATGTCATCGTTGAAAGGTACCACTCGCAATTGTAGAGCTCCTAGGCCCTCAAAATAGTTATCTCCGAGGCACATCTTCTCAGTGAGCATCTCGACTATAAAAGCTAAAGTTAGATAGTTCCTAAAATCGAAACGCATTATTTTCCACAGCAGCAACGTAACGACTCATAATGGTCAAGGTATTCTTTTAACTTGACGCTAATAGCAGCGGGCATATTTAGAAAACGTCTCTCGGAGGCTTTAAGTCAAAACTACTGGGAAAACTTATTGTTAGTCGAAATCCCAGCATTATGCCTGAACAAAACCAGTCAGACAAGCATGTAATAACAATTCTACCACAAATATACTTAGCGATCACCTGTTCCTTTTCTTTACACGATTTATAGAAAATAAATGTCAGGACAGGTAATCTGCGAGATCTCAATCGCCGGAGGCTTTGAATCATTAGTTATATTGTGGGTCATTTTAAGTCCCAGGGAATTTCCCCACCGGAGAGCGGATTTTCAATGCATAGTACTTGTGCTGCTTTTTTATCGTTCTATATAGCCTCGCCCTAAATAGCTTACTAGCGTTGCCTCTGTAACCCATCCCTGGTTTTATCTTTTAAACTTTTCAAGTTCTTGTATAGAGTGTAGAGCCCATAAAAACTACTCTTTAGTTGTTGGTTGTAACGAATGCACCTGAATACTTGAATTAAGTCGACGGTAACATTCAGTATCACTCCCCATCACTCATAGCAATGTTTTCTGATGAACATATTTTTCTTGATTTAAGCCTAGTGACGAAATATATCTTGTTCTTACTGTCTAAATATATCTTTTTCTTAAAATATCTTTTTTCTTTTGGAGATTTTTTTTTCTTAGCACAAGAATCTTTTTCTCGCAGTAAGAAAAAAATTCTTGCAAAAATACAAAAACAATGCAAAAAAAAGAAAGAAAAAACACTTGCGACAAGAAAAAAAATGTTTTGTCACTACTGTCAAGAAAACGTTTTCTGGGCATCAGGAATCATTTCTGTGGGAGATGGTTTGTGTCATCGGCAAACATTATTTCATTGATTGAGCACACGAAGAAAGTAATACGCCCGTGACTGGTAAACAAAAGAGTTCGAGATGAATGTGAACTTGGTTCGCCGACAGAGGACGCTGCGATCTCGACGGGTCACTCACGAGTCTTTTTCGTTATCACAAGCGAAAATGTTCATCCTCTGGAAAGGCCATTGTTAAGATTGCGTAACCATCAGACGAGAAAGTACGAGTCAGTAAAATTTAATGACTAACAGCGGAATTGATATAGGGCAAGTTAGCCCATCGCTATTATGAAGAATACTCAAGATTATGAAAGTTTGGATGCTTCTTCTGGTGTTTCCCTCGTGTTCAAGCATTCATTACATGAAGTCTAATAACATTTTACCGCGTGGGTTAGGTTGATCTAGGTTAAGTCACATTAGGATCTTTAGCCTCACCTGCTCGAAAATGCCTTGGGTCTCTCGCTACCTTACCACTCTGTGCGGTTGTCGCTTGCCGCTATACCTCTCGGCGACAGTAGCCAGCGATCGCCACTGAGCACTTGGCGATATGAAAGCTTGGCAACCAATGGAATAGGTTAATAGAGGATAGGTTAATATAGGGTAAGATTGGTTCGGTCTAACTTAGGTAAGAGTGATTTTGCTTAGGTTAGGTTAAGTTAGTGAAGGTTTTGTTAGGTTGGGGTAATTTAGGTGAAGTTAGATTTAGCTAAAGTTAAGGGCTTAAGTTAGGTTAGGGTAGGTGACGTTCGGTTAGGGTACTCTGGGTTAGGCAGAAGTGCGGTTAGGTTAAGTTTGGTTAGATGAGGGCGATCTAGGTTAGGTTAACTTAGATTATGTGCTTAGTTTTTCGCTTCATTTGACCCGATGACGCAAAAGGTGGAATATTACCTACGTTAAACAGTAGAAGGACTACAAGAAAAGGGTTTGACTTAAAATTCGCGGGTGAAAGAGTATCTCGGCTGGGTCATTAGGGTCCCTGGAGCGTTTGGACGCTCAGAGCGTTGAACGGGCGCTCGGGGCGGCGCGGCGGCCGACCGGCGCGGCGACGCGTCGCGGCCCACACAAGGCGCAAACTCCGGCTGACTCAGCTTATGAATCAAAGTCGCATTGCACGCATTGTTGGGCAGTGTGTGCATTGTTGTGAGGCGCATTACCGCCTTTGCGTAATAATTGGGGGGTAAAAAGCTGTTTCGTCGTTTTTTTCAGTGAATAAGCTTTTGAGAACTATCCCCAAGTCAAAGCGTGTTTGTGATACCTTTTTGCTTTCCGCACGGTAAATTTGAAAGGTGGAATTTGCCGCCTCTTGAGTTCTACCCTTCGTTGCCAAGGCGAATGGAGCCTCAGTGGACAGAGACACGATGCACGTAAACTTTCGTTAACGAACTAAAATCGTACGATGAGTTAATGAGCTACAAGAGGCACGGCGACGAATGTTTGAAGTTGGATGCATTTTGGCTCACTTTGTTTGCGCGCTTCGTTACGTTTGGCTTAAAAAGTTTGACATAACAAATAAAAAAATGCCATAGTATCAAATTTTGTACAAAAATCTAGGTAATTTTAAAATGAACTCCTGTTAATATGACGCCTATTTTCTTTCTCTCTCTGTCTCTTTTTTTATTGAGTATTTAAATTTGGCATCATTTTTTTAACATTAAACCATAGTTTAAGGCTTTCTAAGACAAAGAGTGGCATAAACCGATCAAGATAACGTCTTTTTTTGGTGAATTTTGTTGCCTTAGTACAGTACTGTTGTTATCTTTACATGCAAGAATAAACATTATTTCCATATATTCTTGAGAGCACCTATTCGAAGAAAGGTGTTGAATTTTTTCATTATTACCGATCATGTATGTGTTCCATTACTTGTCATTACTTAAGAAGTAAGTCGCTCGTTCTTGAGTGCCGTAATTAAGTTTTCGTACACACTTTATGCGATTTATTTCCATTATTTGTCATTATTTCAAGGAAATTGCACGTTTTTGAGTGCATAAATCAATTTTTCATGCATCTCTTGAGGTATCCTCATAGTGCAATTTATTTCCTTTATTTGTCATTACTTTAAGTAAATTCCACGTTCTTGAGTGCCGCAATCAATTTTTCGTGCATCTTTTAAAGTCTGCTGTTAATGCCATTTAAAGGCGCTGAGCAAATTTCTGTTGACGTTCGAGCAGAACTTGCCCCACAAGTCGGCGCTCAAAGTAACTTTTCCCTAAATTATCTTCTCGGTTAGTATCTTATTTATCGCCATCATTAATTTTATTTGGAAGTGTTGATACTGATTTCGTTGGACCACCGCATGAGCTGCTTCCTGTTTGCGGTAAAACGGACCTTCCCTGACGTTCGTTTTGAGCACAGAGCCGGTGACGTCACAATCTGATTCCCTATTCACCGAAATCAGATTTACTGCGATGCTCGTATTTGTATGTGTCCACCTCAACTGACTTAAGTCCTCGTTACGGTTGGGGTACGGCCTTTTCGAATAAGTCCGGATTTCCGGAAAGATTGTGGATTTTGACGATTTTAGTATAGATGAACGTGGATTATACACTCTAAATTTTTAAGGTTATTATGAACCTTTTGGTTCCACCCCTACGACGTTTAGCCGAGCGAGCGATAGCCGAGTGAGGCACAAGCGACGTAACCTAGCCTAACTTAACCTACGGTTACCTAATTAAACGGTCGGCAAGCCTGATGCCGCTTACTTCTCGGCGGCCGAAGAAGTAAGCGGCATCAGGCTTGGCGACAGCCGAGCGGAGCGATAGCGAAGCGAGGCACAAGTGATCGACTTTAACTTATCTTTCTAAACGGCAAGGGGCTTGGTTATGATAGTTTAAGTTAGGTTAGATGCCTCTTGCCTCGCTCCGCAGTCGTTTTACTTGATTTGACGACGAAAGGTTGAACCACAAGGTTTATTTAAAATTGCTACCTCAAAAAAAAATAGTCGTAAAGTCTACAAGTTACGTACAAGGACCGTGACCAACATTCAAAAATTGAATAAAGTAAGCGAATACTCTGTAAAAACTAGTGTTTATTTTTAAATTTAAATAACTTACTTTTTTGTCGCTGCCCATGCGATTTTATTGTTTGGATTTTACAGAAATGATTTTTGGAAATATGTTGTGATCGTCGTGTTTTCGTGATTTGACGGACCTAATCACATTTGTAGCATTCTACCGCCTTCATTTTCTTTTAAAATTTTTTACAGAAAAAAAGTGTAGGTGCTGCGTTCTGTGTAGTGATTGTAATTTTGATACTGGTTCTCGAGTGCCACTTTATTTTGAGACTTGCGATCTCGTTGACCTGTAAACATCTGGATAGAAAGTCATTGAATATGCACACTCGTATGAAGGAAAACACATCGGATTTTTATACCGACTGTACCACCATGAAGTACATACCCCTTTCAAACTGACGTAATTTATGGGACTTACAAAGTTAACTCGTTTGCCTACTAGCAGGTTAATTTCAGGGACCCGGCAAATATTTAAATAATGCTATTCCCCCAAATTAGCGAATAGGACCTAATTAAAACTTGGCGGAGAAAAACACTTTAAAGTAATCATCACTCTGACGTTAATGGCCATCATTTGTCAGTGATGACTTCGTCAACACATCTATCATAGATTCCCACGCTTCCTAATCACATGTTTTATTTTCAAAAAATAAATAAGAAAATAAAAAAAATCTTTTTTCTCGGGTGTCTTCAGCGAGACAGCGCCGGCAAGGAAGAGGGGGTGGGGGGGACCCAGCCAGACAGTGGTGGATGTCTCTATTAAGCCCGTTGGTCACGTGGTCCCTGGAGAGAGGAGGGGGGAGCTGTGGGCGTTGACTCCTGCTATCTCCAGTTTGAGTCCCGCTGCGGCAACATACTCGTAGTTTTGCGGTTAACACATCACGCGTTTCCTATTAAATGGCCGAGGCTGGGCTACCTCAACGGCTTCGCCAGTGTCCGTTTCATTTCGTCTTTGTCAGCTCACCCGACCGATTGATTACGGCACGCAAAACATGTTCTGCTACGGTGTAAATTAATCATTGGGAAATGGAGGGTATCAATGTTTTCCATTCTTGAGTTTCAACCGGTTGCTCCAACTACAAAAAATATTCGGCGTTATGAATTATAGCGTTTTGGAACGGATAAGCGTACCGTGATGGGCGAAGACAAGATTTTAATTTAACTCCAGATGGTATTATTTATTTATTTTTTATTTATAGTGTTTATTATTTTTATATTTTGAAGTAAATTTTTGGAGTGGATCGAAGCTAGCTCGTGGGATGATATTGAGATCTTAACATGCAGTGATAATATGTTTAAGTACGTTTCTAAGTCATGTGTCAAAAAAGACGCTCAGAAATATCTCTAATCATTTTTTTTTTAATTTAAGGAAGCACCCAGGGTTTTACATCTTAAATAGTAATCATCCTCTGCAACGTCATCTTTTTTCTAAGAGGGTGTCTGAGGAGGATCATCCTGCATTTAAAAATAAAGAGGAAACTTTTTAAATTAAAGTTTCTTTTACAACGTTCAAATAGGCTTACTTGAATTTTCAAGAATCTCTCCAAAAGCCATCGAGTGAAATTCGCTCGTTTAAACCAAAAACTGACCATGCCGAAGCTCCGAGTGGATGAGTTTTTGGTTTAAACCAGTGAATTTCACTCGAAGTCCTGAAGAGAGATCTCGAATCCCTTAACTCTGGCGGTCTTTATCATAATGCATTAGCATCACCAACCCATGTCTACAAAAAACTAAATTGTCGTTTATGAACTCCATCAGTGAAAAATGAGTGATGTGTGTCAATTTTTAGAAATGCCTTCTTAATGAGTTGCCAGTGGCATAGCCTTTTTTATTTGTTGGAAATTGCTTTGATGGAGACATAATTACAGCAAGCAGTGTGTTAAGTCTGGAATGTAATACACCTTCCACTTTTGGAATGCGGACCAAGTTATTCCATGGTTTCCGGTCAAGGAATATGTTCCAGCAGACTTGCGCACCGCCTTGCACTTCTATTCGGGTCCACCCCGCGAGCCCCGGGCGCGGCGCTGGCGTCGTCCCGCGCAAGCGGCGCTCTTCTCGTCCAAAGAGCGAAATCAAGCAACATGCAAACGCATGTAGGCTACTTGTTACAATAAGCATGCGAGCTTAGGCGAGCATCTGATTGGCGATGGTCACGGAAACGAGATTCTAATCGCTCGGCTTGCTGTTAAATTAGTCAAGTGAAATGTCTAGTTTAGCGAACCTATTTCCACCGAAAGTCAGGAAGGATAGAGGACTTCCGTTAAGTTCACTTCAGAAAACTTGTAAAGAAGTAAGCGTCAGGATTGAGACAGAAATTATTTCTGATACTAAGAAAATGTTTTCTTGTTATAGTGACAAACCAATTATTTTTATCTTGCCGCAAATGTTTTATTTTCATGCAACAAGAAATTTTTTTCTCTCTCCAAGAAAAATATTGTTTTGCCAAGAAAAAGCATTCTTGCGGTAAAAAAAATATTTTGTCACTATGTCTAGAAAAAAAAATATACCGTGAGTGATAGACTGGTGATTAAGCAAGGTTGAGTTAGATCTCCTTAGACTCGCTCCGCTATGTTCTGCTTCTCGGCTTGGCGACAAAATGGAGAAAATGAGACGGGAAATTCATCCATATATCAATTTTTCAGAGTAGACTACTGTGCAGTTAGGGCGGACCTTGAAAGGTAGGCTTAGGTCTGTGTGCGAGCGCGAAATTTTCTGCGAACGATTTTCAAAAAGAGTTTAGAATACGCTTCAATATTTGCTCTAAAGAAATAGGGAAAAAAAGAAGCTGACTTGCCTTTATGTATGCAAGGCAATCTTACCTACCCTTACTTCGTAACCTACTTTGACTTTTCCAGCGGTCTTTTTATTCGACCTTATCAAACGTCTGACCTTGGAGCAGGGGCGGTTTTAAAGTGATGTAGTGGGGGTGACTTTGTTCGAGCGAGTTGCACATGCACCTGATGGTGGGTGTGTTT
>Ga0058701_10006226_pt1 | contig 10037 bp, 5 predicted proteins | sample AgamicOrMae_FD_97039 | JGI IMG/M metagenome (GOLD analysis project Ga0058701, IMG submission 97039) | Agave microbial communities from Guanajuato, Mexico - Or.Ma.e | ecosystem: Host-associated > Plants > Phyllosphere > Phylloplane/Leaf | place: Guanajuato, Mexico | collected 2012-06-04 | reverse complement strand
TTATTCACCATTGTCGTTTTTCGCCATCATTCGCGACTTTTAAAGCTTTTCGTGTATTCTGCTTTCACTCTGTTTGTTTTCTCTTCTTTTTTTGTTTGCATTGCGCATTGTAAAAAAGCTTGTAATTGAACAAGAACGCTGTTGCTTTTGTAATTTTTTTGTGTGGTTGATAATTCACGAAATCTTATTTCTCTCGCGTGCCCTATTCGTAAGACCGAAGAATATGTTGTTTTTTTTTTCCAGTTTTGTATTTTATCTCAAGTTGATCATACCAGTGGCCGTGAAGTATCCGAATAGATATCAACATTATCTGTGCAGAAATAAAAGAAGTACCTTCTTCAGTTGAGGTTTAGGTGGCTTAAAGTGTCCTTGTTGGTCACGATGGCCCGTGATAACAATGTTTTTGTGTTTGTCGAAGAAGTGCAGCCGAGCGGCTTCTCGTGGCACGGTCCGGGATCGAGCGTCGAGGACGCTGGAGAACCCCTTCCCATGATGGAAGCCCTGGTCGCCATGAAGTTCAACATGACCGGCCAGCGGATGCTCAACTCGGACACGTGCGACCGCATCAACATCATGGGAAACATCGTTCAGGAATCGGCGCCCTACCTCTTCCCTTTCGTCATTGAGTACTGCCTGATCGGCGCAGCCGTTGTTTACATTATGTGGAAACATATCGGACGAAACCCAAGGTTAGGCTCAACACGGCATTTACCGACCTGTACTCAGAGGAGGCGTAAGAAATTTTCATTTGAAAGAATTAGTGGAATAGTTATAATCCGAACGTATATTGGATCTTAAAAAAATGTTTATCTTAACCCACTACCGGCCAGCGATGCCGTTCGGAAACAGAAAAATGTATTTTGGAGGATCTTTCCGTTCAGTATTGTCAGAATTCAAAAAATATCACCTCCCTCGAAACCTGAAATTGACTTATTTAGGCATTTTCCAAAGCTTAAAATTGCGTATTTCAATGGAAAAAAATCCTTCCAATTTGTCTTAAGCTAAATTTCACTCCAAATACTTTGGGCGGTTGTGGGTTCAGTTGAAGGCAATTATTAGGTACCTTTAACACTAGAGTTATTGAGAAATTTTGTCGTGTAAGTACTTGCGTTGGGTCGATAACAGGCGATTGGAATGAAATGGGTTAACGAGTTTCTCTCGGCTGGTTATCACTCAGGAATAGGCTGTGTGTGAAACATACTCTTTTAGACGAGGTGAAGGTGGTCGCACGAAAATAATGTTGTACGGGGTAGACTCTCATAATCTAGGTATTGTTAGGTGATCAGACTAGATAAGATGAGATCCTGTTAAGGTGAAGGTTTGGGTAGGTGCTAAGGGTTGGTGATTGGGTTCAATCAGCCAATCAGGTCAAAGGTGCTTCGGCTTGATTTGTATTCGTTAGGTGAGAGGATTAGGTTAGGTACGTTACGATCCAATAAGATTGTGTTGCTCCTTCGAGTCAGGTGAAATGACGAGTGCTATTTTACCTTAGGTCAGGTGAAATCTTGTTGAGTCACGTCAGGTGATCAGATGAAATAAAGTAACATTACGTGCGTTGTCTCGGCAAGTTATGTCGGTCAAGTCTGTTCGAGGAACAGCCCTTGAAGTATCTTGAAAATCTTTGAGGAACTTCCGTGTAGGGATCTTCAGGTTAACCTAGGTTAGGTCTGATGCCTTGTGCCCTGCCCCGCATGCCTATGAAAGACGGAACACAAGGAATAGAAAACTCGTGGATTGAGCTTCACACTGAAGGGGTATTGCGTTGCAGGTACGTCGCGGAAGAAGATTTGGAACAACGGCTTGAAACGATTCTGTCGCAACGAGCGGTGGCGTTGGCCCGCGCACAGCAAGGCCGCGTCGACTGCGTTGGCGCCAGCAAGGGCCTCTTCTTCGGCCTGCTCCTCCTCGTATGCTCCATCATCTGCCTCATCCTCTTCTTCGTCTTGGTGCGTCACCCCAAGCTCGGAATCCTCGCCATCTACTTAGCAGACGTCTCCCACTCGGCTCTTATGGCTTTAAGCATTTTTGCCATAATAATCGGCTTCATAAGGTGAGTACCGTAGCAGCCGCGTAAAGCATGGAAGTAAGTTTTCGTGTAGCGGTGGAAAGTCGTATTCGCTGTCATAGAATAGTTTTTGATGAATCCCTTCTTTATGAAATCTGTAGACGTCTCAACTTTTGAAATTCGTTTTAGAATTAGAATGCGTCTTCTTATGACAGTAGGCAGACTGACTGTGCCCAAGCTCCGAAATAACCTAGTGTTGAAAATAATTCACATTGGCCGTTTACTTAACTCACTACCGCCCAGCGTTGCCGTTCGGAAACAGAAAAAAATATTTCTGAGGATCTTTTTAGTTCAGCATTGTCAAAATTAAAAAAATATTACTCTTCCGGAAACTTGAAATTTAATAATTTAGGCTTTTTTCAAAGCTTAAAAGTGCGTAATTAAATGGGGAAAATCCTTTCAACTGCTTGTAAGCTAAATTTCACTCCAAATACTTTGGGCTGTTATGGGTTAAGCCAAGTGCGCAGGCACGCGGTTCAGATCAAGTATTTTGTTTAAAGAGGCAAATTTCAGACTTCTGATTCGTTTATCTTCATTCCGTTCATCTTTTCCGTATAACCCAATTATTTCGATCAATAGTCAACTGCCTTCCGTTTAGAAAAAGTGTATCTCTGCTTGTATTTCTTTATTCAGCTCGAGTTTAAGAGGGACGGAGGAAAGTGTTCGACACGGAAAGTGTTCGACAGGGAAACTGTTCGACAATTTCGGGTGTCGTTAAGTTGGGTTTTGTCGGACAACTTCCGTGTCGGACAACTTCCTGCATCTCGTTTAAGAATGCATCAGTTTTTGCTAAAGTTGCGCAGCGAGCAACGATCTTAGTTCCTCATTTAGTCTACATTCAGGTATTTTCCTCAAAGGCAGGAATGAGGTCGTGGCATGGAGCCCCATCCATTTTCAATTAAAAAAAATCACCGTTTCAAGATTTCGTCCGGGAGTCGCACTCATCGTGAGAGCTTTTTTTACCCCATGGCAAGCTTAAGTTTTGCTGTTGCACGTAAAATATTATTCGTCTAGTAACGTGTAAATAGCCTTGTTTCAGACAGCGCAAATAGACGTGTATACTAGACGATCTATAGATGGGCTATGTGGCCGCAAATCTAATTTCTATTAGACGTCTAGTCCGTAGACGTATTAGACGTCTACCAGTCGTGGACCCAGACGTCTAATAGATGTTTAATAGCCGTCTGTTGATGTCTAATAGAGGTCTAATAGACATCAGATTTGCGGCCACATAGCCCATCTGTAGATCGTCTAGTGTAGACGTCTATTTGCTGTCTGGGGCTCCGTCGGATTTGTCGGTTAACTTAAATCCGAACGAGTGTCGATTAGGTGGCAGTTAACCCTACTCGGTGAATCCTACCCTATTTTGAGGTTCAGACAAAGATGCTATTACTTAGAATGTAAATTGTGTAGCGTTGCCCTAGTGTAGTGCGTGATGGAATCTGGAACCCTCAGAACAAGTAGACGTCTATCACACGTCGAAATGTCGCGTCACAGCAAACGATCGAGCCTACAGTGTCATTTGCTATCAACCCAGCTTAGGTTATTAACTGTTTGGGTTAACTTACCCTGCACTATTATAGCAACTATAAAAACCTCATACAGAAGTTGAACGGCTTTCATTTAGGTTAAGTTAAGCGACGTTATAAAGAGCAAAGTTAAGATGGCACGTTCGTTCTAGGAGCGAGTTTTAAAGGGGATGGTATTTGAGCCATGCTGATTGTGAGCTTTTCAAAAAGGTGACTTGATGACGTCAATTTGTTGTGTGGGAGGTGCTCGTAGCTTTATGCTTTGTCTGTGGACGTTCGATGTGATTTTATTTTGAAGCTTGCCTTCATGTTTAAGTTGCTTGTAGCTTATTTGTTTTGCATTCGCATCCGTTTGTTTTCCAGCAATTACTGTTGTGATGATGACGGAAAGTCAGTGTACTCATGTGAGCTGCAGGATCAGGGGCAGCCGCAGGATCAGGATCAAGAGCACGACGCCGACAATGAACATGATGTGGATCAAATGTATGATATGCATGCTTCTCATTTTGCCTGGCATTCACGTATTTTGACTCCATGCTTTTCCTTTCATTCGGTTTACGTATTAGTGTATTGTCGTCGCTGTTCTTTTTTTTTGTGTGGATATTAGTGAAAAGGTTTAGGCTATATTCCGCTTTCGTTTCATTTCAATAATCGAATTTTGTAAAGAATCAAGTTTTGGTGGGCGTTCAAATATTAAATTCACAACTTGAAACTCTGCTAATCTTGAAAATTATAGAGATGAATCCTAATTTTTTTTCGAAATTATTCTTTTTGACTACCCATTTTCTTGAATATGATTAACAGCTTCTTAATATTACACTGTGTGCTTCTTAATATCACATTTTGCCCTTTTCCACTAAAAATAATGTCTTTACTACTCTTTCTGTACTCTTAAGAAAATATTGGCTCGAAGCACTCGTATAAGTTTTTATCTATAAGAGACATTTTGTGTTAGTCATAATTTCTTACATTTGTTTTGAAAACCGGATATAAAATCACTTTGTCGTGGGTAAATTGCATTATTCTGATTTTCCAGACCCATTCTTGTCGTAACTTTTAATCCTCAACAGTCGTAATGTACCGATCTTAATATTTTTATTTTTTTATGAGTATTGTTTTTGACGTTTGATTCGGTTTTGTTGACAGAGTACAGGGGCTAAAATTCAAGCGAGACGAGCAGAGCGACTTGAATGACATCCTTCTGCGCGTTTCTGCATTCGGTCTCTTCATTTATGCAGTATTTTGTATAATCGCTGGATCTCTGCTTGCGACGACTAAAGAACCCAATCTGCTCATCTTAGTCACCGGAGTGCTATCAGTACTGCAAGTAAGTGACAATCATCTCCCCCTCATCTACTTAGTATTGCGAACCTCTTAGCGAACGCCTTTTTAAAGGAACAAGCTGAAAGACAAATTTGCCTTGACTGTTTACACCACGAATGGTGGCTGTTTGTCTCGAGGCGTCCAAAATCGTCTGGGTTTTGTTGGTGTGTGCTCTCTGATTTTTTTATTTCTTTTTCAACCCTGAAGTTGCGGCATTTGAACCCTGTGAGGAGTATTCGTGAGCGCCTTGTCTATGAAGAGCTTTGATGGAGTGCTTGCTTTTGTGTAGGTGATATTGCAATTGCTGTTTATCGCTGATGTGAGCCGGCGCCGTGTGTTCCTGCCCGAACACGACCGCAGCAAACCCGGCCGCCAGGTTGTCACGTTCCTCCTCATCTGCAACATCGCCATGTGGATCATTTACACATTTGAAATGCAGAAGGTCGCCGCTAACCCAGTGCAGGTTGGTACACTTGCTTTGCCACAGGCAAGCAACTTGACGTACACGTATGTCCTGACGGTTGCCTATCCACCTATGTGAAATTGCGTTCTCGTCACGAAGGGACCGTTCTTTTCATGGATATCTATGTTTTTTTTTTCGTGGGCACCTATGAAAAGCACGGGTATGTCAACCCAGTCACTCGCACCGGGTGGTCGCGAATGATTGTATCGGAGAATTTGGGGCCAGGGAAGCCCATTGGCAAACATTAACAGACAGCAATGTGTTTTCAGCTGGATTTCTATGGCTTCCTCCCGTGGGCAATCGTCCAGCGCCTCACACTGCCTCTGTGCGTTTTCCACCGTTTCCACTCAGCCGTGACACTCGCCGAAATCTGGAAAACGAGCTACAAGGCCCGCGTAGAGTAAATGCAGGTGAGGAGCGGGAGACTAGAGAATGCGGCAAGAACACTTTCTACGGATCGTGATGAAAAGTGAACAGATCCACTGCCGTCAAAACCAATGACTGACAATGAGTAGTTAAGATCGGGTGCTACCAAGTAATCGAGTGAGGAAAAAGTAGCAGGCCAGTTGCGAAGGAGCAGCTACAAGGAAATGCGTACAAGTTCTTTTTTTTTTTTTTCTTTTTTGTTAACTTTGTACCTGTGATTGTGAGCATCGCAGGAGGAGACAGCCGGGCGTATATTAGTTGTAGGATCGCATCGCGAAGAAGCGTTGCAAACTTTTCAAGGCGAGATGGCGTTTGACAGGCTTTTTTTACGCAACGTACCTTGTGTCGTCTTTCCGTGCTTTTGTAAGTTTGTACTCATTTGCGCTCCTTTTCCATCCATGTTCCTTGCAGATATATCACACACACCTCGACGAAATTTCGTTCGCGCTCACTTCGAGTACACCGTTGTTAGTCAGAGCTTAGTTCGATGCACTAAGAGACTGACGTTGTACCTAAAAACTTCCCTGGACGCGGACTTTGAAAAGCTTTGTGAGCCCTTTTACCGTAGCAAAATATGTTGTGTACAGCAGCGTATCATGCCGGTTGCGGAAGTTAACCGTGGCGGTACTTACCGTGCAGGATCAAAAGTCGAAGTCGACGTAAATTTAACGTCCTAAGAGACTGACAAAGTACCTCAACAGCTAAATCATGGTGGAAGGTGCGATGTTCAACGTGGCCCTTTATATCATCATCATTCCCTCAACACATTCATGAAAAACATGCCATACTTTCGAGGCCTTTGAAAAAGAAGCAAGGACTAAAATGGCAAATTACCCCAAACGTTTTTGTTTTCGCAATACTCACGCAAGCACTGAATTACTTTATATATTTATATGAGCTTTGGGTGGAAATTTCTTCTACGTTTTGTAGCTACGGAATGATACGAATGAAACTCATTTTCTGTGTAGGATACATGGCGATCAAACGCAAGTTTTTTAACTCAAAAACTGCCAAATATTCTTAGTCACCTTGAAGTATAACGTCGCATTTTTTGTGACATTGTTTGTATCCAACCCTTGTGTAGCATATTTCTTTCTTTGTATTTTTTAAACAAAAGCCTTGGTTTTGCCTAAGAGGCTATCAAAACTGCTGTAACAGCAGCAATTTGACTATTCGCGTTTTGACATCATTGAGTCGTTTCTGTGAACTCGTCAAAAGAGATTGCTTTTTGTCCATTTTTTTTTTTAGAATGAACCAGTTTATTAAATCATGGGGCCACAAGTTTATTTACCAATTTTGTTGACTTTTGTGTTACTCTCGTACTTGCATTTTTTCTACATTGATATCGTGCGCATAATCAATATTCTCCTAGAGTTTAGCTAGTCAAGTGTCGGTTCTGCCCCAGTAAGCGAGGTGAGCGAGTGAGAGAGAGCGAGCAGCAGACAGAGGGTCGTGTAGCAGCGTGGGACATTGGCAAGCGGTGTGTTAAAACTGCCATTCCCGCCTTTTATTGAGTTGGTTAGCTTGTGCCATACCATGACGTACTGTATCGTGTATCAAGTGCTTGTAGAGGCTGAGATGGGGGCTATGTCTGTCTGCTAGCCACCCCGCTGTGGGCTTGCTGATTTCTTAACCGGTAAGCAGTCTGCGGTCACCGGGCAATGCCCATTCGTGTAATAATAACCAAAATTATCTTACCCACCAAAAGAGACTGACGGACGATTTTCAAAAGACCCTCGTGGTTTTTCATATTATTCGTTTGATGAAAACTTTTGAGAGCGTGAGCATGGAGCTCATCATTTCCGGAAACACTTTGTCCATTTATGATGACGTATGTTACTTTTTTTCTATTACGACGTAGAAAAAAATTGATCAAATTGTACGCTATTTATACCTTTCCTATAGTACTAATCAGCGAGACAGAATTTGTGTATATTTGTAAGTACACCTAATTACATTTGTGTCATATTGTAATTAATGATTATGATATATTTATATAGATCGCGGTGATGTGTTTCAACCGGTATTCACATATTATTTATTCGTTTAATGTTATATATGTAATTTATTTTGTACATAATGGTTTTTTTTATCTGATCGAACGTCTGCTACTTTGTCAGCTGTAGGAATATCGTCAATATTTAATGGAAGTTTAAAGATATGTGTAAGCTTTTGTTTTAACACATTCAAGTGTGATGTTCACCGTCGGTACCTATCCCTTCGTTTGTCTCATTACGGAACACAGGATTTGTTTGTTGAGCTGAGGGTGAGTGAGTGGTGCGGCCGCGATTAGTCGCGGCGCGTTTCAGCTTTAAGCACCTTCTTGTATTACTTATGACTTGACCTAGTGGAATAAAGTCAGCGATGAAACTTTGCGTGAGTCATTCAAGTTTGTCACAAGATGTTTTGATGGGCACGAAGTCATGAAGCGAGCTGAGCCGCTCAGCACTTGTGATTGCAGTCCGCTGCTAGGCAATCAACTTCGGAAGCGGAATTCGTAAGTTTCAAGACGAAATTCTACCCCGTCGTATCTCCTTGATTCTCTTGTGAAGGGTGGCTTCATCATCCTAAGTTGTTTTGCTTTTCTTTGATCGTCGCTGGGCGTAAAAAGCAAAAAGCGTAACCGGAATGCCTTGTTTTTTTTTCTTTAATTTTGTTTCAAACCCCTTTGGTAGAACGCAAGTTGGTGAGGCGTACTGGAGCCAGACCGGAGAGTCGTGAGGTTTTACGAGGCTCAAGAGCTAGCTTTGGAAGCTAATCCATGTTCGTAGTTTTCTACTTTCGACTTTTAACATCCTACGCCAAAGCACTCGACCTTGACAACTTCTTTTCTGGCCAATTCTTACCGGTAGAAGTAGACAATACAGTGGGATCAAGTACAGTAAGGATCTGTCCGCATTCCGGCTTAAGATCATCGAAACACCTGCCAAAATCGAAGCTGTCAAAGTAAGTAAAAGTGGATTTCCAAGTCTTCCGCGGACGCTTTGGCGATCGTAGAAAAATCACTGCCAAATTTAGTGAAAGCGTTTCTGTGGCATGGATTGCCACTTCTGATTCATTATGCAAAATCATTAGCAGACGGTTAAATAAAATGGTACCTCTATATTTGACTGATGTATAGCTTATATTCCAAAAAAATATATATGTAAAAATGATGAAAACAATGGTATGCTCTTCTTTTTTCTACAAGGGAAACTTCGATATTATTTGTAAGAAATAAGGAAAGAAAACGAATATACAAGTTATGTTGAATGTCAGGTTAATTTGTAGGTGTGTAGGATCGGAGTATTGTATCAAAACGTTGCGGGTTGTGAATGCGGGAGCTGTTAAGAATAAATTAAGAGACTAATTAAGTAGTTTTAAAATCTGTTATCAGATTCAATGTCGTGTCTTTGAGTCTATTCTAACAGCTTGCTTTATTTGAACGGTGATATTCTAAATTTAAAAGAGCAAATAGATTTCAGGAGGGAAGTTGGTAATTGCTAGCTATTCAAATTCGGCTCTTCGAAACATCGTTTCATAGATACTCTGTAGTGCTAAATGCTCAGTACAGTTCATGATTGTATTCCTTTACGAGAATTACTTAAGTTAGATTAAAGGCTTGTGATGTATGTAATTACCAGTCATAATTGTAATACTGATATCAAATGCAAATTCAACGACAAGAAGTAATTCGTGATTTATGCAAATTTCCCTTTACAGAGCTCAATGTTACTCTTAGAATAGTGTCTACTTAGCAGTTTGACGCATCTTTTTCATACTATTCAAATTGGAGGGAAGAAAAGCAAGAACACGAATCAGCTACGGAGAACTGGAGAATAATGTATGTACCCACGCAAAAAATAACGATGCATCATTGTCAATAAAGTGATGGGAGTGTGTATTCGGATCTAGCAAAATTTGTCGTTTATTTTCCTTCTTACTCGGCATCAATGGAGCGTTTAAAAAGGCACAATCGATTTTCGCTCATCATTAGTAGAACATTGAATCGAGCATAACTTTTAGAAAGGCGAGGAGTGTCGAGAAAAAATAATAAATTTATAAAAAGAAAAACTAAAAATTTGATCGACACCTTGGTGTCGATGACTCGGGCGCTCCTACAGCATCAATGTTGGTATTATTTCACTGACGGATATCCTCTCTGAAAATGCGGTCTTTTCTCCGGGTAATCAAATAGTTAAATCAATCGTTACCGCTCATTTCAGAATAAAATAAAATTTTCAATTTATTA
>Ga0058701_10006225_pt1 | contig 10038 bp, 6 predicted proteins | sample AgamicOrMae_FD_97039 | JGI IMG/M metagenome (GOLD analysis project Ga0058701, IMG submission 97039) | Agave microbial communities from Guanajuato, Mexico - Or.Ma.e | ecosystem: Host-associated > Plants > Phyllosphere > Phylloplane/Leaf | place: Guanajuato, Mexico | collected 2012-06-04 | reverse complement strand
TTTTCGTTCAATTTTTAACGCTGTTTTTAACATAGTAAAAATAAACTTCAGCAGCAAATTTTTACATGGGACACCTTACAGTACCGCCGACTCCAGCCCCCGGGAGTTTCAAGCAAATCGGAGTGTGACAGTCAAGGTACTCTCCTTGTAAGCCTATTTCATCTAGTGAACGAGCAACTAACTTAACCTAGCCCCAAAACAACTAACTTAAGCTATCCTACGGTAGCACATAAAAGTTTTCATCAACTGCTTCAGGTATTTGGCGAGGTATACAAAACCACAAAAATTCAGACTACTTAATCTAACCCACCAAATAGTAACCGAGGCTAAGTTAAGCGATGTTATTGACGAAACACGAATTCCGCTCGGAATGTCATTTTTTATTCATGAAAGCCAAGGCTATGTATCGGGCTGTGCAACTGCCAGTACATTAGAGGCCTGTTGTTCCTGTGGAACTACAGGCCTCTAATGTAGCAGCCAGCAGTCCATCTATCAATCAGCAGCATATCAATCTAGCAGTCCAAAAGGTATTGTCCGGTTCTGGTCGCGCTGGAAGGCTCCGCCTTATGGAGAAATACATTGACCACCGCCTTGTCGCACGACCAGAACCGGACAATACCTTTTGGACTGACAGTACGCTTGCAAGTACCGTAACACCAACAAACTATAAATACAGCAATCACGTAAATGAATAACAGTCAATATTTCAACAGTAATTACAAAACAGTAACGTAGATTTTAAATAGTAGATAAACGCATGATTAGGTGGATGGATTAATTATTGTGGGTGTTTATTCTCCTTTAGGGAATCTACGCTCGGCCCCCCACAATCCCCCAAAGGTGCTCATCGTTGGAACGTCCGTCCGTGCCCTCCAAGTCAAGCTCGGCCGTCCAGAGGCCGGCGCACCTCAGCGCAGCTCTTTCGGTCAATCCTCATACTCAGCATTTGAGAGGTGAGCTGGCGATTGCCTATCAACGTGGGTTCTGTCGGTCGGGCTTATGTGACTGATGTGGGTTGTCTTTTGTGCAGAGTCCAATCAAGCTCCGACTTACGTGAACATGCACGAGTTAGCGTGCATGGCCGCTTCCAGAGCTCAAGAAATGAATTTCCTCCCTCCGCCACTGCCACCTGAAATGCCTTCGAATGCCGGGACGGCGAATCACAGTGGACCTGGACACGCTTCAGGCGAGAACCACGAAACCAAGGTAAGTTTGGTGCCTGTTTTGTTACCTCCCTGGAAAATTCGTCGCTATATTTTTAAGGCCCAGCCCGAGAAGGTCATTTCGGGGTCAAAATCGAGCTGTGCCGAGGGAAAACTCGTGCTGCTTGTTGAAATCGGAAAAAATCGGTACTTGTTTTTACAACCTTGGGTTAACTTTAGCTAGGCTCGCTCATGGAATTCGGGATAGCTCAATCATTTTTTTTTAAACCAAGTTTAAATTGAGCTAGGTATATTGCAAACCTGGTTGAATTGAAGAAGTATTGTAAAAAATATAGGTTACCTAAAATTGGATATTGGGCAAATCTCGGTTAACTTAAACTAACAATAAGTGTATCAAAAATAGGGTTTTACTTTGGCTCGGCATTTTGCAAAACAAGAAAAACCTAGCTTTCGTTTATTGCAAACCAGTGACGACGTATCCTAGATGTATTGGAGCAAACCTTGGTGAACTTATCCAAGATGTATTGCCAACGAAAGTGTCTTTGAGCTGAAATATTGCTGTGCCGCATCGCACAACAATGTAACGGCGCCGTAGAGCGCAAGCTTTCAGTGTCTTTTCGGGTAAAACAATTTTTTAAAAAAGTAGGTACAACGGAGTCTTTTCTTGAAAGGTCAACAAAATGCGTTTTTCTTCGTAAGAACAATCTCTAGAAAAATTGTATGTTTACAATTGTCGGGAAATGAGAAGAATTATCGTCGACGTATTCGTGACAAGCTCGTTTCTAAGGTGCTCATATTGATCTGATGTTGTTTTTCAGACGGAAGCTCCTGAACGGGACGGAAGCACGAGTGAGAGTTCGCTGGAGTCCAGCAGCGGCTACGGCAGCCAAACGGCCATCCCCGTGGGCGTGGCCGACGACGGCCTCCACGCCGAAGGTAGCACCATCCCGCCGAGCAACTTCGATCGCGCAACGACAGTATGTCTAACTTGTGTACCTTTTGCAGGAATATACGCTACCGGAAGGGGCGGCACCCTCCTCCGGCGCGGCTCGGTCCAGGGGCAGAAACCCCCGCCCCCGATGCGCCGAACGTCGTCCATCACGTCCACCTTCGGCCAGAACCAGATGGGCGTCCCGCTGCCCCAGCCGGCGGGCGGCGTGGGGGCGGGCGCCAGTCCCCAGCCGCCGCAGGCGCAGGCCCAGGCCCAGGCGCCCCACCTGCTGCAGCAGCCGCCGCCCGCGCAGCTCGACCCGTCGCCCCCCGCCAGCCTCGGCTCGGCCGCCAGCATGGAGAACCTGCCCCCTCCCCCGGCCTACCTCCTGGACCCCGACGGCCACGACCTCTCCTCCGAAGAGCAGACCGACGACGGCTCCCTGCCCCACGGCACCGTCAAGAAAGTGGCCCACGAGCTCACCGAGAAGCTGACCTCTGCTGGGCAGGGCGCGTCCGTCATCGCACAAAACGCCAAGCTCATGGCTTCCATCAAGAAGCAGGCCAATCCGTCGTGCGTTAAGAACGTGAAGCTGAGCGCGCCAGGCGTCGTTGGGGCGCCCCAGCAGCAGCGGGCGTCGACCCTGGGCCGGATGACTGCCGTGGAGGCCCTGCGCGCCGGCGCCGGCGGCTGCTTCACCGGGCCCGAGCTCATGCGGACCTCCGCCCACGGGATCGCGATGCCGATCGCGCAGGCCAAGGCGGCCAACGAGGAGGTCGGCCTGAGCGTGGCGGACGCCGTCCGGACGCTGACGGAGCTGAAGCACACCCCGGCCAGCCCCGTGTCGGCGCGCCGCTCCCACAGCCTGCGCTCGCAGAGCGCCGAGCGGAAGTCTATCACCGACGCGGCCGTCGGCGCCGGCGGCGGAGGCGGCGGCGGGGTCGGCTCCGGCCTCATAGCCGCCATCAGCGCCAAACTCGGTCCGAGCCTGAGTCCCAGGCACTCGCGCCGCCACTCGGAAGACTTCCACCCGTCGGGCGGCAACGGGACCGGGAACGGAGGCGCCGTCTCAGCGCAGGCGGGCTTCCGGGACAGCCTGAACGCGCGCCTGGCGCTGTCCCACCAGGCGCAGAGCCAGACGCTGCCCTCCCACCACAAGGCCAGCAAGGTGCGCCAGTGGATCAACATGCGCAGCGCCCCCGACCCGGCCACTTGCCACGACTCGCTCATGGACCAGATCAAGCGGGGCAAGGCCCTCAAGAAGACGGGAGGTGTGAACGACCGCTCAGCCCCGCGGATCCACTAATCTGTCTTGGAAAGGCTGGTACCTGACGCCGTGTAATATGTCATAGTTGATCTCAGTTGCCCGAAGGTGAGAGAGTAGGCATCGCGAAATCGCCTTGTTTAACTGTTTCAATTGATGGCGTCTGATCGGACGCAGATTCCCTCATAGGTTTGTTAGTTGGAGATATTTATTTATTTACAGTAAATATTTTTTTAATTTATGATATACAATATAATGTGAGCCTGCATTGTTGAAGAATAATTTTTGTATATGCCACCGTGTACCGCGCTCCGTTTTTTGTATGGGAGAAGTTGTCTGCTTTGAATGTGTGCGTTGGAATAGAGGGAAGGGTCTGGACAGTGATTTCGTCATGAGGCCAGGGTCATTGACAAACATCTCTTTTTACTGCGTTGACAGTGTTCGCTCAGAACTGGGAATACGTATGAACCCGGATTTTCACGTAGATATATCGGTGGCTCACGTATACCGACGTTTCGTAACTGCGTATTCCCGTGTTTCGACGTCAGGGTAATACTTGGTAGTCATACTTTGGTTTACGTCTTGTCTGTCCTAATAGAAAAGCATTTCTGTCTGTTGAAATGTCAGCTGATCTGTGGAATTGGTTCAAGCACTTTTGTAGGGTCAAGTAGTATAGTCTTCGAAAAACTCGAATTTCGGATGAGCAGCGAACTCATATGAACCGACAAAAGATGCTTCCTCTTTCATAGCACGCTTATTGAAGAAATATTTCTAAAAATAAAATTGCTTTGTTTCTTTCGGCATTGTAGGATGTACCTTGTAGCCCACGCAAGGGGCATTGACAACTGTTGAAGCCTGTTCTAAAATCTCGGCTTTCAGATAAATTTCTCATACTTGTTGGTTTGCGGTCTTGGACGAAGTTCCCTGGGCCTTTCGGTTTACACGAAGAAGCGACAGCTACCGGATATGGTTCCTAATCGTGAATACCAGGCACACCATGTCTCCTCGCGATCATTTCTGGTGGTCAATTTTTATCGATCTAAACCAGTAAAAACGTGACCATTCTGAAAGGAGTGATTATGGAGCCTTGTCTTTGTGCTATTTTTCCCGAGCTGATGTAAATAGATTTATGTTGTAATCGAGACAACCAAAGATAAACATTTCTAGTTGTTCGCTTTGTCGGGTGGATGAGGATGAAGCCGGTCCTTGGCTTGGACGTTTGTTTCTCCAAGAAGATAAGAGAAGAAGGAACGAATCCGGCGTGGAAAACTTTCGGAACTTGAATGTCATCCCCGTAGAGATGCTTTTTCGACTTTATTTTGGGTGTGTACTTGAAAAGGAACGTCCAAGTGTGCAAGGGAACTTAGGCTTTTGTTAAGATTGGAGTGAATTCATATCAGCTATGGATTGCGAGTGTGATTATGGTGGTTAATATTTGTGTTCATATTTAAAATTTTGAGTTTCTCTTCTCGGAAGTGCTTCTGACTTCGGTTTGATGCGGATTCTAGTGTCCGCGGGACTGTATTTAGCACAATCGGGTATCGGATAGTGAAGTGAACCAGTGACCTGCTAAAAACCACGCAGCCGTCCATTTTGGCGGGTGGGGACTTGGCTCAGTGAGCGGCTGTTAGAGAGCCTTAAAAAAGCTATTAGAGAGCGTATTTTGGGGCTCTCTAACATCGACGGAACAGGAGATCTAGTTGTTAGACTTATATCCTGTGCAGTCGTCACCAACCGCGCGCGCTGTGATGGTTTCAGATGGCTTTGATAGATGGCTGCAATAAGTTTTGTTGGAAACCGACAATATTTTAAGTCGTCTAAGCTGATGTCACGATGATTTTGAAAATATCATCGGAGTTGTGTATAACTTGAGACCCTAGATTAATGTAAGTCGATGAGTACAGTAGGTAGGTGTGTAAGTGGAAAAGACACGTTCTTCCACTTCAGTGTCATTGTCTTAAACTGAAGTCAGCATATTCTACAAGTTATGTTCAGTTTATTTATTCCATTTGTCGATCGCTAATGTCTAGGTCATTCCTTATTTCTTTTCGTCGTAATTATAGAGATATGTTAAATTTTTTTGTATTTATACCAAACTTAAAGGGCCTGAAGGGTCTTTAAAAAGTCTGATTAGTGATATAGCCTCTTATGTAAATATATACGAGACGGCCCCGGCTGCCTTTTCAAACTTGATTTTTGTGTGGTATCTTCGAGTGAGTACTCTAACCAGTACAATAATTAATGTATTGCTTGGGAAGATTTTTCATTTGTTTCTTCTTTCTTGTTACAACTAACAGTTTGAGGCAAAGAAATGTCATTTAACGAAAGCCCAGCTTCTTTGGGAAATTTCTACCTTGTAAAATCTCGTACGCTTTTCAGAAATATTCAGGGTGTCTAGCGATCACTAAAATCAGGGAAATCGTTGAAAATGCAATAAATTCCACTGCACTGGAAAAATCAGGGAAAGTCCGGAAAACTCTTATCTAAATATTGAAAATCGGGGAATTTGTTCATTTGAAGCGTTTTTATGTATGTTTGGCCGTGTTCTGGGAGAAGGAAAGAAAAAAGGTAATGAGAAGTCAAGGCATAAGGATTCTCTCATGGCGAAATTTTTAGAGGGATTTCGCGAAACACCCTGATTTTTTTTGGACATGGAAGGCAAGCTTTTCTACGTTAAGGAGGGGGGTGATTTTGCACAGTTTTGTAAATGCTTTGAAAGTCCTCACTCGGATTGCAGTAGGTACAACAGTCTCCAGTGTGCATTATTTGTCAGTCTCAATGAAAAAGGCGATCGGGAATCCAGTAAATTTCCATTTTTTTTTTTAATTTCATCCCAGTGCCAACCTCGTTGGTTGCGGATGCCGTGATTTTCTTCTCATATAACTTTATCTAATATCTATCTGGTAATTAAAACTTTGTGGTATATCCAGCCAATGTCTACAAGTGTGAGCCAATACTAGCTCTCTTTATGTTTCGCAGGCTTATTGTTATTTTTCTGCTGCTCTTCTAAATCAAGCACCATATTTGTACAATGGGATGTATTAAAAAAAAGCGATAGCGGTTTGATATCTAATATTGGTCGTTTTACTGTTAAACCCTCTCCACCGATCCCCTTCAACCCTTCTCTACAACTTATCTCGACGTGGGCTGAACGAATAAGACGAGACTGTGATGCAATCGGAAATAATTAGAAAAATATTTGAAAATATATTTCATCTTTGGCGAATGACGGGTGGAAGTAATATTCAGTTTGACTACGTCGGCTATTTTCTATTTTGCTGTCTACATGCGGACACCGCCGTAACTATTAAACGACTCCACTCTCCCTGATAAGAGTTGGTCAATAAGAGGGACAAGGACTTCTGCATCGAAGCACAGCATCGAAGCGCTCACGTGACGGGTCGAAAGAAGAAGTAAATTGATGATTCACAGCTGCACCGAAAGGCCTAGCGGTGAGAAACACTTCAGCAGGATCAAAACAATGTTTCTTTCGTCGAAACTGAAAATATCTTCCTCCTTGAAAGAGGACGGTCCTTCGGTTTGCATTAAGACAATTCTACAAGTAATCCTAAATGAAAGGAGCGCTCCGAAAATCTTTTCTTTTCGCAGTGAATGACACTGTGTTTGTGAGTAGAGGCACCTCTTTAACGGTAATGGCACACTCAGTAGAATTCCAAACGAACCTGTCTCGAGAGGCGTAGAGGCGCCCCTAGGATGAAAGCCTTGGGGAGGCTGCAGTGCGTATTGCCTACCTTCGCCACGGACCTCCATCGTCTAATTTCAGTGGCAAGAGAGCAAGGGGCGGGTTGGGCACGGTTTGAAGGTTGGAAATCCTGACCGGGTCCGTGCGGCTTGGGGCTTGCTTGGGTAACCCCGTGGTTCTTGCCTCCGTGCCCCCCCCCCAGAAAAAAAAGAAAGGGAAAGAGGAGGGAAGAAGAAAAAGGAAAGAAAAGAGGAGTGAGCGAAAGAAAGGAGGAGCGAAGAGAGAAAATCCAGTCACAAGCCTACTGCGGGGGGCAACAGTGACGGTAGTGTATTTTGGGCCGGCATTTCTCGAAAAGCCTAACATTTTTTCATTAAAAAAAGAGACAAAATCGTTCCCCCTTAAAAAAAAATAATGATAATAATACTAGTAAACGGTCACCTCAGGGCCACTTTTCTACTCTTACGTACGGCTGGACCTCGGTTTTGGGGGCCTCGCGGACTCCCAAGGGGAAAGATGAGGGGCTCCTCTTACTGAGTTTCCCAAGTGGCTCGCTCCCCCCCCCAGTCTGTCCCTGAAGAGAGCCTAATGTATTGGTACATTTTATTATTTTTGAAATTTCTTGCGGTTATTTTGTTGGATCCATGGCTTAAACCCCCTTTTTATTATTAGCACCTAAGAACCGCCCGCACCGCACCGACATCCGGCTGGATAATTCGGCTGGGATTTGACACTGATGGAGTGGGATTTTTAAGTCGGATTATTCGTTAGGAGATTAAATTTGCTTAATGAAGGATTGACCTATCGCCCCACGTACACGCGGATCTCTTCGGATCTGCACCAATATTATCCCGGAGAGGCTCAGTCAGCTCAAAATGAGCCGACGAGAGGCCCATAGCCTCCCGTGAGTCTCCTAGGTGGCGGCATGAGACTTGGTACATGCTTGGTAGTCTCACGGTGGTGGCGCTCTGTCTGGAGGAATATAAAACGCTGATGTGATAAAACGTGAGGTTCCAGAAGGCAAAGTTCAGACGATACCGACCGGTTCTCCTCAGGCATGAGCCGTGTCCTGTCGTTGACATATAAATCGTTTGGCCCTGGGAACCCATCGTGGACTCTACAGCATTATTTGGTTAGCCGTAGGTTTCCGTTGTTTATTGGGAGAAAAACAACAACAAAAAAACGTTGTTTTATAAAGTCTTTTGAATCAGTTAACCCATTCGTAAAGGGTATTTTTAGGACTGATTCAATATGATGCTTTAGGCCGGCCAAGTCGCGGGGCTGTGTCTTTCCTTAAAATGTTAAGATTAGCGAAAGGTTTCCGTCGTTCAATAAATTTTGTCAAGGATCTAGAACAGTCCATCCTAAGAAAAGGAGTTGAAATAAGTTCTATTCGACGAGAAGCAATGGTGAGTTGAAGTTACACGCCCGCGCAGTAACAACTTACTTTTGAAAGACAGCGCTCATGAGCAGAGCATAGGCAGCCTACAGACACGACTGGTATGCTGGTTGTCTATGCTGTAGCTTGCTTCAGTGAGTACCCCGCACGATCTAGATTACCTGCGGAGGAAATTTCGTTTTGATTAGTACATTCATGTGAGGAGAACCCAATTAAATTTTACGTGTTATTTAACCAGTCCGCAGAGCTTAAAGCACTTTAATTTTACGTCGGAAAATACCAGCACCTGAATTTGTCATACGGCACTCGGAGTCGGACCGACTCGAGGAAAGTCGGCTCGGCTGTTTCCGCCCTCACTTCATACCCTCGTCCTGCCCTCGTCATGCAGCTCGGACCTGGTGTTTGTTAATCGCAAATGTCAATTTCATCCATTTTACCTATTATCTGTGGCGAGATTTAGTACTTAATTGTGTAATAATAGTATTAAGAAATTTTGTTATTTTTTTGAAGTCTGTGAACGGGTTAGCCGCGGTATTCTATTATCTAAGTACGTAATTTTTCATGACAGTTTGAGGTTAATTGTGTGCCTGTTAAGACCAATTATTGTTACAATTTACCGTAGACCTCCCAATCGAATGCTTTTTCTCTTTTTGTAGGACGCTGTCTTGACGCTGTTCTAATCATGACCTCGGAGATTATCACCGACGAATCGGTACAGCAAGACTGATTGTAGAAACGAGTGTAGTTTTAAGTCTGTGGTACAGACAGGACCTTCTTTCACCGAAAAGTTTTAATCACTTCCAAGCTGGCGGACTCTTGCAATACCGTTCTCGCTATCAACCAAGTAAGAAAACTGTTTACACTTAATTTAAACCCTTTTGTGGCCTGATCAACAGTATCTGACAAGTTCAATCAGACCAGCACTTAACCTGAACAAGCAGTTCTTTTTAATATGATAGCCATTGCTAACTACCAGAGTATTAAGTACTTTTTAATGTCAAGATTTTTGAAGAACCAAACAATTAATTGTTAATATTTAACTGAACCTCTCTGTACTAATCTGTAGCAATAGTAGCATCCTCTAAAAATGATAGGTCCTCAGTCTTGTCTTGCAGTTTCTTGTATAGTTTTTAAATGATTTGTTTGGGACTGATAAATATTTGTTTTGTTCTGCCTTCTAAAAAATGTTCAGGTACCTACCTTGCTATTCTGTTGGTCTAAACAGTTCCTTTTGGTTGTCTAGGAAACATGTCAGGCACATCCTGTCAATTATGTGCGCAACTGCACAAACCATTCTGTTCCTGCTGGTTATGCAGAGCCAGCGACACCAAGGAAAATGACAGCTCAACAAGATTACAGCAATTTAGACATTGTAACAGCAACACAGGTGAGTACACATTTCAAGTTTAGTCTACCACACTTCTGTAACTTTTGCCATTAAAAAAGTTATTTTTTTCTAGAATGGGATCCTGGAGCGATGTAAAGAATTAGTTGAAGCAGGATATGATGTAAATAAACCTGATGAGGAGAATGTCTCTCTCCTTCATTGGGCAGCTATCAATAACAGGAGAGATGTAA
>Ga0058701_10006224_pt1 | contig 10038 bp, 2 predicted proteins | sample AgamicOrMae_FD_97039 | JGI IMG/M metagenome (GOLD analysis project Ga0058701, IMG submission 97039) | Agave microbial communities from Guanajuato, Mexico - Or.Ma.e | ecosystem: Host-associated > Plants > Phyllosphere > Phylloplane/Leaf | place: Guanajuato, Mexico | collected 2012-06-04 | reverse complement strand
CTATAGGATCTGTTTGAACCGTTCTCGATGAATGCACAACTCTATCGGTATTTTAAGACGAAAACTTATACTGGTTTTGTGCACAATATGTAAACACGCGATTTTCATTCAGTGAAAAGCATAAAACTATGGAAGTGTCTATTGACCCGACTGCCCCTTTCAAATGTATTAGGTTAGGTTCTGTCCGTTCAAGTCACCTCCCATTTAAACAGTATTAGGTTCGTGACGTGCGTTCAAGGCTCCCTATATTAATGCATGTCGGGTCAATAGAAACAGCCTAAAATTATAACCTTCCAAAAATTATCATAACCTGACGGGAAAAAAATACATGAAAGCGAGAGAGAGAGACACAGGAGACCAGGTATCCTTCTTTCGTAAAAACTGAACAATTAGATTTCGTTGTAATTTTAATATTTCGTTATCGACACGACCATTTGTTTCCTGAGCTAAAATATTGGTGTTGTCGATCGCAACCGATTTTTGCCCACTGGGCTGTTATCGACCCATCAAAAATATTAACCTTCATGCGAAATTCTCCCAAAAATCACTTATTTTAAGTAAAAAGGTAAATCTAAATTAGCCTAAAGAAAAAAAATTGATCGTTTCAAAAACACCATTTTGCAAAATTTTGGTTCAAAACGTTTTGATTATTCCCTTAAATTATTTTTTTCAAACTTCCTCTGGGCACAAATCGGTTAAGTCGAGACTGCACTGCTCATTATTTTCAATGGAAGCACATTCTTTTGGACCAAAAAAAGGCAATTTAGCGCTGCGAAGGTTCCTCAAAAAAAATCTTTGTGTTTATTACCTTTTCAGTGGGCTTTAAAAAAATATTGCGATTACATTTTTAATCTGCTAACTCGCATCTTAGTAGTGCACAACTAAATTTAGATAATGTTTTCGGTGAACTAAAGAAAAAAAAATGATGGAACGTCATACCCAAATGTTCAATTTTGTGAACGGGCGGCGATTACAATTCTAGCTCCAGTCTGCATTTTTCCACGTGCTTAATGGACCCTTCCCCCACTTTCTATCTCCTTAAGAGCTCTAGAAAGAGCGTGCTTTTTTTTTATTCATGCATTTCCCGTCGATGTCTCTCAGACCTTCACCACAGGTGTTGAAAAAAATCTTCCATCCTTTCCCCGCTCCTCGCTCTCCGTCCCGGCGACTTATCCGCACGACAATTTTCGTCCTTTATGCCCATCTTGCTTTCATCCGAGTTTTCTTCATCAGTCGGGGGCCTTCGGTAAATCTCCAGCAAGGGAACGCGCGAGGGACCGCGAGAAGCGAGAGTTTTTTCAAGTGCTATAGAAGGGTACCTTGAAGGGCTTTCAGCGTGCGCCGAATGCCTCACAGGACACGAATGAGGTGCAAGAGAGAATCGGTTTCGAACTAGCTTAAGGCTGGTCTCCCGCTTTGTTACACGACTTTAATCCATCAAGGCTTATGCTAAGCAGGGGTCCATTTTATCGCCAATGAAGTAAGCCACAGCAGACTAACCGATCAGCCTAGATAGTTTATTTGTTTAAAGTAGAAGTGGACAGCTCAACGAGCTTCACGGCGCCAAAAACGTTATCCTGCTGTCAAGTTCTCTGACAGTTCTACGACAACGAAGTCCTTCGGCAAGGAAGTTCTGGTGACGAAGTTCTTCCGCGTAAACAGTCCCCAACATGAAAGTTCTCTGTTTCCATTTCCTTGTAATTTTGGTTAGGTTATGGTTATGGGCGTTGCCATTGACCCGACATGCATTAAAACAGGGTAACTTGAACGCACGTAACCAACCGACTGCATTTTAAATGGGAGGTGACTTAAACGCATGGAACCCATTCTAATACATTTTAAATGGGGCAGTCGGGTCACACAATCCCTGGTTATTGTTTGGTCAAGGTTGCACAATACGCTACATTTAGTTGCATAAGATTACATTTTTCTGGGAAAAGCATCATGAGGAAACAGCTTTGTAAGCGGAGTACGTTAATTAGGGAATTCCTGGAGCTTTCGACAAGCTAATCTCCATTGTAAACAATATAATGCAAACAAAAAATACATGTGACCTATTTCCATTCTTATTTAGTTCTTCATTCTCATTTAATTTTGGAGAACGGCAATCATCTCCTCTGAGCAGAGTCATGACCTTCCAATTTGCGCAGGTTGCCTACCTACAAGAAACTGTTTTCGTGCCTGACCTGGTGGTCGCTTTTTGTCCATCACCTCGTGATGTGCGGTAACAGCACCACTTCTAAATGGCATGCAAATATACTATCAGTGTAATCGGCACAGCAGTCTCCGAAATGCCGCCCTACGGCACTCTGGGCCTCCCCCCCAACCCCCGTCACGTCGTCCAAAATACTCCTCTCTATGATGTACAATATTTTTTACAACCCCCGGTTGTTGGTTTGAATTAACAACCCTTTCGGTCGTTATAGCTTCAAGACACGCTTTAGGAACTCCGCTTTAACTCCCGTCTTTACTCCTGATTCGTTGCGGTTGCCAGCTGTGAAATGATAACCATACAAAACTTCATAAAAAATGCAATAAGGCTTCAGCTAGAATGAGATGTAGTTAAATACTCAGATATTTCTCGTAAATAGCTTCAGAAATGCATACAAAAATAAAGTATCCTGACACTCCGTAAAAAGAGAATCTGAAATTCAGATGCAACAAAAGTCAAATCACTGATCTGAAAAAAAAAACAAGAAAAAAACACTCCAATTATTCGCAGAATTTCAGACATCGTTAATTTCTAAAGTGCTGATTTTAAGAACGCCATAATTGTAATTCAGTTAATTTTTGGACTAAAATTTTTGAAGACCATTGATTTGATTTTTGTTGTATCTTTTTGCTGCCCGAATTCAAGATTCTCTTTTTGCAGTGCAGCAGAATTTGACTGGAAGTAACCGCATTGAAGAACTTGCTAATCAGAGAAATGGCTCCGTTCAGGAAATTCAAATCTTTGCCGCCCCGAAGATCTTATTCTACGTCAGAAAACTTTCATAGGTCAGCCGACAATCGCTCCGCAAGCTTCCGTGTAAAGAATTTAGTTCGGACTCTTATAGAAGAATTTCCCAATGAGAGAACTACTCACTCAAGATATTTTCTGTAATAGGAACTGAAAAGTTGGAAAGCTCCTGTGTTGGATTTTGATTAAGGGAGCTTCCACTGCGATGCACTTCAAAATGTTAAAGGACCAGTATTTGCCAAGAAACTTTTACGTCAAGGAACTTCCTGATTCTTCTGTTAAGTAGTGACTTTCAAGCTGAAAAAAAGAATCTCTGCCGATAGGGAATTTTTAGGAACTTTTCTACCCTTAAAGTTAGGTCGGTCAAAAAACTTCGGACGCAAAGTGAAACCTCATCTCAGTAATTACTATGGACACGAAAAACTTCACATTGGAAAATAATTCCTGTTTTGGGTGGTCCTAAACGAGTTTTGGGTATGAAAGTTAAACGGGACAAGAGCTTAATTATGTTTAAATAAAAAAATTAACAACCATAGCAATGAAAAAGTCTCGTCCAGTGTGCTCAATTAATATGGCCATTTATGGGTGTATCTTTAAAAATAACTAAAGTTTTACTATCATACCCAAAACAGGTATGGGACTACCTAAAACAGAATTATTTATTGCTGTGCTCCTCTTATAATTTTATGTATTTTACAAAAGATGGAATATTATCGAGAAACCGAGTTTTCCTTATGGAAGGTCCCACGCGGAAATCTAGACAAAGGCTTTGTTGAAGTCTAGTACAAATCATTCGTTAGTCTTTGTTTTTCCTGCGAATAATTTAAGAGAAAACTTTCAAAACGACAGTTTTTGCGATGCAGAAAATACAATGTGATTCTGATTAAAGTGTCTTCTTCTTGCATCTAATTCATATTGAGAATGGTTTCATAAAAGACCGCAGTCCAAGAACACGGAATTATTTCATTATTTTAGTCCCACAAAAGAATGGTGCTTGGTACAAAAATTATGACCGTTCTCCAATTCCTTTCATTGCGAAGTAATTTTCATAAATCTCAAAGCTCCGTCCACTTGTATCCTAAAGATATATATCACTTGGTATAACCCCGATGAAGCGCAATTCTAGAGAGAGAAAAAGTCTTATTCGCATTCTTACAGCATCAAAAAGACGTCTGCCTAACTTTGTATCCTGATAAAATAGTTAACATTCACACTAAATTTGAATCAGTCAGTGTCTCTGAGAATTCGAGAAAATTCAGTGAATTTCAGTCAGTTTGAGCATTTTTTGGACGCTGCCAAATCCAAAATCTAGCCTAACGTGGTGACAGACTGTTCTTAACGCTTTAAAGTTATTCCAGCGCTTCCGACTAGTCAAGTTCATAAAAAAAATCTAAACGGGTGTTTAAAATCTGAAAATTGAGAAAATTATCGCTATGGACAAGGATTTACCCGAGCGCTGTTCTTCGTGTTTAATTTTCACATAAGTAAAAGTTTATTTCTTGCGATTAAAAATCATTAAGTGCCTGATTTGTCTTTATTTTTTTTACAAAATAAAGCTGTTTTAAAAGTTTTTAAAAATAAATTGTGGTCAATATGTCTAAATTATTTCTGAAACTCCAATATTTACTGGAAATACTTTTTTCGCTTCTCATCTAATCTGAATCAGACGCTATCAATCATAATTCATTAGATTGAGCGTCATTTTGCAGGAGCTGCCATAAAGCCAATGCATTTTTTCCCAACTTGAGAATCACGCAAAAACAGAACGGGCAAGTTTTCTTGGACTTTGCCATACGATAGATACATTTCGAACCAATTCTGAAAATTTCCTTATGTAAAATTTTAGCCCATTACGCTGGCATATCCTCAAGATTGGAAGAAATGCAAAAATAACACATTTTAAATGTCGCACTTGCTTTACGAGTTCAATGAGCATTGTCAATAAAAAAAGGAAATGCGGTAATTCCAAGATTAAACTTTTCGCACAGACTTTGTGACCAGTAAGAACCCTAACAAAAATTTCAGTCCTTGCTTCCAAACCTATTTGCTCGTAGTCTACCAACAGACATACGGTCTTTGTGAAGTTTGTTCTGTCTTGTTACTTGTAAGCAATAAAATCCCCTACCGGCCCTAAACCGTATGTCCTTAATGCGATACGACCATAAGCTGCGGGTTTGTTCGGTTGGGGGGGTGAAGGGGGGGTAAGAGGGGGACTGGAGAAGGGGGGCACCAAGACTAAGTCTCCGAGTAATCTGGCCTAGGGTTGAATGAAAACCGCTCTACTATATCACGAATGTCAGCTCACTTCTCGAAATCCCATCCCCGACGCGAATGCAAAAGAGCGAGACTGGCGGCCCGGCTCGGCTCGGCCCGCCTCGGCAAGGCCCGACCACACTCGGTCGGGCCCAACGAGTCATCCCCTCACAAAAGCCAATCAAAACAATTCTCACCTAATCAAACGGTGGGGGATTTTTACGTTTTGTTCTGATACGGCTTGCATGGGCTCTGCATTCCCATAGGCCTGCCACGAGCAAACTCTTAACCTAAATTAGGCCTTTTTGAAGAGTGTTTAAGTCTCCCCATATGAATACGTGCTAGTCAAGGTCGAGTCAATAGAACTGTCCTTTTCATCTACATTTAGCTCACGCATGGACGCTATTCTTTAGATTAACCCTTAACAGCTAAAGTATTTGGAGTGAAATTTAGCTTCCGAGAAATTAAAAGGATTTTTTCTATAAAAATACACAATTTTAAGCTTTGGAAAATGCCTAAATAATAAAATTTCAGGCTTCCAGAGGGGTGATATTTCTTTTGAATTGTGACCATACTGAACTGAAAAAAGCTCTAAAATATCTTTTTTCTGTTGCCGGACGGCATCGCTGGGTGGTCATGGATTAAGATGGCTTTCGGGCCTAAGATTTGTCTAAAACCAACAACTTTTTCTGTGAATACCAAAACGGACTTTCAAAAGCGTGTTAAGTGAGATATTCAAGGTTTAGCATCGCCTAAACTTCTCGGTGGTAGTAGCCACCATCTGCTAGCACAAGGCGCGGGAAAACTGCTGAATCCCAAAGCCTGCCTATTGCGCCATACAACGGCAGCACCCCGAACTAAAGACTCGACCGCATGGAGAGGGTCGGCTAGTCGGAATGCTACCGCAAGATGGCGCCAAAGTACGGCTTTGATAATCCGCACTTGTCCCACGCCCTGCTTGCATCGTGACAATACCCACCACCACCCAGCGATGCCGTTCGGAAACAGAAAAAAATAATATTTTAGAGGATCTTTTTAGTTCAGTATTGTCACACTTTTTAAAAAAATCACCCCTCTGGAAACCTGAAATTTAATAATTTAGGCATTTTCCAAAGCTTAAAATTGCGTAATTTAATGCGATAAATCCTTCGAATTTCTCTTAAGCTAAATTTCTCTTTAAAAACTTTAGGCTGTTATGGGTTAAGTTTGTACCCTGAACCGTGCTTGGCTTAGCGTCTTGCGGTACCTACATAGCAATGGAAACTGCGACTTTACAGGTGGGGAAAAGAGAAGGGAAATGTTAAATATGCTACACTGCAAAGTTGAGTGAGCAGCATCTCTTTGAAAAGGGCCCCTTAACATGTTTGATGATCTGCAATTAAAAAAATGCATACGTCTGCCGTAAAGATGCGCGCCGCTGTGTGGTTGCGGCGGGGATGCTATGAACTTGAAAGCGAGTACAATTGCAACAACTAGCTTCATTCTATTAGGTCACGCGGGTTTCTTTTATGCTCAGCATCAAAAGATGAAACTCTACCCACTCTCTCAGTTCAGAACCGAGCATAAAGGCTTTTGCGATGATATCCGGCACCAGCGAATCATCACATCTTCACGTCATAATCATTACTGCTGTACACGTGTGAAAGCGAGTAATACCTTTTTGTAGGAGTCTGCTTGGCGCGAGCACCTGCTGTAGCTTTCGAGCCCACTCTCTCTGCATTGCGGTTTCATTTCACCCGCGCAGTAAATGAATGACCAGACGCCAACGTTTAAAGGTTTCCTTCGCAATCTTGAGCTCGTCCTCGTTTGCGCATCTCCGGGTTTAACTTACTAGCTCATTTGGCTATCCAGCTAAACGTAACCTATCTACGTTACGTTTTACCTGGGGTTTTACCTGAGTTTTACTTGAGTGATCTAAGAAAATAATCCAGATCACTCAACCCTACTTTCCGAATTTTAAACATAACTTACCTTGTTATGAATAAAATTTTGAGCGTTGAGCACAAACGGGGACTGTCCCATTTTAAATGTATTAGGTTGAGTTCCTTGCGCTCAGGTCACCTCCTATTTAAAATGTATTAGGTTGGGTTCCGTAAGTTCAAGTCTCCCTATTCAAATGCATGTCGTGTCAATAGCAACACTCATTACTTTACTGGTAAAATGAACGACAAAGTTCTGTAGACGACTGAAATATTATCCATGATGGCACCAAAAGTATTATCACTCACATTCCTTCGTTGGAAACTCCATTCATGAGGCGTATGTGAGTGCTGCCTACATAATCATCAGCTGGAGGAGCCTAAGTAAAACAAGGATTTAGAATTACTTCAAATTAAGTGTAAATAATGTGAAGTGGCCAAAAATAACTACAGAATAGTAGCTAAAATTTTCATATTTTAATAAAGCAATTTTGTCTATGTTTTAGTAAAAAATGACTATTCTTTAGTAACTTTTAACCATTCAATTAGTCATTTACAGCCTACTTATAAAAATAGTCAAATTCGACTAAAGTTTAGTAGCTAAAATTTTAATATTTCAATTAGTCAATTTTGAATATATTTTAGTCAAAAATGACTATTTAAGTAGTGAAATTAGAACTCGCGGAATGCTAAAAAAAGAAAAAAAATGACTTAGTTTAGACTGTGAGACCAAAATAATATTGGTACTAGAAAATAATAGTAATAAAAAAGTAGAAATGTTTTAGCGGCTAAATCTAAGGCAATTTGACAATCTTCCACTGAATTTAAAAATCACTAATTTAAATAGTCAAACAAAAATGACTAACTAAATTAATAAAAAAGTGAATATTTCATATTTAGAGTGTACGAAGAAGCACAATCGACCAATCGAGTCCGAAACACGTTCCCGACTAGGCTTTCAAATACTGTGATTTATTGATATTTATTTGTCCATTTTACCTAAATTAGGTTTTAACATCATTTTTCGGGGAGGAACTTAACTCTAGGGTAAAAAAAACAAACAAAAAAAACTAATAACAAAAGTAGTGGGAAAAAAGAGTAACGGGCGTGCTACTTGATTTTTTAAAGCAAAAAAGCAGGTTAATAAAAAAAAAATGAAAAACCTGTTAACATATGAACTTATTCCAATATATGAGGCTGCCCTCCTTGAAACAGGCTTGTTAACACGTTAGAGCTTCTTCATCGAAAATACGTGACTCGTGCTCTTTTTCACATTCCGTTAAGAGCTGTCCATGCTTGGCGTGTTGCCTATTATCCATTCTGTACTTTTAATAGATTGGCTGGCGCCGAGCTGTCTGTGCGGAGCCGCAGAGGAGTCGAGGGTCCCGCCGCCTGCTCCCTCCGACAAGGCCCTCCCCTCCCCCCAGTGACCACGATCCCCCCCCTCCCTGCGGGTGCTGGCGGGTCATTTAGCGTTGGGGGACGGGGGCTTACGTGGCTTGATTCACGACGGAGGGGAGGGGGAATATTAAGGGGTTGACGATCGCTCTTGAGGGTGATTTTTCTCGTTGGGTACTCTTAGAATTTCGGACACCCTTTTCTAGGTCAACCTCGGAGAAAAAGAAGCGGCGCCCATTGAGGATGTGCTGCAAACTGTTGCGGTTTTAACCCATAACAGCCCAAAGTATTTCGAGTGAAATTTTGTTTAAGAGCAATTGAAAGGATTTTCCCATTAAATTACGCAATTTCAAGCTTAGGAAAATGCCTAAATTATTAAATTTCCGGTTTCCAAAGGGGTGATATTTTTTTTTGATTTTGACAATACTGAACTGAAAAGATCCTCTAAAATGGATTTTTATGTTTCCGAACAGCAAGGCTGGAGTTGGTTACTTAAGGGCGTTGCTATTGACCCAACATGCATTAATGTAGGGAGACTGAAACGCATGCAACCAACTTAATGCATTTTAAATGGGGCAGTCGGGTCAATAGACACTTCCTTTAATTAAAGCCATATACATGGCATATGTTTTGAAAGAAGCGTGATATATGCTGATTTCTACTAGAAGGAAATATCATTTGCTTTTAAATACACTTTAAAATGACAGTGTATGATATGAGCTGCACCCAATCAGCCCCAACCACCTCAGACCATCCCAAATCAACTCGACCTTACCTAACCAAAGCAACGACAGCAATTATCTAATTGTTACTCGCAGATTGGGTTGAGGCTTTTATAAGTCGACAGAATGACCACCCCATAATCGCATGGTATAAAAGGTTTTGTTATAACAACAAAATCATTTGTTAAAATTGGGATAACAGAAATATTTTGTTAAAACAACAAAATGTTTAGTTCTATCAACAAAACGTTTGGTTGCTGCAGCAAAATTTTTGATTGCAGCAACAAAAAAAAAAATATTTTTTGTCCCTAATTTTGTTGCCGTAACAAAACCATTTTTTCCGTGCGTTTACAAGATGATGTGATCCAGGAAACATAATATCTGTCCAAAAAGCATCAAACTCTACGGAAAATATTCTAGAAATATGTTAACGCAAACAACGTTACTGAAAAAAAATCGATGCTACATTAAAAATTACAGCTAAATCGTGATCTCAGAGGCAATGTCCAAATTACTGCTGTTATCGCTCAAATACTCTCCTGTTAATTCGCTTCGAGCCGCAGGGGTTCGAGCAGCAAGACATTAATATGGTTTAACGCATTTACGAGGCCACCTCCCCCCCAAAACCACGACGAAACATTCATACCACCATTGTGATCTCACCCCCTCTGTATCTCAAAAAACATGTGATGGGGACTTGGGGCCTAATGAGCCGTGCTATAAAACGACAGGGGGGTCAGAGGGGGGGGGGTTAGAGGGATAGGGTAATCAGGGGATCCTTTTACCG
>Ga0058701_10006223_pt1 | contig 10038 bp, 5 predicted proteins | sample AgamicOrMae_FD_97039 | JGI IMG/M metagenome (GOLD analysis project Ga0058701, IMG submission 97039) | Agave microbial communities from Guanajuato, Mexico - Or.Ma.e | ecosystem: Host-associated > Plants > Phyllosphere > Phylloplane/Leaf | place: Guanajuato, Mexico | collected 2012-06-04 | reverse complement strand
CCTGTATGTCACATGTGCATGTCGCATTCTGTAGGTCACATATTTCTTTGTGGGGAACGCAGACATTCCCGTTGGATATGTCAGTCATCAGGTGGATATGGTAATAGCCCATAAAAAATATTGTAAGATTCTAGAAAATGTTATGGATGAAGTAACCAATGTCCAAATTCATAGGGAAAGTAGAGAAGGTTTTAGACTTGTTCTAGAAACTCTCTGGAAAGGTTGCAGTGAAAATGTTATTTTAATGCTATGTAAGATTTTTTTCCAAATGGAATGAAATTAATGCAAATCCCGATTTCATAGCCTTGTCCTTCTTGTGTCATAACCTAATTCATATCCGTCCATATCAATTGTTTTCAACGACTTAGAATCCTATTTCAAGTTTCTTAATTTTATAAAAGTCCTTTCATAAACATAAAAAAATGAACGAAACGCTCTTTTTTTTAGATTTGAAATATTTTCATTAACTGGAGTTCCGATTAACAAAGCTACTGAATCATTATCTGACCCCCATTCCTCCGAGAGAGGGAACATGCTTGAAAATGATGAGCTCCGACGACTTTTCAGTGACCTGAAACCCCCGTGTAGCAAGTTTTAAAACAATTCCTAAACGCGCTACGTCTACTCCTTTCTTCGGAGAGGATGATAGCAAACATTTTGAAATTAGGAAGCCCTACTCAGTGTAAAAGAAAACAAAATCCCCACCCATCAAATTTTATCATAACATCCAACCATCCCACCTTCGCTATCCGCAAATGGATTTGAAATTACTCATACGAAGATTTATTGAAACTTACCGGGAATCTGACGGTTCACGATTTTCAAAGTGTAAGAAAGCGTTTATCATGACGAGAAGCATTGAAATTAGGGATCAGTATTGAAAGCGCTTAAGCGAACGAAGTGTCACACTCCAACGATGTTCATTCCGGAATCTCTGAACCTACACGAAAAGTCACTGTTCATCCGAGACCTAAAGCGACGTAATCCATTTGTTTGGAACTTATGACGTCCTCATGTTGACCCATAGAATGTGGTTATGGATCAAAGTATTCGTTAACGACCATGATAAGAATTGTACAAGAAATGCCTAATGACAAACGGAAACGTAAGCCAAAAAACATTCGAAGAGAAAAAAGTCAAGTATGCAGTTTTACGCAACATAAAATTACTGCTCGTGAAACTCGTACAAAGGCGTATTGACAGCTATTTATCTCGTCAGCAAGTGTAAAATAGCCAAAAGATTATTATTGATGTTGTGGCACCCGAATGAATCCATTTAGTTCTGGCTTGAAATTTAAAAAAAGGCAAATTGTAAAAAGCAAAAAAATCCTACAATGCACAAATTACTGGAACTCAAGCGGCTCTGAACAACTACGCAGTTGGATTTCCTCAAGTTTACAATTATTTCTTGTTTTGGCTAGTCCCCGTACATCTTGTGTAGAACCTTTAGCAATCCTATTTCGGGTCAGCAGCCTTCCGCGATCTGTTACCTTTATGGACCGGCTGACACTTAAGAATGAAGATTGATCTTGCCTTCGGCCTTTTCCTGAGAAACGGGGATGGATTCGCTAACGAGGCCTAATGTATTCCCTGGAGTCAATTCTGCCTTATCCACCACGGCCTGACCTAAACACGCTCCTCGATATTCCTTTTTTATTCCCGCGCTGTATTTTTAACTGATTCGTGCCTGGGGAATTCTGGAAAGAGGTTATTGTATTTCTGAAAGGACCCTGCTCATAATAAATACAACACTGGCGCGTGCATTTTTTTATTTTTTATGTTTTGGGTGCCTAAAGTAGTCCTGACGAGGGCTGCCAATAGCTCACTCATCAACACTTGTGTACAACGTTCGTAACTTAACGCAGTTCGCGCTGTGATACTGCAGTTACGTGGTATAATTTGCCGGCTTACGTAGCCACAATATTTGCACTGCAGCCTTGTGACGATAACTACAGCATCGGGCTGCATTTGAGTTTCTGGACCAATTGTTTATCATTTCGTCGTAATCGTGAAGAGCCTATTGAAAGAGGTTTGCAGCGAAGAGAGTGGCGGAAGACAAATGATAACCGTCTGTCATACCATGAAACGTCTTTAATACTACACAAATGTAAACAAACAGGTGACGGTAGCACTGCGGTGCTGTGTCACTCTTGTTTACATTTTCATAGCATTCAGGATGTAGCTAGGCAGATTATTTTTGTTTCGCTCCACCTGTACCTTCGCTACCCCGCGGATCTAAGACCATGTATACTATTCTACACAATCGCACCAAAACTTGTGAATATGTAAAGCCGCGCGTCCGTCTTGTTGGCTTAATTGCGGGGTTGATAATTCTGAGAGTCTCTAGCGCTTTTGGACTCGCGATTAGGATTATTAGAGCAAACACAATTTCAAAATCAAGAGATCTGGCAAAAATCTTTTTTTAAAGTACTACGTGTGTCCCTGAAGAAATGGTTAGCCCAGAGCAGATTTAAAACGAGACTATCTTTAGGAAAAATTTAAATCGTGTTGTATTTATATGTAAAGAGATTTTCGATGAGTGAAGGTTTGCTGTGGGTCTTGAACGGCCAGTTGAGATGATATGGCTAGGATGTTTAGATATGTTGGACAAGCCTATCTACCGAAATGATTCCGCTTATTGCTCATAATCATTTTCCCTCCTTCTCCATAAAATAATGATTAAAGTGTTCAGTTGACATTAATTTTCATTTAGCGCTTCATAAACCAACTTTTACTTATGCGGGGCATCATACTTAACGTGCATTTTGAAGAAAACATACGAAAGGCATGCTGTAGCATTCGCACATGTGATACTGGCTAAGCATGACCATGTGAGCGAATATCTCATCAGTGGCCAAGAATGACCGTCGCCCTTAGGAATTAGGGGAAGGGCGGAAGTTTACGGCTGTGGCTAATTCTCCAGGTTCCTCTATCATGACATTGGCCACGACAGACGAGGGAATCCACCTAAAACGTCATAAAGGTCCTGAAGTAAGCCCCGAAATTTTCGAATAACTCCCCTAGGTGTTGCCATAAGACCACCGATTTTGGGGTTTCCTGATTGTAAACCCTGTGCCGACCATATTTTTCAAAAAGAGAACATACGGCTTAAATATTGATTGTACTATTGAATAACACTTTGAGACTATGGTCTCTTAACATGATGCGCAGAAGTGGGGAGTCAGGTGCACTCCTCTGCGTCGACACACTTTTCCCGCGGGGTTTTCCTGTCGGAGTAGGCATCCTATCACAGGCTTAAACCAGGATCTCCTTAGAATCCTCATCGTATCAGTTCTTACCTAGTCCAGAGTCCATGAACGAGTTCCTCTGAGTGAATTGCGGAAACATGCAAAAGTCAGGCAATGCTTTGTCTTATATTACGGCGGGTCGGGAACGTCTGGTGAATGTTTTTCGCACGATTAAAATAGCACCCTCGCACATTGTCGTCACTGGCAGCGAGCACCTGGTAAAAACCGGTCGATCGTCCATTTCCGGTCTGCTGATCACAACTGTCCAAAACGTGTCACCACGTGACTTTTTACTTTGTACCCAAGGGTCAAAAGGCGTTTAAAGGGGACCGGTTTGGGACCCCGTACAACGTGGAATGTCTACGGTGATCTTTCTAAAGAGCAGTGCGGTTCAAACCTTATTGGATACCAACCGAGACAGTAAGGAAATCCCACTGGAAGAAAAGCCTTGACTTGCAAGATAATTTTTAGATGTGTTAGTGCGTGATCTACAATGTAGGGCTACATCTCCACTAATTGTTTGAGCGAATTCGCAAAAGTTAAACCAAGGACATGTGCCTCTGCACCCGTGAGAACATCGTCTGACGACGGCCTTGAAATCCTAATCCTTTGTGACTGAGCCGACCTGGATTCGTTAGACAGAACACCTGTTAGAATGAGTGAATTTAGCGCACGAATCTATGGACGAACAAGAGCATGCTACCAGGGTAATCATGTTAGGCTCACATACGCGCCGCTTGGCGACAGGGCCTTCGGCGAGCCTTAATTAACCTCTTCTTTGTACCTTCGCGATTTTCCAGCGCTTTCAACCTTAGAGGATGCTTGGCCTTAAACATCCGAATCGAAATGTCCTAAGCGTCACAGAAATTACTCTGTCTTCAAGAAACGGAATTCCCCTACGATCGGAGATGTTCGCCCGAGGGAAGTTGAGAAATTATTTAATTTACATAGAAAAGCGTCGCGGGGAATATATACCTTTTTAGATTTTCACATTGATAAACGTACCAAGGGCTTAGGGAAAGCAAGCGAAAAATGATCAAAGGTTTTGGTTAAGTGCATTTAGTTCACGGTGGTTCAAAACAGGGGAGCTAGATCAGTTCTAAACTGGCGAGGTCACAATGCGGCATAGGCAATATATCAGGTCAGTACTCAAAAACTTGAAGACGGCGTCCTCTTTCAGGTGTATGGAAAGCGTTAGACAACCCTGATTCATGGCTGATAACCCTTTTGACCTTGTAAAGATACAAGGGAAATTCTGTCATTCTTCTTTAATTGAACGACAAATTTTTGCATTTTTCACATTTGAAATCAGCTTGTCAGAATTAAAAATAATTCTAGTAGTACAACAAATCAGCTCTTTTTGATGATTGGATGATTTTTCGGCTAGTTTTTTGGACAACGACGTTAACCCAAAAAGTCGTTGCGGCACCAAACTAGTATAATATGCTACATGAGAATGTTGTCAAATAATGTCAAATTTCTTCATCGTTTTGTTGCGTTCACTGAAGTTTTAGTTAATTAGTGGCTTTTTATGTCGCCTATTCTTGAAATCTTAATATACTGTATATCGACATAAAATTGCCTACGTGTTTTTTTAAAGTTTCCTTTGTTTATCTCAAAACCTATCAATTTAATGATTCCGTCTATAGGAAGGTTAACTAACTGCGTCTATAGAAAATGCGATAGCCGTATAGCAACTCTTTTGCGCTATGGAAAAATACTTTCGACCGAGCTTAAGACTCATTTTATGACAGCGAGCAGGAGCCACTCTTCCTGCACAGTCCAATGCCACAGAAAAAGGAAACAAGAACCTTCTGTAACGATTTTTAGTCCAGATATGCTATGAAATAGTAGTGATGTTTGCTGTAAAAAACAGACAAAATATTTTTTTTGTCACTAACTGTAAGCGAAATGTTAAATTATCATTTGAAGAATCGATTGAGGTGAACGTAAGTAATGGAACTGCCACTGCCGCCGCCGCCCTGCGAGGCAAATGCTCCAGATGTGACTCACTTTAGATCTGCAGGCAAATCTATTAATTAAATATATGTGATATCAGTCTGTGCCGTTCCGTCTGCGTAATAATGTACGGCCGCAGATTAGCATACTCTTAACGAAACCCTCAATCTACCACCCAAACTCTCCGTTCACACCCCATCTCTCCTAATCCCACTCTACCTCCTCCATCGCCCATTCGCCCATCTTCCCTCAGCCGCCCGCGTCCCCCGTGCCTTAACCGCGTAACTGCCTGTTCCACATTTTCATCATTTGAAAGATGAATGAGTTTTTTAACTTTATGAAAATTCACTGATATTTGTGATATTGTAAACAGAATGTCGATTCCTGGAGACAAGCTTTAAATTTTGTAGCACTTTTTGCATCGAATCGTGCGTCCTCATGTCTGATCAATTACTAACATAGTAGTTCGATCCCTCAAATTAACAATTGATCAAATAAAAATGCACGACTAAAAAATGGATCAAATGAATACTAACTACAGTACTTTGAAGTTACTTTGAAAAAGCGACCAACTGCTATCATTATACATTGCAGTTGATTGAGTTTTGAAACGTACCCTTTCACTTGATCAATTTTTAAAACACGCCATGACCTTGATTTTTTTCTATGGAGGGATCGAGTTCTTGATATTGAATCTATGTTTTATTTAGTGTATTCCTTGCTGTAAGAACAAGGACGTCTGATTAAAATTTCGGTCAAAACAAGAAATTCTTTATTTGAATATTCGATATGCTATCTTATTCATCATTCCGATACACTGTCCTTGACTATCGTAAGACATTATTCAGCCGCAAAAATATGGAATTTCTATTTCGCTGAATCGCTCTTTTTTAAACGTAACTCTGGTCACTTACATCTCTAATATTTTTATTTTTTTTTACCGATGTGCCCCCCCCCCCAAAGGGATTTCATTTAACATCAATTCGAGTTCTGTTCCTCAATCTAGATGAGACGGGGAGTCCGCGCGTACGAGTATGAAAATTTTAGTCGTGGATCCATTTGGTAAATCTTTGTTATATACAATCATGATCAATACCATCAAGCCTGCAATCAGTTTCAGTCCCTTGCTTTAAAACGTAATTGAAGCGGCAATGAAACAGAAAAATGTAGAGCTCATGTTTGTTTTAATCGTTACTGATTTTTTGTTGGAGCAGTAAACGCTACAAAAAAAGATTAGGATCAAATTAAATCCTGTTTTCATTAACAAGAACGAATGAGTTTCGGGTTCACCATGAAGGATGTTTAGTAAATTCACGTTTTTCCATGGTAAAATCTGTTGTTTAAAAGGTTCACAATAAACGGCTATGTTTCAGAAGCTGACACCTCACTGTCTTACAATGACTCGGAAAATTTTCGTTCTGCACCCATGGATTGCGTATTAACAAAATGTTAAAGAGTGGTGAAACACCTCTCCTGAAAAAATGGCATCTTACTACGTGAGTCAAACAACAGAATCAACGTAAACACAAAAATTCAAATAGGTTTCCATTACTTATTGCGCGTAGAAAACTGAAGAGTTTTGTAAAGCAGCTTTTCCCAAATCAAACAGTAAAAGATTGAGTAAAAAATATTGAATTTTCGATCTCGTAGAAGCGGCTCGAACTTTGCACATCAAATTAAAGTCCGAAAGTAGATTCCAGGGTTTTTGAAAGAGACTACGCCCTTTTACGGTGTTGGCATAATTTCGTATCACTTAATGTACGAACTCTCTCGTAACGAATAGATAGCTAAGAAATGCTACGTAAGTCGAGTGTCATCTCTCCGACTTTAACTTTTTCTATCTGGAAAACTTGAAGTGGGTCAATTTTAGTCTTCCGATCAAAATGTGATAAAGGATCTAAACCGTCCTGGAGCAGCTTCATTTGCAATTCAGTAAGACACCGAGATTAGTTTTAAGTCTCAACTAAAGTTGACAAAGTTCGCTTTTATTCTCGTATTTCGTGTCCACTTGAGCGGCAAGCGACGCCAGGTCCCCAGCATCGGCTCCAGCCACCCCCCTCTCACTGTCGCCAACACCAAATAAACCTCAGATTTCATCAAAACATACGATAACGAGGAACACAGCGGATTAAAATTGCAAATATTGCAAGACTGTCGTTCGCTTTCCACGCTTAAAACGAAGTAGAATCGACCTCCTATCAACACCAAACAGTCCGTATGGCAAAGGTGCGCTGCAAAAGGCCTGAGTCACAATCGGCCCGCGCGCTTTTGAGCGGAGAACCTTTTTTTTTAGGCCTACGCTTTGATAACACTTGGTAATGTTTGTCAGTCAATAACGTTCCTTGGCTTCAGCGCATATGAGCCGGGTAGTTGAGTGCTATGGGCTACAATACTGCCTGATTGTCCCCGGGCCCAGAACTATGTAGCGACGTCGATCATGAGGCAAGGACTTCCGCCTCCACAACCTTGTTTTGCAGAACAAAATCTTCGAAGCTTTTAAAACTTCAACTATTGTGATCTTTTTACACACGTTTCATTTTATACGATCCGTTCATGGGTTTTTATGGACAAACCAGCAACTTGTTGTGTTTGCAAGACTTATTTGCAGTTCGTAGAAAAAAAATGGAGTTTGGAGAACCGTATTTCCTCTTTAGACTCTGGTTTAGGGGGCGTTTATTGATTGCGTGGTGTACCTTTTTTATTTTTTGAGGCATCTCTCATCCCACATGAAGGTCCTGACGATTTCAGTCTCCTTCAAGCTCGTAAGTTTCGGCCTCTCCCACATCGAATGTGTCGATATGCGCTTATAATATTTGGAGTAAGGGCAGTTGGATAGGTATTAAAGAACGGTGTTACTATTTACCCGACATGCGTTTATCGAGAGACTTCAACGCTCGGCAAATGACAAGCATGCAAATACGTGGAAGAGACTTCAAGGCACGTAAAAAGGCTTGAATGGATTTTACAAATGAATGGGCTGTTGGGTGAATAGACAGTCTGAAAAAACAAAAACAGCCTTGATGAAGGCGTGAATTAACCTGTTCTTCGAGATGACAGCGGCCTGTAAAATACCACCTTATTTTACTGCCTCAAATTTTACAATAGCGTAAATAGGTTTGGTTAGTCAATTCTATATATTAGTTTTTTCAGTGAGTATTCAATAAGAACGTAAAATGTTTTTGGGAAACGAAAGTCATTTTTAACATGTCAACGTCACATCCACAACAGAGTAAGCCCCTTTCTTCTGACGTAGTGGCTTATGTCGACATTGTTACCCACTAACCCATTTTTATTGATTCATAACTTTTGCTGGTATACGTTTACACTGGTTGTCTCTTAAACATCCCCGCTCAACTGGCACTCTCAAGAAATTTCATCCCCATTGGCATACGAAAAAATGTTACATTAAAAACGACTGTTTCGCGTTTGAATTTTGAGACAGCCCTTTTCCTGATGTTATCGTGTTTCGGCACATATGGCTCCTATTAGGTTCGCAACGAACTCCTTGATCATTTTGCTTTATTCATCCTTATAAAATCAAACAACGGATTCGTCTCGTGATGATTTTTGTTTTTTCCAGTTGTAATTTGATGGTTTGCGGGATTACGTTTTTATTTTTTGGATGACTTTTTTTCTGGACTGACAGTGACGTTGGTGAAATACTACTCGGGAAGAGGAAAAATAATCATGTTTGGATGTTAGGAGGGCGATCGTAGAAAGTGGAGACTGATATACGAGTACTTCTGGAGAATGGCTGTTTGGCTGCAACTCTGGGTTTCAATGAAAAGAAGCACTGCAAGAATGTTGACGTTTGCTGTGTAAGTCCCCTCTGGGGCGTATTTGGCACTGTTGTTACACCCCGCTGGGCTGCGAGATACTTAAGCTATTTCCACATCAAACGAGTCTTTGTATTTTCATAACACGCATGCACACTCTCTCACACATATATCGCTCGACCCAAATGTTATGAAAGGCAAAGGACAATGTTATATTACTGTCTCGAATAGCAGTAACTAGTTTCAGTGAATTCCAACAAAAGGCTACCTATTTTTTGTACCTTCTTTAATCTTCCCTACACTACTCTGTCTTCCTATTCAACTTCTTTCCCCACTCCGGAAGATTATCCTTCTCGTGCCTCTGGCTACAGTCTTATCCTTCCCCTTCATCCGCCGCAACGTCTCTCGCTTTGCTCTTCTTTCCCCCACCTACCATTTATCCCAACGTGTATCCTTACTTACTCCTTTAGACTTATCCGTCGTTCTGCTCGTGATGTCCACAGAGCTTGTCCCTTACTCTATCGGTCACGACATTCTTACATGCTGTGCATCCGCCTGATTGACCGTGCCTACCTCCCCGTCCTCAACGACGAGTATTGGCATACCATTCTTCCGCACATGGATGTCTTTTCGGTCTCATTTCGACTTACCTCCCCTCCATGTCGCCGCAAGTCTTTGTTCTCACTTAACTCTTCCCCCGTTTACGGGATGTCCATCTTTTCTTTTCTTCGCTAATCGATTTCAATTATATGAGGTATTTCAGCAGAACGCGTGGACCATAAAAGAAAAAAAAAACACCATCTTCGATTTTGAAAATACGAATTATTTGACTTACTAGCAATTTTAACTCTCGATTCACTCGTTGAATCCTTCTCTAAGAAGTTTTGTACGTTTTCTGCATCGTATGACGAAGTGTAATCGTCATAAACTTTTCGAAAATCGAATTTCTTCAAAAGGGTGTAGCAGGGTAAGATGGTGAAATCTGCCCCCAAGTGAATCGTTCCGGGACCCTTACCGCCTTGTAGAGCATACCAAAGAACCCCCAGAAATAAATT
>Ga0058701_10006222_pt1 | contig 10039 bp, 4 predicted proteins | sample AgamicOrMae_FD_97039 | JGI IMG/M metagenome (GOLD analysis project Ga0058701, IMG submission 97039) | Agave microbial communities from Guanajuato, Mexico - Or.Ma.e | ecosystem: Host-associated > Plants > Phyllosphere > Phylloplane/Leaf | place: Guanajuato, Mexico | collected 2012-06-04 | reverse complement strand
GGTTAGGTTAGGTCAAGTTAGGTTAAGTTAGGTTAGGCTAAGTTAGGTTAGGCTAAGTTAGGTTAGGTTAAGTTAGGTTAGGTAAGGTTAGTATTGCGGTTAAGACCTTCGGCGTTTGCGACTTTTCTCGTTTGGCGATTACGGATTGGCGCTTGCGGCGTTGGCGCTTATGGTTTTTGGCGCTTATGACAGCTACCCGTCTATTTCAGTGGTAAAATATTAAATCCCAGCCATGAAAAAGAAAAAAAAAAGAAAAAGGCGCGAAGACAGACCTAAGCTTGGTGACTCGCTGATGTTGATATTGGAGGTATTATTTAAACAATTGGCGGCGTGCCGTTTTTTCCCTATTAACAAAAGACCGAGCTGAGGACGCACTTAAGTTGAAATCGGCTCCAATCATAATGAAAATTCCTCCGTCAAGCCAAATTGGCGACCCGCCGTAAGGCCACACTTTACGTTACGCCTAGCTTAAGCTTGTGACTGCCGGTACCCAGTTTATACAGCTTAGCCGTTCAATAACCACACGAGGGTACACAAGTGAGGTCGTAAACAGCCAGCTGGGCACTGGACGCCAATTACCTCTCGCCTCCTTCGCTTGCTGCTCTCGCCGTGCTCTCGCCAAGACGTAGGAGCAAAGTTTTTCCACTCAATGTCACAAATAATAACCAAATTAAGTCTACCAACATGAACGTTCTGAGTAATTGCGATGAAACCTATCTTCCCAAGCGAATAATTAAATTCACGTAACACTTGATTTCAAAGTAAAATTTGACTTCAGCCAACCGGTGAAAGTGTAGCGATATATCGATACCTCCATGCAGGAAGGTCATAACTGGAAAACCCAATGCTGCAAGGTCATAACTTTCCGACTAAAAATTTAGCGCTTTTAGTATTCTAAGTCCTTTGCTAACGGATACATTTTCCAGCATTTTTTCTACCGAGTACAAAATTTACTTATCAAAGTAGGCTTTCAACATGAAATAAACACCGAAATTAGCCCATGGGCGTAGAAATTGGAAGTCAAAAAGTACTAAAATATTCGGCCGAAAAGTTATGACCTTACAGCACTGGGTTTCTCAGTTACTACCCTTCTGCATGGAGTTGATATTTAACCCACTACCGCCCAGCGATGCCGTTCGGCAACAGAAAAAAAAATTGGAGGATCTTTTCAGCTCAGTATTGTCACAATTGAAAAAATATCATCCCTCTGAAAACCTGAAATTCAATTATACAGGCATCTTCCAAAGCCTTAAATTGCGTATTTTAAAGGAAAAACACCTTTCTAATTCTCTTAAGCTGAATCTCACTCCAAATATTTTGGGCTGTTTATCGGTTTATTTAAAATAGCAGAAAATCTAGCTTTTCAATTAAAATAAAATCATTTTAACTTACTACTCAAGGTTCAATAACATTCTAACTGCAGCTCAAATTGACTGAACGCCATAGTTTACCGCACAAGATTGTCTCGAAATATTTGGAAGCGACCGGGAAAATCGCAGGGAAATATTGATTTACAAAACAGGAAAAAATCTCTAAAACAAAGCAAAACTTACTCAATAGCCACGAACTTATCGACTAACAGTCCTGTTGTGAAAGGGGGATAAAGTTGACTAAAAGTCACAAAATCATGCCACTGAGATCAACCGAACTCAACAATGACGTTCAGTAAAACGAGAAAAATAGAGATTAGATGGAATAAACATACCTCCTTGATTACCAAAGGTTATACTACTGCGAGTATTACCTATCGCAGCAAGGCCACGCGAAAATATACTTAAGGGAAAACATTCCAGGTCGATTCAACTCGATAAAGTAAAAATGTCGAGGCAAAACCACCAAGGCGGCTGAAACGCTTTTAATTACCGAGATAAAAAATCAAGTAAAATGTTTTCACTTTAAATCAAATTTTTCCGATGTGTTTGCGAAATCCGTATATTTGATCTAGCAAAAAGATACGGTTAACTCACCGCGCCGTAGCGAAAAGGACCCTGTTTACACTGGCCTCATACCTGAAACATATCAAATGAGAAATAATTAGATACTAATATGTGCGACATTTCCCGCATGAAGGCCGCTCCCATATTTCCGTTTTCATCTTTATAAAGAGGCAGAGTCCTTCGTTAGGCAACCGGAGTACTTCGGAGAGTACCCGGTTGCCTATCCTACGACTGACAGGGGCCGTATACTCTCTGCGGTAAAAAGCTACCGGTTCTACGAGAGACACGGGCTTGGACCTTTCAGCAAAATAGCTTTGAAATAAAGGCGGAGTTACAGTTTGAAAGTAGCCTTTGACACCTCGACGTCATTGCGTAATACCCTTGAGGGGTAGAATCGTTATTGTTCAATTACTTTTCAAGGCAGTCACCGGTGCGAACATGCTTTTTATGTTGAAATATCCAAAGCATATTTAATAATTACTCGTAATAAAAAAGACTTGAGTGTCTAATAAAACCACCTCTAAAAGGCATATACACGCCTGTAGGTATATCCAATGCGTGATTATCTTGTTTTGCAACGTAACAGCCGTCAGGCGTAACTGCTATTTTAAAACGAAACGGTCGGAAAAAGGAGGACATCTTCTACATACCACGGTTCCGTATCTAGCACGGATATAGAATAATACAACACCAGAAAAAAAATCCATTAATAGTGTAACTAACGGCCAATTAATACTACAGCCTCCACTAACGTAAGAAATGGTTGGCTGCGTGCTGCGAACAGTGTAGAGCGTACATCACACGTTAACGATCTATCTTTGTGCAGCGACTAAATGTAATAACTTTTCAGCGCCAAATGTCGATTAGCCTGGCCTATTTAGCGCTGATGGTTAGGATAGCGTGGATGGGAGGTAAACAGATTGTTTCTCCAAAGCGGTTATACGCAGCTGAAAATGCGTATTCGAACGTATTTACTATACTCTTACTTTGATGGTTGCATCTGCATCATCTACTAATGTTGTGCGCAACCTCGGCCAAGATTGTTTGATCACATCATGAAGATAAATAATACCACGTAGGGTACATTAAATGAGGTTAATCTGAGTAAGGTGAGGTAGAGTACCACATGTATCGCTCTGGAATCGCTCCGCTCAGCAGTCGCCAAGCTTGATACAGCTTACTTCTCAGCGGCAGTCGCTACTCCGCCGAGACGTTTCTCATCACGTTTAGCGATGATAGTTTGGTGATACGCAGTAAAAACAAAATCCCCGTTTTGGGCAATGCTATACCTGTTTTGGGTGTGAAACTTAAACGGGGTTAGTGCGTAATTAGGTAATTTTTCAACATAGACCTATGTTCAGCCATATCAATGAAAAGCTCTCGCCGAGATCTTTTGAATGATATGACTGAAAATAGGTCTATCTTTAAAAATAACCAAAATACGCACAACTCTTTTATTTTTCTAGATAGACCTTTGTTCAGCCACATCAATGGAAAGCTCTCGCCGAGACCTTTTGAATGACATGGCTGAACATAGGTCTATCTTTAAAAATAACCAAAATACGCACAAGTCTTTTATTTTTCTAGATAGACCTATGTTCAGCCACATCAATGGAAAGCTCTCACCGAGACCTTTTGAATAATATGGCTGAACATAGATATATCTTTCAAAATAACCTAAATAAGCACAACCCTTTTATTTTCCTTGATAGACCTATGTTCAGCCACATCAATGGAAAGCTCTCACCGAGACCTTTTGGATGATATGGCTGAACATAGGCCTATTTGGAAAAATAACCAAGATATGTACCACCGCCGTTTTGGTTTCACACCCGGAACAGGCATAGCATTCCACAAAACGGATTTTAATTTTAGGCCTTGCGTCTAGCTTCGCAGTTGCTCCGCTCGGTTAACCAGCGTAAGACACAACAGAAGAGGTAGTAAATAAAGCCCTTTATTTATTACGTAACAACATGTGTTGAAAGATCTTGCCAGAAAAGACACGATCAACACAACAGAAAAAAAATCAGCTCCTCCCCTTATAAATTTGCCTCTCACGTCACGTTGGCTCTAACATTCCTTCAGCCACAATTTCAGCATGAACCTTAGCTCCACGTACGCGTAGCCAGTCAGACGATGTCTTCAGCGAGTACCCGTCCACTTGACGAAAAGACCCATTTCTCTTTTTATTGAAAGTGATTTTAGCCAGCGTTGCAGAAGAATAAACAGGAGCGGAAGTGTAAGAGGAACGGACGGCTGGGACCAGCGGCGAATCCAAATTCCTGGCTCCCTCACTATTTGCATTCGAACTCAGAGAGAATAAGAGATTAGACTACCACGGCAGTGCTGCCGCTGCAAAAGAGGGGGGGGTGGAGGGGGAGGGGGGGCTATGAGGCGATTTGCCAACTGGCCGTCCCATCCCGTTCCATCTACTTTCCCCACCCTCTGCCCGTCCCTCCCAAAACAAAATGACGATTTCCGGAGCGTTAATTTTTTTCAGGTCCTGCACCCATTGCGCAATTGACTCGGAGTAAAAGGTTACGTACTCGATCTTTTGTCTTCCACCTTGGCTCAGCCCTCAAAAACATCACGAGAATTCACGACAGCTTAGGCTACTTAGGTTGCGCTAGATTTACATACACATACATTTTATTCCAGCGCAATCGGATAAAATTTACAAGAATTACTGTATGTCTCGATAGGCCTATTCAACACTGGGTTAGACAAGAGGCCTGGACGTACTAGAGGGGAGGCATCGGGCAGTCATTTTGTTTCTGATCTCATCAAATGCATTGTAGCTTACGGAGAAACTTCGTAAACAAGATGGCGGCGCCCATGGTTTAGCACCCTCAATGCCGCCTCCCTTGGATATCCAGGCCTCTAGGTTAGACGGAAATCAGGGAACACGGAGAAGGGACCGGCCAGACAGAAAATACAGGACACACAGTAACGAAAGGACATCCAAAAAGACAGGAGAAACAGACAAGCACACAGACGTTTTGCCAAGTACTGTTTATGCAACGGTTTGAAACGACCTCAATCAGAATCCGGTTTTATCTCAAAAACTTTTTTTTGGCCATTACAATTCTTAACTGACACGGATTTAAAAGACAAGTTAAGGGAAAAGTCAGTGAGCTCAAGCACATCCTAATTCCAGGGCTGGCCTCGTTGCTTAGGCAATGCCTTGGCAGTTCACCTTTTATAGGAGCGCCTCTTTCCGGCCGATTCCTACAGAAGAAGCAACATTATCTGAATTGAACGTTATCATTTAAATTTCGCGATCCGAACAACTTCCCGGCGCGGCAGTAATCTTGGAAAGGTCACAATCGAAAATCCATTTTGGCGGAGATACGACGGAACCTAGCGGCGAATTCGGAAAATTGACCGAGGGAAATGAGGCATGAGAGAGTTGGAAACACAGAGTGCGGTGACGCGACAAGGCTTGCATTCGCTCACGTTCCCCGTTTCATACACGATGTCATGATTTACGCACTCGCTGTTTTAAAGCTTGCTTTCTCTGCCTCTTGAAGGCGGTCTACCCTGCTTTCATCGTGCAATCACATTGCAAGGATAAGCGACATACAAGCGTGTGCTTTTGCTTAAGCTTAACCTAACCTAGGTTAGGTTAACACAGGTTATGATAGTAGTAGCGCTATACCTTATACAAAGGAACAAATTGATGGTAACAAGCATTAGGCCTAACCAAAAAGTTGCGAGTCGCGTTTTTCGTAACCATCGAGTTTCAGAGGATGTTTTCGTAACCATCAATTTGCTGCGCGTCGCAAAACGGTCGCAAATAAAAATTTTCGTCTAAAAATTGTAATTTTGAAAAAGTAATTTCTTTTTTTTACGTGTAGCGATATGGTTTTCAAGGGAACGTCGAATCGACTGCACTGACTCCATCTAAGAGTGTCTTGCCCTCTGCACATCCGTGCACATCACCACTAATTTGTTAACACATGATCTTGTATTTTGGACTCTCAAAATGAGATAGCTGCTAATAGACTAGGAGAACAAGGAAAAGCGATTCGAATAATCTATACAAGGAAATCCTTGAAATGTTGACAACTGTCAGCAACTGTCAAAACAAGACACAATTGTCAGCGTGAACTTGGCGAAAACACAACAACTACGGAAAACAGCCACAAGAAATGATAACAATAGAACTAGTGAAAAGTAAAAACGAAAGAAGGGACAGTCTTTGATGGCGGAGGAACAGAAGCGCAATGCGAACAGAAGCTCACCCTTTCTCTACTCCTGTGTTATTGCTGTTTAAGACACAGCAAAAAAGTGTGGTGGCTAGCGACTCGAAATGTTCACAACAAAACGCTCAAGAAACTACGACAAAGTCACCAGAAAAAACACATTTTTTTAAAAGGGACGTTTCATGAAAGTTTTTCCTGCTTTGGACAGCGTAGAATACGAGTTTCTTGTTGATTCTTAGAACCGTTCATGTGTAAGAACAACAGTTTCCTTTTCCTCTGGTAAATAGCGAATTTAAATTGTAGGTATATTGTGTGTGCATTGGGTTGGAAATTGATGTTTAAAAAAAAACGTTAATAATAAAATTAATAAATTAAAGCGATGAGGTGGGTGTATAAGCATAAGAACATCCTCTAATCATTGTTAAATGATTTCGCGGCTTCCATGAAAAACTCGACCAGTTCGGAACGCCAAAATAAACAGGGCTAGTTTGGAAGTGAGAAAACTACAAACTTGTAGTCTGCTATGCGCACAAAGTAGCGGTTTTGGTGATCAGATGATACTGTATCTTTAATTAAGTCGATAAGCGTTATCAAGGGCAGATTTTAGGCGAATCTGTGCTGTATACGTTGCTCTGAAACATAACATTGTCTTGCGACAAAAAGAGCAGTACTTCGTGAACTTAATTTTTTGAGGCTAGTGAAGATTTAATTTCGGCAATGCTTGACAGTACATGCGAGTCATTTGTACATCGCGAAGAATCGATTAGATAAATCAGATTGATGCAGGTCACGGTGGCACTGACTTCGCCATCTATCAGTGAAGGCAGCCTCTCCTTGTCAGTCACCTGCCTTCAAGGTAGTCGATAGGTAGTTAAGCTGGGGTCAAGTGTACAGATTTTGATGAATTTTTTCCATGAACCTTAACTATGGCCAGACGCCCCAAAACGCTATCAAAAAATTGGGGTCGCTGACTTAATTTTCCCTAAAAAGGAGAAGTGTCCCGGAAAATGCTTGCGCTCTAATGGCGACAGGCTGATTTTCTTTCAGCAAAAACGTGTTTTGTTCGTTTTCTGTGATGACCCATTGAACAGATATTCTTCAAAACCTAAACGCAATCTCTTCCAAAGATGAGAAATGAGTACAAAGCATGAAATCAAGGTGTTGCCGGATACAAAACCAGCACCGAACACCTCATTTTAACTGTGTATTCCTATTTTTTTTTGCGTTTTTGGAGCTGTTGAACTAGCCCAAGATTCCCGTAGGTAAGAATTCCAAAGCCACCACAGTAAAATATACCCTTTATTCGAGGCATATAACCATTTAGACGGGTTTTAGATTAACTATTTTATTACCCATACGGCGGATTGGACCCGACCCGCTAGGACTTCCTTAAACAAGGCACTCAATAAAGCAGCGGGGAAAACAATTGGCTAATGATAACTTTGAACATAAACCTTCGTTGAGAATAAATCAGTCGATTCCATGGGTAGCTATCATAAACGATAAATTTCAAAACCGCCCACGCCACTACCACCAATGTTCAAAAGCGCCAAATTTAAAATCCGCCAACGCTGCTACCAACCTAACCTAGCCATACTTAACCTAACTTAGCCTAACCTTTGACTTTGGTGGTTATGATTATTGGCGCTTATGGATACTGGCGGGTACGGCCTTGGTGGTTTTAAAATTTGGCCTTTATGGGTGCCGCCCGATTTTACTTTTCTTAGTTGTAGAAACTCTCCACAAAAAAATGAAAAATTGCACATTGCTTAGGAAACTGACTTTCCAGCATGTGTATTGTGTGTATTCGAAATAGCTGGAAATAAAATATTTGGCGTTCAAAGAAGTTTTTATCAGTGAATGTCACTTGATTCTGCGAAAGGGGTTCAGTAATCCTTGACGGCGATCGCTAGCGAATCGGTGAAGAGAAGCGCGGTGCTGCGCTGCAGTGTTGTCAGATTCCGCGACTCCGTCAAATTTAAACGCGTTTAACTTCTTAAACGTTAAATATAACATAATGTTTAATCCTATTTATGGAATGCTCAGCTCGAGAGCGATCCAAAACATACCCGACATGCTAGGTTATCTTTAATGGTTAAAAAGTTAGACGCGATTAAAATTTACGAAATTGCGGAATCTGGCAACACTGCTGCGCTGTAACCAAGGCAACGTGCGGCAAAGAAGAAATCTGGACGGCGAAAGTTGCCTCTGTCCGTCCACAACATCACTATCTCAAATTACGTTCGGTTCGCTTCGGACTTGGGCTGCAAAACTTTGACGGCGTTTGGTCAGTTGCACCCGGTGCCTGTTTACAAGATTAAAAGACGCCAATAAGCGACGTCTATCCCGAGCCCATCACGAAAGCCAGCTTATTACTATCTCTTCCAACATTTTCCCACAAATCAAAGCCCTTTCTGGATATGCGGACGATGTAAGGCTCAAAGGTTGCGTTTTTTATCCCTTCTTTTACAGGTTCCAGATCATTACACTGTAAATGTGAAATGGTAAAAAATTTGACTTAAGAATAGTAGCTAAAATTTTCATATTTCTATCAGTCAATTTTGACTATTTTTAGTCAAAAATGACTATTTTTTAGTCACTTATAACTATTCAATAAGTCATTTAATAACCAACTACTATTATTTCCAATAATAGCTGTTGGCTGATTGTTGAAACGCACGCTTTCACTTGGTTGTCCGCAAACCAATGCTTTTACTTTGGTCGACTTTCATTTTGAGGAATCGATTTTTGCGTGATAAAGGAGCATAATTTTCTGATATGAATTTATTTAACCAATTTTTGCCCACTGGGCTGTTATCGACCCATCAAAAATATCAACCTTTATGCAAAATTCTCCCAAAAATCACTTATTTTAAGTAAAAATGTAACTCGAAATTTGGCTTAATTAAAAAAATTGATCGTTTCAAAAACACCATTTTGCAAAATGTTGACCCAAAACGTTTTGATTATTTCCTTAAATTAATTTATTCAAACTTCCTTTGGGCACAAATCGGTAAATCATTTTTATCTGTTATAAAGATTATGTTTCGTTTATTCACAAAGGTTCTTGATATCACGGCTTATGCGGGTTCGGTAATGACGCATGACCATGTTTGATACTGCCAGCAAGATATGGGAGCGTCACTGGGCAAAAGGGTTTCACAAAAACTGTTCGAACTTTCCCCTCTCCGCGGAAGAAATAACGAACGTGGTGTTTGTGCCGAAAATCCGACTACCGTGTCTCGCAAAAGCCCGTCATAAATATCTGACGATCCGAAAGCATTTCCATTTTTGACATAACTTCCCAACTTCATCACTACTTCCACAGCTTTCAATGTATTCGAGAAATCTTGGCCAGAAAGGCAGTTATGCTCATCCATAGGCGAGAGCTCGTACTTTCGTTATTGATCTGCAAGAGTACTTACTCGCTTTTGGGAGACCTTATTACGCTGACCTGTGTTTGTCACTTCATAACGTGAGCCTTAAACGAAGAAACTAAGATCTCAATCTCATGATGAAAAAAAAAAATTGTCAAGATGAGCCACTTCCGCCAAAAATGATTTTAAAAAAAAGATGCCTGAAAAAACAAACAAAAAAAACAACAAAAAAACAACAAAAAACGCGCCTTTCTTTCAGTGTGCCCCTTCGAGGTGAATTCCTCCCATAAGAGGCCAAACTAATGGGCAAGTCGGTGCGCCTCAAAAGAACGTTTTACAAAAAAACGTGAGCAACCTTACGATACTATATTGCAACGGAATCAGACTTTTTTTTCACGTTCCTACTATTAAGTTTTGTTTCATGTTTAAATTACGGCGGGTTGGTGATCCGCAACGGAACATGCGACAGATATACGCGCGCGGAGAAAAACGTGTAATTAATTTGTATTACTCTCTCTGT
>Ga0058701_10006221_pt1 | contig 10039 bp, 5 predicted proteins | sample AgamicOrMae_FD_97039 | JGI IMG/M metagenome (GOLD analysis project Ga0058701, IMG submission 97039) | Agave microbial communities from Guanajuato, Mexico - Or.Ma.e | ecosystem: Host-associated > Plants > Phyllosphere > Phylloplane/Leaf | place: Guanajuato, Mexico | collected 2012-06-04 | reverse complement strand
ACCACGAAGTTAGCCGACCCCAGTATTTTTTTTAAAAAATAAGTAAGCCTTTGGGTACTAACGTTAGTATTTGTGGTACTAACGAGTACTAACGAGGTACTAAGGATTGAGCATGGGGTGGCCGGGGGTGGCTGTTTGGGGTCGGTCAACTTCTGGTAGCCAGTATGGAACGTAAATGGAAATGGCTTTGCAAGACAAACAAAATTAATGTCAGTCAATATCCGATGCAGCTCAAATCAGGAGCATATATCACTTATTTTGCTGCAACCACGGACCTCTGATAATTTCATCGGAAAGAGTAGGACGGAAAACAAGGTCACGTCGGGAGTTCCCTTTTTAATGCTAGATTCGCAATGACAATCGTATACTTGTATTGTAACATGAATGGCATGAACATTTGATGAATTCTCGGAACACGGTAGAGAGCTTCTTGTAAAATTGGCAAGGTATGTTGATGCACGTGTCCTTAAAAACCATTGGTGTTCTATTCTTAAGACACTGACGTCTGCGACCAACTTAAAAATTAAACAGAAAAGAACGAGTAAATCACCACCTAACGTATGTAAAAATGCACCTTTTGGTCCAGAACTTTGCACTAAACTGACATTTTGACTAATAACTTCTGCGCCTTAAAGATCATTTGTTTAAATAGGCTACTTTTCCTCTTTAAATTTCTCATTACTTCCCGCAACGGTTGCCTTCTGTAAACGAACCGATGTCGTTATCTATAGGTCACGTGAGCGAAAACAAGTTTAGGTGACGTAATATCAGTGAATAGCGAGTTATCTCCTGGTGTGCGAAACGGCGAATAAACACGTTAATACGGTACCTAAAAAGGATGCATTTTTTTCTTCATTTCACAAAAGCCGATTGTTTTTACTCCTCAGACAGCGTCTAGAGATAAAAAGAGATAATTTGCAACGATGAGGCAAGAGGCAAGTTGGGTGAAAAGGAATTCATGCTTCATTTCAACGGATCTCAGCAAGGATTGTAGGGCATCGTACTTGAAATTTGCGGAATACTTATATACACGTTACGCATGCGAAGCACGCTGAACATTATTCCCACGAAGTGCATCGCAATGCGTGCTTGTCAGTGCACACGCTTTTCCCTTTCCGCGAACACCATTTGCTTTGAGTCCACTGTAGCGTAGATGGTAGGAAGCTCCATTACCAAGAGAGCGTACTAACAATGTAAGTTCGAGTCCCGCCTCCAACATTTTCCCTTTTCTCGTCAGCATACCCCTTTCTCAGCCACGATTAACGCGTTTTAACGTGAATTAACTTTTTGTGATAGAGCCTACGTTTTGTGGCATTAGGGCGCGCGCCGAGTGACTAGGTTAGGTCAGATTAGATTAAATCATACTAAATGAAGGAAGCCAAAGCATCTTATCACGTTCGACAACTTTGCCGTGCGCATAATGTTTACGTGCTTCGCACACGTCACGTGGATGTAATGCCTGTCTAAAATTTAAAAGAAGCTTATCTCTCTCTCTCTCTCTCTCTCTCTCTCTCTCTCTCTCTCTCTCTCTCTCTCTCTCTCTCTTTCATTCTTTGGCAAACTTCAGATTTCTTTTCTTTACGAGATGTATTTCAAATATCTTTAAAGTATTAAGCTCATAAGATCAATTCGGGGGTTCTTGGGATTATCTCCGAGGGTCCTAGAGTTAAAATAGGCTGCTTTTCTATCACAAGATAGTAAAAACTAACCATCGCTCTGGGTAAACCCAGACATAGCTATTTTTATGAGGGTAAAACGGAAAGAACGTAAGCTGCTCAATTTTGAAGATATTATTATCAAAAACGATATCAATTAAGAGCTCTTGACAAGGGACAAGGCCTCTTCATTGACTTGCAGTAGTTCTACATCTTTAAAAACAACAAAATTGCGCTCTTTTCCTGTCTTACATTCATACCCAAACAGGCAAGAGACTATCTCAAATAGGAGTTCCTTTATACTATGAGAAATTTCAAAAAGCAAAAAAGTCTGATGCCGAAGAAAGTATTAATTGATAGTCTTCGGAGAGTACATTTTTAAGAGCCCTCAAAAAATTGCTTAATTTTTTTAAATATTTTAAACAGTGAATGCATCGCTTAAACGGCTTTAAACGCTCATATTATGGAAGGAAAATCAACAATTTGTATCCATATTTCTTAAATGTAACTGTATAGCTAATGAAATTGATTGAGAGTCAGCTGAATTGATTGTGTACCGGTACGTATATTATGAAACCGGGCCTGAAACGGCCAATACTTCTATGTACCACTGGCTTCATGTACGAGCTATGAAACATAAGAAGAACAAATGTAAAAACTACAGAAACTCAATCGCGATCAAATTCGTTTAGTCCCATTTTAGGTCCGTGTCCCACTTTACGGACATGCAGTACTTCCGGCAATATTTTTTGACCCGGCTACTTTGTACGTATACCACATGATAACAAAGTAACTGCGTAAGTAAAAACATTTATAATTCTAGGACTGTCTCACTTTCAGAAATCTCTCTCAGTTTGGGAACACGAAGGAATTTTACAACTCTCAGATATTGGGAAAAACGCGGCGCTTTTTCGGAACCTCAGAAATTTCTATCCTTCTTACACACACTAGCGCAATCTACCTCGTTGTGTCCCAATGTCGACCCGTGTCCCGCTCTAGGGACATTATTTTCTTTCGATAACGCATATGATACAGACGCACTATTGTTACGCATTCGGCACGAGAAAACCGAAAAAATTCCTGATTGTTAAGGCACGATGATTTCACGGTCGATCCTATGCAGCTGGGGCTGAGACATAAAAACACATTCAATAAATAATCTTGTGAACGGGTTGACCGATCGGGCCCAAAATAAATAGCGCTCGTGTCCTCATCTAAGGAAAGATACCCCGAAAATTGCAATGCGATCGGATTATATTTTCGCTTTGTTTTTGCTTGCCAGAGCCAAATCACTTTTGAGAGATTATCTTATAAACAAAAGGGGTTGAGTAATCGCCACAAAAATTAATAGGACCTAATGGCCTGAATAACCGAACATACCCCCAATATGTTTCATCTCGATCGGTTAACACTTACGCCCGTTAGAGCTTGCCAAAAAAAGTTACAGCAAGACTGACACACAGACGGATTGTCCAAAATTACTTTTCTCGAAGTTTCGATGGTTATACGTCCCAAACCCTATCTTATATCAATCTCGATATTTTGTCCAGTATGGTGCCAACACACTTCAATCGTACGTACAAGAACAAAAAAGGGGGGGGGGGTCGAGGACGACCAAATACTTCCATATTCGTTTTCATATCTTCAATCGTTTTTGAGGTACAGCGGTTCGAAATATCTCAAGAAACACCCCTCACCCCTAATTTTGGAGAAATATTGCCCCAACCGTGCTGTCCAAGAGAGGCTCGATTTCCGTACACATTTTAAACGTATTTTTACCCAAGTCAAGACGTATTTGGAACCCCTAGCCCCTGACAAACTTTTTTCAAAAACAGTTCTTTTCGAAATATCTCAAAAACCGTTTCAGGTATCAAAAAAATGTGTACGATCAAATTTGTAGGGCTTTGAATAATTTACTTCCTGGGCACATTGTGATGTCTCCAACAGTTTTTGAGATACAGGGGATCGAAATGTCTCAAAAAACACCTTCCAACCCTCATTTTTGGGAAATATTGCCCCGGCTATGCCTTCCAACTCTTATTCTCGATTCCCAGGTAGAGCAAATTATTCTAAAGGTGCTTCGACTCAAATAAGGACGTTTTTGAAACCCCTAGCCACTGACAAGCTTTTTTTAAAAAATATTTTTTCGGAATATCACAAAAACCGTTAGAGATATCGAAAAAATGTAGAGAATAAAATTTGTACCTCTTCAAATTTTACATTGGCAAGGTCTTCTCTGCTTTTCGATATTTTGTATAGTTTTCGATGTACTGAATAGGGGTTCAAAGAATTGCAAAAACTACCCCCCCCCCAAATATTGGGGAATTATTAGTCCGATTGTACTGTGTACGGGAGGTTCTCGATTCGAGGCCAATTGCTACATACACCGAAATTTTCATTCGAATCGGTCAACTTGTTCGTGTACGATATCCAATAATGTCAAACTTTTTCGCACACAGACAGACACACACGTCAAGCTAAAAATCAGTTTTCTTACGTTCCAGTGTTAGTAGAGTCAGGAAATGTGCTAAGATCAAATTCGAATTTTTGGCGATATTCCGTTACTTCTATTCGTTCTACGAACACGAAAGTAACAAAAAAAAAGAAAAAAAAGGAAAGAAGTCCCCCTTTGCTGCAGCCGTTTGCTCGGAATTCAGCTGGTGATTGCCTGATGCTGAGCCAAGGTAGGCAGCCGGAACACACCCGTAGTCGAAATATATACGGTACGGTGTACGAAACGCGTAGTCGCATCAAGAATCAGGCTCTGTCCAATATAACAAACTTAACTTAAGGTTGTTTCATCAAGATTTAGGGTGCCGATAAAAGACTCCTTTTATTAGTCAGAAATACAGCTAAGATGCTATAACATTAACCTGACCACTAAACAACTTGGCACTGTCCTTACTTTCGAGTTTTATGCATTCAAAGATAGCATACGTGGCGTTATGAACGTGTACTAAAATATTGAAGTTTTTCACATTTTACGAGAAAATTTCCTCGATAAGTTTGTGTAAAAAACGTTTCACGATTGACTGGGGTTAAGATGAACAAATTGAGACTAATAAAACAGTATCTTACCGTCGTTTAAGAACAATATTTGATAAAAACCTCTGAAAACACTACATCATTTGCAGAAAAATGAGTCAAATCAGCAATGACTACAATTTTGAAAAATGAAAATAACCATATTTATTGGCTGCCAAGAAATCTTGATTGTTCAGTTAGTCCAATGCTATCATTTTTCGTGCTTTTCAGATTTTTAAACCCAGTTTTGTGATTTTTTGTACAACTTGTTTGTGAATTTGACAAGCTTAGTCGACGAAGCATCCTTAACTTTATTAAGCCTTAATGTAAGTCAACCTAATCAAGTAATCCTCAACCTTTGCCTAGCGACACCCCGTGTCCGATGGGTCTTTTCTCCCTTTTGTGTAAACTCGTAATTTTTACGCAAATTATACGCTTATGTGAAAAGCTTCGGCGATTCCCTTCCCCCGACCCGCGCACCGGTCGAAAACCGCTGACCTACCCCAACACGTTATCCCAGCTTATTAGTTGACAAGATCGATGACGCGTACTCCTTAGCGGAAGCACAGCTGCACCGCCGACATAAACTCCTAATTTACAACGGCTGGTAGAAAATGACAATTGCAGCAAATGCAGTGGGGGGGGGACCCATCAAAATTGGTTTGCGTACTGAATTTATGTTTAGAAAAGTTTCCTAGGCACTTATAGTCATGAGCTATTTCAGGGGTCTAGTTGATAAGTAGCTGAGTGTTTGTAAGGTACTTCTGCCAAGGATTTAGAAAAGTATATGGGAACTCCCCCGACCGAATAATTTTAAGTTTGTCGGTGTAAATTACTTACAGAAAAACATGTTTCTTTTATGACAAATTCTCCTTTTTTTAAGCTAACCCCCACTAGGGAGGAAGGGGACTCAAAGAGTCTATAAGAACCTGCGGGTGCTCTCCTATCACACTGACTGTGAGAATGACCACGAGAAAAATATATAATAAACACATGAAAAAGGCGCGTAGTATCGCTTAACGTTGATCACCGCTAGGCGTAAACGGCAGCAAATCTGGTCGCGTAAAAGACATCGATTTGCTTTATTTCTGAACGAAATATAACAGAGAAAAGCTAAAGTTGTCGAATGACAAAGGCGAATTCCGTGAAATGTCGATTTGGTCTCGATCAAATAAATCGTACTGTCTTTACACGGCTGGAATGAGCTCAACTGGACACAGACGGCCAAAAACCAAACCGGTTCAAATAGCGGTCCATGAAATATACTTGCAACTTGGAGTAATATCGTATTTCTCTAAGCTGGAAGGATTTACTTTGACAAGCAAAAGCTACAACCTACTGAAGCATGAAGATTATTCGCGGTTAAATTCCATCGGGGAAAAGAGGACCATATTTTTAGAACGGAAATCTCTCTCATAATCAACATGCAAAATACGCGTATTACCATAAATACAGGCGCTGTTTATCGTAGCGGCTAAGGACCTAAGGAAACGAAATCTAACACAATTTGAAAGCATTTGTGACGAGCTCATGCCACTATGAAGCTATACCACCGGAGTAAAGGAATTCCCCCATTACTACGCTGTATGTGGTTTATTCTAGTACAGGACTTACGCAATGTCTACGGCGGGTATTACGTCGTCGCATTGTTTCCTACTGTTAACTATTACGATGCGACGACGTATTTATACACTTTTGTTATTCTGTCGCGAATGTACTCACGTGAATATTTTGATGTACCGTATAGGTTATTGCGACAATTATATGATTTTTTATTTTTTTTTGTCGTACCTATACGTGACTGACTTCACTATAAGACGTGCATCATTATTTATTACGCTTTTATTATACACAAGCGTTTATAGACATAATTGTATTAAAATATTACGTTTGCTTATTTGGCTATTTCGTTTTTATGAAAAACTTTGTTTCGATGGCGTACCCTCCCCCTTCGCGTTGTTCATAGGACGAGCGGTACAAATGCGCGACCCAATGGGTCTTCACAGCACAGGCGCTAAGTTATCAGAAGTGTGCCAATCTCCATAAAATTAAATACAGGGCCAAACAAGATTCGTCAAAATCACGCGATAGATATTACAAAATAATGTCCTTTTTTAACCTATTTTATAGGATTTATTTTTGCTGCTTTTTGCATCTATGTTCTATCCCTTCGAAAAGTGAAGTCGAACTCTCTTTTTTGGCTTCAATGTGTAAAAATTAGAGGAAAACTAGTATTATTATCTTGTTTCCTCCAAATCTTACGCATGGAAACCAAAAGGGAGACAAACTATTCTTTCGCGGCGGTTTGTCTCCCCTCAGGAGTCAAAGGGAGGCAAAGTTGTCGGTTGCGAAAGTTGTGCTTCGCATTAACCAAAGACAATCTACTTCTCCGCATATTCCCCTGGTCAAGGGGTAAAGTTATCTCATCTAAAACTAAAAGTTTAAATCTCGGTGAAGCTGTGTGTTACCTTCTACCTACCTGTAATTGGTGCAGGACTGATGGTGAATGATTTTTTATTATTGCTATTTAAAAAAATCTTTAAATGGGCAGGCAAACTCTGCTCTTTTTGAAACAAATTAGCCAAAAGGCAGCAAAAAAGAGCGAAAAGTTAACAAAAGAGCAGCCTTTGGCAAGCAAATCTAGAGCGCCGCTCTGGAGCAAATATACAACAAAAAGTTTTGTCCCGGGCTTTTTCATCAAAGTCCTCCTGTCAAATTTCAAGGTCACTTGAAGTTCAACTTCTTTTGAAAAATCCCGATTCCGTAAGCAAATATTTTTCTTGAGCAGTATGTGTGAAAGCGAACTTAAAACATCCTCTATTTACACTATTCAAAAAAAAGGCACGGGTTGGTGCGCCATTTCTCAAATGGTCTGAAACCGCATGAAGAACAGAGTTGGAAAATTACTGCTTTTTCAAGCCATCTCGTCGCATTTTTCTCAAAACCTTGCCTTTTCTACGTAGCTTTACGTCTCACCCTCTAAAACCACGGTCGTCGTGGAACTTTCAATGTCAACAATCAAAGTCTAGTTACTGTGCCATGAAACAAGGTAACTAGACCTTGTTTCATGACACAGTAACTAGACTTCCCGAATTTTCGTCGGCCCTGTTCAGTCACCCAATATATGATGTAAATGGGCCAATAAAGCACGGTATTCCAAATAACTATCTAGTGTAGGTAACGTGATATTGTCGTAACTTTGAGCTATTTCCTTGTTAACGACTTTCTTTGCAGCTCGGGGAACCTTCCCTATCCCTTCGTAATGCATTTGATGACAGCTACTGCTTGGTCAGCCGGCGTTGCATTCGACCGACCGCACTAGCGGAACTCCGCCCTCAGAGTAGAAAATGCGCGCTTGCAGCGCAGCCGCCCTCCCCTCCCACCTGGGCTCCACCCCCAGACTGTACTTGTTCATTCAAAATTTCGCGAGGAGAGGCTTTGACGTCATTCTCGACAAGCCTCCGTCGCAGTGCGACTCGTCGCTATGAAAATTTCCAGCACTTTATCAATGCTGAAGCACGACATTTTGACTAGGGATAAACACTGTGACGCCCCGAAAGTAAGAGCAAGCGCGTTGGGATTGGTGGGGGAAGGGGCGCCCAGGTAAAAGAGCGTCGCCGTTGGCGCTGGCATTCTCGCAGCGATCGCTGTCGGCGAGAGAGTGTCCCATTGTCGCGCGCGTTTTTCTTTAGTTTCCTTTCCGATGGCCACGGCCAAGGTGAGCAGCTCCTCCATGGAAAACCAATATGGTTTTTTCCGGAACGCGCCCCGCGTCGCTCCGACTCATCAAAACAGCTTCAGCGAGCGCGCCCTCAGTAAGAGGCCGATTTACAGGTAAAGTCTCAAAAAAAGGTTTTCTTGTATCAAAACACATCAGAATGTTCACAGACGAAACACCTGTTTTAGGAACTTCCGTAGTACGTGTTTTGGGTGTGAAACTATAAGAGGGTGGTACGTATCTTGGTTATTTTTCAAGATGAACCTGTGTTCAGCCATAAAAACTAAAAGTTCTAAGCGAGAGCTTTCCATTGATGCGGCTTAACGAAGGTCTACCTTGAAAATATATCATATTAGGTACTACGCTCGTTTTGGTTTCATGTCCAAACCAAATAATTGAATAACCTAAAAAGGTTTTGTTTCTTTTACTGTTTACTGATGAAATGAAATAACACGACCAAAGAGGAAACTGTTCATGGGTACTTGCCTATGTAGAACGGGCGGCGTTTTCCACGCGCTGATACACTAGTATTTTCAAGGACGGATTTTTGATGAAAGGAGGTTGAAAGAGATAGATCTCCCAGAAAAGAAATGATAATCAAATATTGAACTGTTTGGGGGGAAAGAAGGCGTTTGCAAGTGGGGGTTAAAACCGTTACGATGAAAGTATCTTATGGGTTACCTAATTCCAACATTTTATTTTTGATATATATTGAAGAAGAGTGTGTAGGATATGATACTAGCAAGCGTCAGTAGATCGCGATTCACACGTACTCTCATTTTTAAAAATAGACTTCCCGGGATGCGAAAACAAGGGATTAGAGAGCATAGTTTTACGTTGTGATACGAGTGAGTTCCTTGGAGGTCGACTTACAAAGATCTTCCTTTGAAATTCCAATTTATGCATTGAAGGAAGCCAACAAATGCGCGTTACCTAGAGTCTTTGAATGGCATTTTAAGGACGAGGTCCTTCAAGATCGCGGAATCAATAATGACAAACGTAATATAGAGTAAGAGCAGATGGGCGTAATGAACGTTCAAAGAAAATTTACAAACAATGTCACTCGAAATTCGGGTTTGGATGTGTAAAAGAAACGTAATTGAGGCCGGTTGCCATGTTAATGTTAGGTAACTCAGGAGGGCAATCATAAAAACTATGTCATCAAAATCTCGGGAGGTTTTTCAACAAAAACGTAACGCGTAAGCGGTCGATTTAAGGCGATTTTCGACGAGATTGTAGGAAAGCGTTCGGAAAACTGCAGTATTTATGGGAATTAAATAACCCTCGCATAGATTTGCAGCAAATTCCTCGAAAAAATTGTCCTCGATTAATAAAATAATAAAAATCCAGCAACCAAACCGCACATGGCAGTTTGCGAAATATTGTCACTTGCATTGATAAAATTACTTGAACTACGACAGAAAATGCGTTGTTTCGAAGAGTAATCACTAATTTAAAATAACAAATACTATGCCAGAGCGTGCTCTTTTCAAAATGCAGTTACAACCAAAGTCAATAGCTTAACACTAGAACGCCCAATGTACCATTTTTGGTACATTTTGGTTTTGAGATCGTTGCCACTTCATTTCGCAATAGGATAGACCACTATCCCTTGCCGACTTTTCATTATTTTCTGTTAATT
>Ga0058701_10006220_pt1 | contig 10040 bp, 5 predicted proteins | sample AgamicOrMae_FD_97039 | JGI IMG/M metagenome (GOLD analysis project Ga0058701, IMG submission 97039) | Agave microbial communities from Guanajuato, Mexico - Or.Ma.e | ecosystem: Host-associated > Plants > Phyllosphere > Phylloplane/Leaf | place: Guanajuato, Mexico | collected 2012-06-04 | reverse complement strand
TTTTTAAAAAACGGGAAAAAAAAAAAAAAAAAAAAACCTTCACCGGAAAGGAGGCGGGCTTAAATATAAGAAGCGAAAAGGGCATTTACTTATCAGGCATTTATTTATCAATATTTTTTTATTTATCAATAGGCATTTATTTACTTATAAGGACATTTCTTTAGACCTAGTTTAATATGACATAGCCACGTAACTAGTGAGCTCGATCCCCATAACACATAATCTCGAGCTTACTGTAACGTTTTGTTTGGTTGATTTCAGTGACCTAGAAATCTCGAAGTTGACCTACATCAAGCATACACCAAAAACTGTTTCCATAACACGTATTTCGATAAGAACAGACTTACGTAGATCGCTTCGTGAGAAACTGAAAAATACTGAAAAAGATTCCGTCGCCATTAAAATAGATCCCTTCCGGTGTTGATGTCAACAATTTCAGTGGAGAAAAACTCGTATGTAAACAGTGGTCGGCTTGAGGGTAAACAATAGCCACACACGATGTTTTCAAAGTAAACCATGGACTAGGAAAAAACAAGTAAACCACACTCACGATATATTATTGATACTTTGAAACACGAAAAAAATAATTTCAACAATTTCCTTTAAGAAAAAATTGTGTTTTGTAATCTTTGTTTTTTTGTTGAACTTCATGCTAGTTAGTACATTCATATCCATTTTTCGATAATTCTGGCACAACCTGAACAAATAGCAGATGGCTGAAAATTTTAAATACATAACAGTCATTTTATCTTTTTTTAGCGAGTTTGCATGTGGTAAAGGCCCTGCAATATATCTATATTTTTGGTCAAAAATATTTTTCTTAAAATACTGGTGATGTAATTTGAGCAATTCTAATAAATTTAAAAAAAAATAAAAAAACATTAAAAATTTTGTCTACGGGAGAATTTCTTAACCCGACGATGGTTTGTCGTTCAGCTTAGACCGAGAACATTTTTGAGCCAAGAACTTCTTTAGTGAAAAGACGAATTATCATTGTCTCAAAAAGAATATTCCAAAAATATTTCCCAAATCATTGCATATTTGCATCCTCCAGGGGGAAAAATCTTCATATCAATATCAAAAACAGGGTTTCTCAAAAGCAAATCTCCGTGTCAGGTTACAAACCAATTTCATTCCAATCGGCCTATTCTTAACCCCCCCCCCAAAGGTTTTACAACAGGACGAAAATTTCTACTCATAAATCTTATATTAACTAAAAATACGACCAAACCCTGAAACAAGAACTTCGCCACTTCCACAATACCGTACTTGACTGAATTTTAGTAATTATTATTCAGGGTTGTCACAAGATCTTACTTTCGAAATTTCATGACTTTTCCCTGACTTTTCGTAACCAAATGCGATCATTTTTTTCTGCGGTTTGCCCGTCGAGCTCCGAAAAAAGTTTGCGAATAATACTCTGCTTATCGACGCGGCGTCACGATCACAACCAAAGGACAGTTTTTAATACATTTAGGTCAAAAAAGAAAATTTTACTGACTTTGCAGGCGTTTTCCCTGACTTTTCCTGACCTGTGACATCCCTGTTGTTATTTCATGAACTTTTAAAGGAGTTCCTCGGCTCAAATCCGTTAAGAGCCCGTGTTTTGCGATTAGACTTATGTGGTCAAGATGAAGAAATAGAGCAGAAGGCGAGGGTGTAAAGGAGGGGGAGGGGAGGAGGAAAAGGTGACTCATGCGCGCCAATCGATCCTCGATTCCGAGAGAATCATAAGCTAGACCTTCCCCAAAGGCAGCACGCAGGGCGGGCGGGTCGCGGCCGCCGACTGGGACGCCGCGGCAAAGTCGAGGCGCGCTCAGCGTCGCGCGTGCCAGCGGTATACGTAATAGGTTTTTCCTCCCACCCCACCGCCGCCCTCGAAACCATGGACACCACCCCAGAAAACAGACGCACGCGCGGGGCGGGGGGTTGAATCTTCCTCTTCCGTTTCCAGAGGACGGACCTTTTCTTCTCGCAACACGTGTCTGGAATCGTTCACTACCGGATGAGTCACCGGCACCGATAGGCAACCCGCACGCCTTCCAAGGGCGTGGGGTTGCCTCCATGCCTGGGTCCGGTTAGAGCCTTAAGCCATAACAGCCCGAAGTATTTCGAGTGAAATTTAGCTTAAGAGAAATCGGAAGGATTGTTTCCATCAAAATACGGAAGTTTAAGCTTCGAGATATGCTGAAATTATTAAATTTCAGGTTTCCAGAGGGATGATATTTTTTAAATTGTGACGATACCAAACAGAAAAATCCTCTAAAATATTTTTTTTCTGTTTCCGAACGGCATCGCTGGGCGGTAGTGGGTTAACCATCCAACACTCTAATTTTTTACGATAGCAATTTTAACCTTTTGGGTCAACCTTTCGTCGTCAAATCGAGCGGAACAACAGCGGAGCGATGCAAGAGGCATCAAACCTAACCTATCATAACAAAGCCCCTTGCTTTTTACCAAGATTAGTTATAGTCACTTGTGCCTCGCTTCGCAATCGCTCCGCTCGGCTTGGCGACCTTTTATTGAGGTAACCCTTGGTTAAGTTAGGTTAGGTTATGTGGCTTGTGCCTCGCTCCGCTCGGCTTAACGTCGTAGGTGTTGAACCAAAAGGTTCAAAATGCAACCTTAAAATTTAGAGTGAAGGTGAATCGTTCGAATCATGACTTATTCGAAGGTTAGGTTTGGTTAGGAATGAGCCATCCAAGCTTCGAATATCTTTAAGTTAACCTTGGTGAACATTATCGCAGAGTACCAACTTAGGTACAGAAAAACTTAGCCTAAGTTAACCGTGATAAGTGAAATCTCGGATATTCCGACGCGGTTAAATATAGTTGTCACATTCTGACTTGTATGAAATGAAATATGGTTCGGATTTTTTTATTCCACATAGGCTTTGAATAGGTGAGTTTGAGGTTAAACTCAAGTCACAATAGCTCTACTAGGAATAGTTTAAGTGCCATATAGATAGATGCGTCTAATGGGGCTTTATTTCGTGTCCCATCCGCGTAATGCGATAGAATGACCCATTTTGTGGCTGTAATTTGCAATTTAAAATGCAATGTGATGTGGGCGTTTTGTGCCTGGTAGGCGAAACATGCAGTCGAAGGCACAGATTCGGACGGACGCACTCTGCTACCTTGGTTATTCGCGCTACTTTACAAAATTTAATTTTCAACGACAGTGTTTACTTATCCGTGTATCTTATCGTATTATTAGAACCAGATTAAAATAACACAGGATTTAAGCATAAGCGACTAAAGCTCACAGAGCTCGGACGTAAAACCTTGTAATACTCTATCAGAAAAGTTTCCGAAAAAAATATTTACGCCTAAGAGATCAACCTTTCCAAACTGTGTCTTTTCCTGACGAGAATAAGACCTAAAACATATTCATAATGTTTTTATTCGTGCGCATAAAAATTGCCTCAAAGAAAATACGTATTTTTTGCAGAGTCAAAATCGAAATATTAGGCGCCCAATATCGGCGATAGAAAAATTACAATGACACTGATACGTGACATAACAATGGAATAGAAACTGTCATCTAACGAGTTTGAACTCTCCGGAATAATAACAGCATCACCAGTAAAAAGGAAACTAAGTAATCCAAATGTTGAACTTTCCAAATGGGAAAATGCGGACAAATGACTATCCGAGTCAGGCAGAGCCGATCGGTAGCATTGACTTGGCTGGCAAGTGCATGCCATAGAAATTTCAGGAAAGGGGCGGGGGAGGGGGGGAGAAAGGGAAAGGAATGAATAGCCTACTGAACAGGTCGCGAATGATAACGAACGCTGAAACTGCACACTGAAAATTTTAAGGACTGAATTCTCTGTACATCTTGTGTTCTACTTTACCTTTCGTCGCTGGGCCGAGCGGTCAACTTGACCTGATTAGGTCAGGTTAACTTAACCTAATATAATGGTCGACAAGCCTGACGCTGTTAACTTTTCAGCTGCAGGGGCATCCAGCCGTAAATTAAGTGGCTTTAGGTTCTGCGACAGCCAACCGGAACGACGCACATATTGTACCCAACCTACATTAAGCTAACCTAACCTATGTTAACCTAAGTTAACCTAAACTACGTTAACCTAATCCACGTTAACCTAACCTATGCTAACCTAGCCTATGCTAACCTAACCTAAGTTAACCTAACCTTTTCAGTTGACCTACCCCAAGTTAACCGAATCGAATTTAAGTTTACCAGCCCTTAGTTAACCAAAATCTAGGCGGTTATGTCGCACTCATAATGTTGAACCAAGTAGGAGAGCAAGAGGCAAAACATGTAACCTTTAAGGACTAGCAGCGCTGTATATATGCGGGTCGGACAAATTTAATTTTAACGGGTGAGGGGGGTGGGGAGGTCATGCCTGACCTACAAATGGCAACGACTACTAAGCATGAATTTAAACGACCGAGTACTTCGATTGAGTATTTACCGTCGTGTCGCGAGCCAAGGTCACTCGGTGACTAAATGCGCTCCTTTTTAATGCGACACCGCGCGAACGACGGCACAAGATACAATGACATTGAAATGCCAAAACTGATAAGACAGGGTCCAAAAGAACAGGTGATTGTTTGGCCTAATCAGCCAGCTGATGCCTAATTGCTTAACTTCTGTTACTGAATAAGTGCCAAGAGGTTGTTGACACTTTTATAGCCCATCAACTACAGAAATTAAGCTTGATTAAAAATTCAGTAAACTGTAAAACAGTTTTGTACATGATTTTTTTTTTCTGTTTTAATAAGGATCCTCACATTGCAACAGTAAAGAGAAGGCAACATGCAGCAGATATACAAACATATGAGAAAGTGTAAAAAAAGAATAGGGCCTAGACTTGATTTGGAAAATGCATGCGTAATTAGCAGTGTACTAAAATCAAGAGAAGAATTCATGGTAAACAATAAATAATAACTACACATGAACGAGTAGTTGTTGGTTTACGCTGAACATAATCAGACTAGGAATATACGGCGCCTTGCATACTAAACTGGTCACTGCTCTACAAACATACATTTCTGATAGAAAAGAAAGATGATAAAATATAAGAATACTTGGGAAAATGTTGGATAGTAGGGAAAAATGTTACTGAGTACACCTTATAATATGTTCTGATGGTTTCCTGAGCTTGTGTAACTGTGTGAGTCATCTATTCTAAGAAGACAACATGCTTCCAGGATGAAAGAACACAAAGCAGACTATGTACTGGTCTGAAAGTTGTTACTAAGCATTTGTGGAATGAGATAAAATTGATAATTAGATGTCCCAAATAACGAAACGTCATCTGAGAGAGTACATCGTCGGGCGCTGATACATCCGTGAGGAGTTCTATCACAAGATACATATCTAGAACTTCACAAAGAGAGTTTCGACTAGCATGACAACAGGTAATAAATTTCTATTATCGCGAAAAACAGTTCAGGATAAATTAATATTTCCTCCAAAACGCAAGAAATGGGAAGTAGCCTACAACCTACAAACGTACGTACGTCAGATGAGAATGTTTTTCACGAAAAGTCGGACAAAAAGTGGTTTCCAAATTACTTTATTTCGATGACAAGCTTCGAAACGACTTTTTTCATATATTTAAATACCACTGAATGGAGTGTTTCCAGAGTTTCCTGAGAAATTGGGTCTAACATGTAGGGTAACGAAAATTGAGGTCTTGTTGTTTTTGTTTTCCTTTAGCGTGAAACCGAACTTCAAATGAATTCGTAATTACTTACCCAAAGTTCTTTTCCCCAACTCATTTTTGTTTACGACGAGGTAATCCAATAGTACGTAATCACAACACTGATTTATAACACCACACGAAAAATTAAAAAAAAAAAAATTCACAATCACAAATATACATTCAAGGTTCACTCTCCAACATGGCTGAAAACAGACTGATGGCTGCCAACGTTCCGTGCTCGAATGATAAGGCAGTGAAAAGCAGACAGCAAAACTTTGTCCTTTTCTATAAGGCGGTAAAATTCACCGCTTTTTAAGAATTTCTTAGTATTTTCTGAATGTTCTAGATTGTTTTGATTGCGCGAAACGTCGAATCTGCGACTGTTTTCCTTTTTAAACCTGGTGTAAACCCAAATTAAATTGAAAAGAAGGGTTGACGGGTGTCTCGCTTAAGCGTATATTTTGCTTGAAGGTAACTTTTCAATTATTGTGATGTTCATAACGTTTGCTCATGTTACCGATCACTTTTTGTGGAGGTTATGTGCAGCTTTGTTAGTATTTTATTTGTTGCCACAGCAGGAAACACTGTATTATATTTTTTTAAATTGCTTTCAGGTTCTTCCAATTTGTTCTCAGCATCATGCTTGAAGTTACGTGCAATGACCGTTTGGGTAAAAAGGTCCGAGTGAAATGTAACCCTGATGACACAATTGGGGATTTGAAGAAACTTATAGCAGCGCAAACTGGAACTCACTGGAATAAAATTGTGCTAAAAAAATGGTACACGATTTTCAAGGACCACATCAAGATAGCAGATTGTATCCTTTATGTGCATATGTCATATAAGCTTCTACCATACCCTGCATTTTGCCAAGCCCTTTCAAATGTTCAGCCTTTTCTGATATTTACCCTTAACTTTGCAAACAGATGAAATTCATGATGGGATGAATTTGGAGCTGTACTACCAGTAGGTTTTCAACCATCGCTCTGCTCACAAAATTGCAACTTAATATTCTGTGCAGCCTTGACAGTGAGATCAAAGACACTGTTGATGAATCCCTACTTCCCAAAGACTGGTGTCACCTATCATTTTTGTTTGTGATGTGTCACCAGATCTGTGAGGAAAGTTTGAACTGAGAGAACTGCTGTTTCTAGGGTCTGTAATATAATTCTGTTTAACACGATGTGATAATTCCTTCTTTTATTATAATTTGTCTGCAAAGAATTTTTTTATTTACTTCAACAAAACATGTTTCTATACCTTATTGCAATTGAGTGAAGATCATGTATTTTTTTCTGGATGTATAGAAACATATGCCAAGCTCAGCTAAGAGAACAAAATAGAATAAAAAAATGGATCTTGAACTCTTTAAATCAACTTGCAAATACATTTGTTTAGGATCATACAGAAATGTATGTAATTAGTAGTGGCCATCTTATGAATGAAATAAAATAATTTTGATTACCCAGCACGATTTCATTTAGTTAGCTATAGAGCTATGTTCACATGTACCTAAAGCAATTTCCACTGCCTCAACAGTAAACAATAAAATAAATGCACATAAAATAAGTGATAATAATCACATGGAAGAAATCATGTACATAAGATATATAGAGGATTCACCAAAAGTAATATTCTGTCATATCAATTGAACAGATCCATTTTTCACTAAACTAGAAACGTCCTTGTATTGTAAAATGTGCTGAGAGTTCTCATCCAAATCAATTTCTTCATCTTGATTTTCTAGCTCTGATTCAATCACAACACCTTGAACATCCTTATTAGCTCGAAGAAATACATGACTTCCCAGGTTAGGTACAACAGAGGCCAAATTTGAGCGACAATTTTGAAAATGATTGGGCAAGTAGTTGAGTAACAGGTTTTTGAAAAGATTTTCATTCAGGTTAAGGTATTGTTTGGCAAAGCGCTTTTCTTCTTCCGTGAGGTAAGACTCTTCGGGTGGCCGCAGTTCATCCTGGGCAAGGATGTGAGCTGTGAACTGCTCGATCTTCTCCAATCGTCTTCGAAGATAACTTGCAATAACGTAACGTATTCGGGCGAGCTCCATAGAGTGGACCTCGGAGCGGAAATCATTTTTCTTGACATTGTTGAGGTTGTTCTCCATCTGGCCGATCTGTTCCATCATGCAGTCCACGTAATCGCTGTTGTGAGGGAGTAATTCGGGACAAAACTTCTCATTAAGCCAGGCATCCTCTAGAACTTGCAATACTTTCCGGGGAGATATCCTCTCTTCATCGCTCAAACTTTCCATGCTTTCGTCCATCGTTGACAAAGACATGTTAAAAGTTGAGGCAGTTCAGAATAACAGGAACCTTCCGCGTATTGACGTTTCACACAAAAACACTCACGTCTCCGCCAAAGCTATTACCTCCAACTAAGATTATCACAAAGTCGATCATAAACCCTCAGGCTGCTCAAAATAACTGGTAACTTTAACCCTAACAAAGTTTTCCTAGGCACCGTATCAGTAAATCAAAACTTAACCTCTCAGTTTAATGTCAACATCAAGAACGTTCAGAAAACGCGCGAAAAACCGCATATTTCAGGGCTTGAGGGCCGAGAACGGAACAAAAGTGTCGTAACTTTGTTAGCAGAAGGCGTCGCATCGGTTCGCTTTGTTTTTTTCCGATTGGGGATGTCTGTAAAGAGTCGTCGTTTTTCAAATTTTAGTCTATATTCTTGGTATATGTGAATGCGTAAGTGATATAGCACTTGAAGAAATACTCTAGCGTCTGTTGCGTTTTTGGGAAGTATCGACACAGCAGGTGCGTTAAAGATTTCACCCGAATAATGACTCTGTTTACCTTTTAGTAGTGTTGTTTACTTTTCTCTGTCAACTTGTTTTCTCGTGTCAGCGATCTTTAGGTGATATCTATGTTAATGATAAAATATCTCTTTACTTCTACAATACCCGTCAAAGTTAGGACACTAAGAAACTTGTAAATTTATTTCTCTTGTCGATGCCCGCGCGCCCTAGACAGGTTATAGGGAACGTAAACGTCTGAAATACTCTCTGCATCTTACTTTATGTACTGTTTTGAGCGAGAAACTCTTGTCACTGCTTCTAAATTAATGTGTTAATTTTACTTAGTGTAATTGAGACGTAATAATTACCTCATGTTTATGTCCTGCCATCAGGGCCTGTTCTGCTGCTGAATCCTCAAGTAATTCATGATGAGTGATCATCAAGACTTTTGTCTACGGTGGAGCAGCTATACCCAACAGCTTAGTGAAGCCTTACGAAGCCTGTTGGACAAAGAACTGTTAGTAGATGTGACACTGGCATGTGATGGGAGATCTATCAAGGCTCATCGAGCTGTTCTTTCAGCTTGCTCAACCTATTTTCAGGTAAAAAGAATAAATTCCACTAAGCTGTGACTTAGATTGAATCAATGCTTAAATGAATTTTAAATGTTTTAGGACCTTTTTCAAGAGAGCACTCATCCTCACCCCATTGTTATTCTCAAGGATGTCAGATTCGAAGAGCTAGAGGCTCTCGTCCACTTTATGTATCATGGAGAAGTGACTGTCAACCATGATTGTTTGCAAGGATTTTTACAAACAGCCGAAACATTGCATATTAGAGGGCTTACAGATGGGCTACCTTCAGGGCAGATTGAAGCTTCTTTAAGGGTAACTTGTGAAGTTATGGTAATGGACCCTTGTTTGAAAGGTCCTCTGACTGTCCCTTTTTGTTTCAGGGGGACGATCAAATAGAACCTTTATCATCGGATAGGGAAGAAGATTCAGTGGCTGACGATTTACAGCCAAACCCAAAACACATCAAGGTTGAGCCCTCATCAGAGTCTTCATATCTTCATCAGGTAAAGAATCCTCCATTTTCCTTTTCCGCTCTCTAGAGAGGTTTTTACCAGTGTTGTTGGTTCCATGGTTGTGTCGCTGATTTCTCCAGGAAATGGATCATGATGGAAGCAACGAGAATACTCTACCGCATAGCGAACTCCACGAAGCGAACAGCATGGGCCGATCCGACAAAGCCTCTCCCTGCAATGTCGATCAGTTTAAACTAAAACAAACCGTAAGTAACAAAAATTCTTGCCTTTCATAGAAAGATCGATGTCGAATACTTACGAGCTTTTTTTCCAGATAACAACTTTAGACGGATTAAGTCAGTTGGTGATGCCGCACACTCAAGAAGATGATTCCAGTCATTACATCGGTTAGTATTATACAAAAGAAGTTTATTCATATTGCTAGTTGCTGAAGAATTTAATACTCCGCACTTACATATATTTATCTTTTACAAAAACTTATTTGTTACTCTACTAAAATAGCTACTGACATTCGTGTGCCTTAATTTATTAGTTCTTGTAAAATAGTGATG
>Ga0058701_10006219_pt1 | contig 10040 bp, 7 predicted proteins | sample AgamicOrMae_FD_97039 | JGI IMG/M metagenome (GOLD analysis project Ga0058701, IMG submission 97039) | Agave microbial communities from Guanajuato, Mexico - Or.Ma.e | ecosystem: Host-associated > Plants > Phyllosphere > Phylloplane/Leaf | place: Guanajuato, Mexico | collected 2012-06-04 | reverse complement strand
GCACCAGACAATCTATAGAGTTCAAGTAATTAAAAAAAGTTCAACCTGACAATGGATTTTGGTGATCTTGCCTCAAGAGCATATTCTTTCAGATGTCAAATAAAGCATGGCGTCAAACGAGTCCACTCAAGTGGCCTACACAAACATCGCGATTCTCAGCTCGTGTCTTTTTCACTTCAGTTTGTAAACTTATTCCTGTCTAAAACCAGCTGTAACCAGTGTCGAATTTTTGTTGAATACGTTCCTGTGCAGTCGCTTAACTTTTGACACAAGATTAACTGAATGTTACAAACCTAATTGAGAATGAGACTAGCGAGTGCGATTGGACACAGTAGCCACGAACTTTCCTCGCTGCGTTGCCAAATGTATTTTAAGATATTTTCACCGCGTCACCGGCTTCCGAGCGGGATACCGGCACCCTTCATTTACTTTCATAACCTAATAGTTAAAAACCACCTTCTGATACGTCGATACGTATTTCAAATCCTGAAGCAATGGAAAAAAAACATGAGAGAGAGATGCTTAATAAAACAAAAGCTACTAAAGAAATCGGTTTGTCAAAAAAAGAAAAACAGGAACGTCTTTAGTGTCATTTCAAAAAAAAATCTCCAAATTTTTTGTCTATGAACATTGTCGTAGTACAAAGTTTTCATCAGAGATACCTACCATATAAAATATAAATATCAAACTTTTTAATTTTTTTTTTATTTTTTATTACCAAACTTTGCAAAATCTGCATAATGTATGCGATAGTAATGATAACGATTGCATTAACACCACCTTATGTATTCGTTTCAAATCCCGCACTTGCCTTTATTGAATTGAGTTCACGCAGGTTTCTAAACTCGTTCATTGCAAGATGTTGGGCTGGTAATTGATCCTCGAAAGTTTTGCTACATCTCCATAGTCATTAGTGCGTAAAAAATCCGGTTTAATAAAAATTGGTCGCGACCTGATTAATGGCACCAATATTGGACTTTAGAGGACTTTTTAACGAGGTTTGGCGAATTGGATTTGTTAGTCCCCGAATACATTAGATTGGAAAGGTACGAACTTTCGGGGCGATGTCTCCTCTCTGGAAAAAAACTTTTTCGATAACGTCACCAAGATTATGTTGTTCGGTTGTATCTGCCCTTTACATGCCGTATTTGCTTTCACAATTACCCGTATTACCCAGGAAAATATTTTAAGAATGTATATTGAGTATGTTGTACTCGTTTATGGACGCTTTTTTCTTCGGATCACGTCAACTTTTTCCCTAATCTTTTCCGACCTAAAACTTGTGATCACATATCACTATCGACTTTTTAAGTTGAAGTTTATATTTTTCAAAAGAAAATAACCAACATTTGCTTTCCGTGATTGTCATTTCCTAAACGTACAGAAACTCTTCCTTTTTAATTTATACCTTTCCTTTGGCTGTTGCGGACTCGTCAACAAGAAGAAAAAAAATATCCTCACCAAACCAATATTGTACTTTTAATGTATTGGTTACCTTAGAGCTGAAGTAAGACATTAGGTAGTTCTAAAAATGCCTTTGAAGAATCGTTTAGCTTAAGTTCCACTTTGCTCATAAGTAAAAGCTTAAATAGGCTAATAATTAAAAACATCGTTTTTTTTCCTTAACCCGCTACCGCCCAAAGATTCCGTTCGGAAATAGTAAAAAATATTTTAGAGGATCTTTTTAGTTCAGTATTGTCACACTTTAAAAAATATTACCCATCTGAAAACCTGAAATTTAATAATTTAGGTGTATTCCAAAGCTTGCGTAATTTCATGGGGAAAATCCTTCGAATTTCTCGTAAGCTAAACTTCACTCCAAATACTTTGGACTATTATGGGTTGAATTAAAAAACTATGGACATTGAGAAAGCAGGCTTAAAATCTTTGTCAATTATAGTATATTTATTGGGACTTTTGATGTGGACAGTACAAGGTGTTGAAGAGCTTCCTTTGTATGTGTCACCAGTTTGAGTGGGAGGCCTTCGTATGTATACCTCTGTTGTCTTGAGTTATTTCTGCTGCGATGCTTCGCCCGCGGCTCCGCGTCGATTTCGAGTTTGCAAAAAGATTTGGGCCCTGACAAACGAAAACGCGAAACTCGAACGCACTGCACAGGTGCTACAACACTTTCTCACTGAAATGTCTTTGCGAAGGTCGCGCTCGCAACTTTACCGCAGGCCAGCCCTTCCGTCCCAACCCGACGGCACTTCAGATCATTTCAGTTTTGCGACTTTACTGATATGATAGATAAATTCCTTAACCCATAACACCCCAAAGTTTTTGGAGAGAAATTTAACTCATAAGAAGGTGGAAGGATTTTTACCATTAAATTGCGTAACTTTCAGCTTTGGAAAATGCCTAAATTATTCGATTTAAGGTTTCCAAAAGGGTCATTTTTTACATTTTGACAATACGAAACTAAGAAGATCCTCTAAAATGTTTTTTTTCCTGTTTCCGAACGGCATCGCTCGACGGTAGAGGCTTGAAGGACAGATTCGAAAATTTCCGAGAGTTCTATCTGCGGTAATCGACTTATATCTTGCACAAAAAACCCTTTTAACTCGATGTTTGTTACGTAATACCAAGTGTCATGATGTTAACATTTCAACTTCGATTCGAAAGCAGTTGATCTATTTCAGGATTAAACAAAAAAAAATCATTTTAAAGCTTTATTTACAGTACAGAGTGAGGAGATGAACGTTTACGAAATTTAGCACAGAAAAACATATGAGCAACATTGAAAGTAGCTTCTCACATACTGCAAACGTCGTGCAAGCCTCGCAAGTTGGTCTAACATTACGATTATGTGTAATGAGGTAATGGGGAAAAGTTTTTGGAAATGAATCGTATAAAAGTTCTGACGTGAAGCCAAAACGAGGGATTTCTTAATAGAAACGTGTTGTTCAAATATCAGCTGCTTTTGAATTCAAAGTAGAAAAAAATCTGAACAGCATTACTCAAAGTAAAACTCCGAAACAATGAGCCCATAAAAATATCGAAGAAGTAGTCAAAACACATTCGCTCGGAAACGTCACAATTTTCGAATCCGTCCAATACGTTTTCAAGAGCCTCTTAAGCTCATTCATCTTGTCCCTCAAAACAACTCATAAATGATCTTGTTCGAATCGATGATTCAGTTATTCGGAAAATATTCTTAATGGTTTGGTGGCCCCAGGAAATGACTTTGGTTTGAACTTGATAAGAAGAATTCTCTCTTTTACGAAGGAAATGGCTAAAAGTGGCATTGGAATCACATGTTAATAAAATTCTATTGGGCCTTACTGTAGTGGCCTTCTCGATTCCGAAAGGGGTTAAGTGTAACCGCTTGTTATTGAAATCAATATCGAGAAAAGAAGTGGTGCAGCCGTGCGGTTCAATTTAATCGGCTAGCTAATTCTCTGGAGGAACAAGAGAAAAGAATCGGCTTTGTCAGGTAATCTTGTCGTTGACTTTTTGTATCCCAAGGAGACTAATCAGCTCCCAAAGTCCAGCTGCCGTATTATTTGGCTCTTGAAATTTCAGCTCTCGAAAATTTCGCTCCAACAATGTTTCAGTCCCCAGACATTATTTTTTCTTCGGCCTCCACATAAATTTTGTCTTATTTTCTGTGAAGGAATTTTCCTCACAGCCGCAACAAAGCAAAGCTATTTACCGTATTGCATCGATAAAATTGAAACTTAGTCGACTGCCAATAGCCATAAATTCGCCACTTTGATCTGATTCCAAGGGCATTTCGATGACTCTCGGCTTGATGATTATTTTGGGATTCCTTTTATCTCCACGCTTAATTAATTCGAATGAATAATTTTATGAATTTCTGGAACAGTGACGCTACTATCAATAACTCTTACATGATGTCATTGTTGATCAGGTTGTTGAGCCGCCATTTTTTTTATCAATTGAGAGGATCACTTGCGTTATACCGCAAGTTAAATGGCCTAGGAGAACAAAGTAAATTCTCAGGTTCCGTGTCGTCAAATAGTTAACTTTACTAGATTAGCCTCTTATTAGCTGTGATTACAAATCGCCGCTAACTTTTGAGACAATCTCCTCTAAAGCATTATCTCCCCAGCCGTCACCATCATCAAATCTCCAGTAAGTTCATCGAGTTTACCTACTAACCGACTGTGGAAAACCAAACATTATTTTAAATGTTGTAATCTCAATTTCAGCCATACATTTTTGTGGACTCTTGGAAAGAGAATGACCACATCTCTTTTTTATGACAAGTGCGGAACAATAAAATTTTAGGAAGGTCCTCTGCCGCTTTTGGCTGAATTGAGGCCAACCTTATAAGTTTATTCTTCAACGTTTTTTTTTAGAGGAAGCGTTTGATATATCCCATGGGAAAAAAAGAACCTGTCGTATGAGCGAAAGAGTTCTTTTGTTTAGAAAGTGTAGGTAGGTGACTTCTTGACTCAGGTAACGTCGTAAAAGTCATCTCTTAATATTTAGTCGCGTGCTCGTAGATAAATTGCCCGTCATTCTTGTTCCTCTCAGTATTTTGTCTAGTTGAAAACGAGATGCGTAACGCAGCGAGTCATGTGTGCGATGCCTTTTGCCTCTAAAGTACAACACATCCTTTTAAGCAGGACTTTTACACTGAAAAAAACAACAAAACAAATGTTTACTTAGGAAGATGACATCAATCATTAAAGATCTCTTTTGACCTAGACAAAACTTTACGACGTATATGTCTCAGCGATAATCTGAGGAAATATAATCTGCATTGCCGATGCAGACATCCTGTCAGAATTCCCATGAAAGCACTCTCACTAGTCAGTCGGCGGCTTTTCTTACCAACACAGTCTCCAACAATGGAGCCCCGAGATATAATGAAATGCGAAAGGGCATCGTAAAATTACTAGACGATCCGCCATTTTTGCGGTTTTCTAATCGATTTAAGTGTTGACCCTGGATTACTTCCAGTATGTCTTGGCATCGGCTACCACTACTTTTCAGAATCGAAAACGTGAGAGCGATTTTGTGTGGATGCTGGGGCAGAAAGGGTGCACAGGGGTGTTATTGGGTCGGGGCATCAGAGGGGGTACACTTTCTTGTGAGATTGAGGATTCAATTAAATTATCTTTAGGGCGGTGTTGTGGAGGGGAACAATTACATGGGGCAGCCAGCTATTTAGGGAAGTTGCACTCCGTTTGACGTAGTTTGCTTGTGTCTACTAAAGAATACTGAGTGAGTTGAGGGTCTTGTGACTTTTACTGAGGGAAAGCTTGCGGTTTCTGGGTCACTAGGGTAGCTACGTCAAGATTGGCAGAGCCAATGACAATTCCTATCCCTGCAATTTTTAGCAGCAATGCGTCTTTTTTAGAATTCCAGTTCTGTTTGCAGGTATCCAGCCACTGATAACTACATAAACAACTCACAAGTATTTATGGGTACCGGTAGCTGCCATAAGCGCCAAAAATCACCATCACCAGCGCCGCAAGCGCCAATCCGTAACCGCCAAATGAGAAAAGTCGCGAACGCCAAAGGTCTTAACCGCAATACTAACCTTACCTAACCTAACCTAACTTAGCCTAACCTAACTTAACCTAACCTAACTTAACCTAACTTGACCTAACCTATACAAACTTTGGCGTTTGCGACTTTTCTCGTTTGGCGGTTACGGACTGGCGTTTGCGGCGTTGGCGCTTGTGGTTTTTGGCGCTATCGAATGCCCCCCGTATATTTATGAACAAATCATTGTTTTAAACAACTGTTTTTTTTTCTTCTACACTCTGTCTTTTCTCGTCTGTTGGTTCGATTTGCTGTTGTAGATCAATTCGTAAGTAACCATTAAATTTAATTTTGAGAAACGTGGTTGGAGCTATTATACATTTTACAAAAACCGACTCACATATACTCTTCATCTATGGCCATGTCAACATACCATTACTTTATCTCAGTGCACCATTTCAACTTTCTCTCGAAAATTCACAAACCATACATTATTTGAATATTTCATTTGTTTAGTGTGGTAAACCTTGAGAGCGTTCGATAGAATTACCATATTAAATGAACTGCGAACGTTTTTAAGAGTTAATAATATCAGTGGTGGTGGCTTGGCGCCATACTATCGACTATCGATACCGTTTCGATATCTCGCCGCGTTTCGATAAATTGCAGGTAAAGACTCGCAAACGTATTGGCGGTGTTCCCGTTACTGCTTCGCCAGAAAGTTTCAGTAAGCCGCGCGACTTTTTTCTGAAGTCCCACCGGAACGTTTCATGTATGTCGAGTGACTTTGATGCGATTTATTTTGGCTTGCTCGACGAAATTAGAAAGGAGATCATCGAGATTATCACATTATGAGGAAGACATTTTTTTAAATATCAGGTGAATACAACGAAAATTATATGCGATATCTTTGTGTACATTAGATACCGCGTTATCAGTTTCGTTATACTAGTAATCCTCAAAATCACTACTGTCAGATTTGCTGCCACGAAATCAGAGAACAAAATCTCTTCAAACCTCCCTTGTCCGAAAAAAAGTAAAAAAAAAAAAGCGATGGACAACACCGGGGCCCACTTCTGACAAAATAGAATACAATAGTAGGCAACTGGGGCCCACTAGGGGCCCGTCGGGGACCCATCAGGAGGCTGCGAACAGTATGCGCTTGCCATAGGCGATTTATTGTTGTGGCCTAGAAAAGCAATTAAGACGGGCCACAAAGGTAATTTACGTTCTGTGAACTCTGATTAACGAGGATTCTGAGTGAAGGTAACGCATTTACTTAACCAGGGGTTGATTCGAATGCCAACAAATCGTAAACGGTTTTTTGTTTGTGTCTGTGCTTATTTTCAGCCGTTCTGACGATAGTTTTATACCTTGTTTTTTTATTCAGCCTTTTTTACTGTCTGCTGTTGCTGCTTTATTTGGACCTTATAAAACTGCTTTTAAAAGTATTTCATTTATGAAAAATGCGAGTAATATGCCGGCTTGTAAGATTATAGAGCAGAATCTAAGATTTCATTTCGTATCAAGAGCGATTTCGGTAGAGGGCGAACCTCACAGACGCCACCTTGTGAGTCAGTTTTTGGGCATTACTCACTTTTAGACAGCGATATCAAGAATCAGCTTCGCCACCAGAAGATTTCAATCGCATTGGAATGTGAAAAAAATAATTAAAAAATTGCGTTTTAAATTTCCTGGGTGTGAGGCAATAGTTCGGTGGGTAATTTTTTGATTCATATATAGCTATTGATTACGTTTATAAAAATGTACATTGGACGTTTCTTGATATCGCAGCCTTAAAGTGGGCAATTCGCCGAAAATTGACTTCCGAAATGACGTCTGTGAGTTGCCAAATTTTGCTGTCGGTCTCCTACTTCACGCAGTACACAAGTGCATCGCGGTTGCCTATCGACCTATTGGCAGGGGCACTCAGTTTTTGAAACATCATTCAAGAAGATTTTAATAATTTTCAATTCTAATATTTCTCAAATTAAAAGTTGATGAATTGATGCAAAGAGGACTTTTGATTGAGTAGTATTGTGGGACAGCAAGATTTGGAGACATCAATGATCGATGAGCCAGGCTGAAAATCAAATCTAGGACTTCCTTTACTGTATATTAAAGTTTGATACATGGTTTAATTTTTTTGATACTAGATTAACGACGTTGGTTACAACCATGAAGGCCGGGTGACCTAGGTCTGATGAATTTAGGTTAGGTCTCATTGATCGGCTTGGTCACGAAAGCTGAAACTTATAAGGAAGAAAATTCCGCGTAGCATAGTTACCTAATAAATCTTTTGGGACATCCTAACATAGCACTTCAGTTCATTAAAACATTAACGGAATATATATTCGTTTTCTGGGAAATACTTTTCCTTGATTGCAATTTTTCCAGGACGAACGCAGAATGTACTCTAATTTTTAGGGATATTTTTTCTGGGATAAAATAGATGAGGACATGTTTGCGACCTAAGCATGTGGACATGCAGCGTAAATTGCCTTTCGCCACTTGCCAATCATCATCATTGCTAGTTAATGACGTAATTAATGAGTTAATTTCGTGTTGAATCACCAAGCCACCAGTTGAATGAAGTCTTTATCCAGCAAGTTCACAGTGGTGATGTGACCCCGCTTTAAAAGTTTGCAACTTTGTGAATAAAGTAGTTCGATAGTTGTGGTCGTTTAGTGTTGCTCCGCTGGCATTTGGCTTCTACCTCCCCGGTAAGCGGCCCATATTGCATTTTCACATTACCAGATGGCCAACTCAGAATAAGGTCAGACTGTGAATATATAATAACCTTGCTTCGCGCTTTCAAGAAACCATTTTTGAGCACCGTACAATTAATATTCATGTGCCCGCTACTGGTAAATCAGTTACGATGCAAAATCTTGCAAGACGCGACTGTAGGAAATAGCAGCGTGGAATTCTCGTTGAAAACTATTGATTGTGAGAGAGTTTTGTGGGCGGGTAAAAATATCAAGGTTTGCGCTAATCTTGTTTTACCAAACCAGTACAATTTTGCCATTATAGCAAAGTAACTGGTCAAGCCGCTAATTTTTTTCGCTTTCCCCAAAAAATGATCAAAGGGTCATCCGTAAATATTCGTAAAGATTTTTTGATGTATTCAATTTTGAGCTTGAATCTTAGGAACGGTCAAACTCATTAAAATGAAGCCGCAAATAGATTGAATTATGATGATGACTGATTGATCTGTATTTGTCCATTTTACCTAAAATTAGGTCTCGGCATCGTCACTTTTAGGGGAGGACTTCAACTTTAGGTCTGTGGAAAAACTAGGGTCTATCCCGGCATTTGCCTTTCGTGAGATGTTACTCATCGAATTCACATTAAGATACAACAAATGACCTTATTCAAATTGTTACACTGGTTTTTCAAAACGTTGCACTGGCTGTTTGGATGGATAATTCAGAACCAGAGCTAATTTGTGACGATGCGCAATGGCAGGGGAAGTAGAATAAGTAACCTAGCTTCTGAAGGTTAATTGTTGACTGAATTGAACCCTTTTTATGTTGTCGAAATTGAGGTGTGTTCAAGTTCCGCCCCCCAGATCTGAGCTGAGGTGTCAATGTCATGTCAAATAACCTCGCCGTTGACAGTCTCCTATTTGTCACCATCCTAAGCTCGAAGTTGGCCTGACACAGACTCACCGCTCCCTCTCTTCCCCGCGGCCACAGTATTCACTCTGAAGTCTTGGCCCAAGCAATGCCTTAACTTGGTTTTACTCTGTTATCTATTAAAAATTGTATTTGGAAAATTTTCTACTCTGTTAATATCCCAATATAGCCAATAATCGTTGCATTTTACGTAATGTTCCACTTGTATCGTCAGAGGAATTTCAAGCTTGTATCAATTTTCTCCTTTCAATTCCAAGTGCATCGCTTCGTTCTACAACTAGTTTATGGTTATCTCTCATCTTTCTAGTAGCCCTGTAGGTTGGCCAAGGACCGAAATATTCGCCCTTGTAAGCCGAACATGTCAAATAGAGGCGAGGAAACTACCGCAAGGGTGGGGCAATCAATTGATCAAACATGCCATGCCTTCTTTGACGAACGGATGGTTCGCGCTGAGCTTGAATACAAACTCCGCAAAGGGTTTAAGGTCGCCCCCTCACGCACTGTTCCGTAAATATGGAACCGTTTGGTCAAGTTACGGCTTGTTTTGACACAACTTTTGTCCCCAAACAAGTATGATGGTTGTTGGGGCCATAAATCGATCATTTCTTTAGTTCAAGGTCAAAAGTGAAGACCATTTCAGGCGTCGAACAATTTGCTAAAGCTTCCGAAACGGGGCGAGCTGAAACATTTGCAGAGTAGCCTCTTTAAGTACTATTTCTGCACTGTTTTTTTGTCGCTTACTGGTTTTTGGTGTTCTTGGTTATTTTTTCCCCATGCTCGAATTTTCTTCTCCTCCTTCTTTATCGTTTAGTTGAAAATCATCGCTTTGAGGTTTTCTTGCCCTCATAGTAGGTTTTCTTGTTGCTAATTTTTCTTTCCTGGGATTTCCTTTTTTTAGGATTGTCTTTTTATCGGTTTTTCTCGTTCTCATTTTTTCTTTCT